>BNJU01002386.1_pt1 | contig 62010 bp, 70 predicted proteins | sample 8539281 | NCBI WGS metagenome assembly BNJU01 (sample SAMD00202456, study PRJDB9452) | human saliva metagenome | isolation source: human saliva | place: Japan
CAGGTTCACTTCCAGCTCGCCCTTCTCCAGATAGAGGCGGTTTAAGTCGGTAATCTCAAGCTCACCGCGCGCACTCGGCTGAGCTCTTCGCAAACTCGACCACGCGGCGGTCATAGAAGTAAAGTCCCGTCACGCAGTAGTTCGACTTCGGCTTCTCCGGCTTCTCCTCAATCGAGACCGCCCGTCCTGTCTTGTCGAACTCGACAATGCCGAAGCGCTCGGGTCGTCCATAGTAGCCGAACACGGTTGCGCCCTGCTCCCGTCCGCGGCGGTGAGCAGCTGCTCCCTTCAGGCCGTTGCCCGCGAAAATATTGTCGCCGAGTATCATTGCGACGCGGTCGTCGCCGATAAAAGTCCTCGCCGAGCAGAAGGCCTGCGCTAATGCCGTCCGGGCTCTGCTGCACGGTGTAAGAGAGCGGATGCCGAGCTGGCCGCCGTCGCCGAGCAGCGCCTCAAAAGCGCGGCGTGTCCTCCGGCGTCGAGATAATCAGAATATCCCGTATGCCCGCCGTCATCAAGACCGAGGCGGGTAGTAAATCATCGGTTTGTCGTAAACCGGAAGCAGCTGCTTACTGGTGACCTTGGTCAGCGGATAGAGCCGCGTGCCGGATCCCTCCGGCGAGTACAATTCCCTTCATCTTGTCTCCCTGTACCTGTATTTTTCGGATGACGCCTGTTTTCTGCTGTTGTTTTTTGTCCGATCAGAGGCCGTTGCCGAGCAGGGGTCAGCTTCACCGGATTGCCTGCAGCATCCACCTCATAGCGGTAGAGTATGGTGCGCGCGTCGCTGAACTCATAGGAGCAGGGTGACAAAGGAGAAGAGCTTATCTATGCCCCTCCGCCGGAAGGTCGCGGAACTCGCAACCCTTCGTCATCTGATCCACATAAGCGTTGAATTCCCGGCGATCCGAGAAATCAATGCGGCGTTTATCCTCGCCCGCATCGGTATAGAGCGAGACAAGCGGCTTGAATATAGGGTGTGCTCCGGCGTGTAGAGATATACGCGCGTATGCTCCTCAAAGAAATTTTTCTCTTGAACGAAATGAGCAGCGTGAACATGGTGCCGTTCTTCATGTGATGTCCGTAAATCAGGTTCTGAAGCTTCGAAAAATCCGCCGTGTCGTCGCCGTCCAGAAAGACGCCGTCGTAAGAACCCTCGCGCCCGTCGATATCGCGGCGCAAATAATATTCGTTGTCCGCTTCCCGGTGCAGAATCGGATAATTGACCACCGTTCCCGGCACATAAATCACCCGACCACATCCGGATTCTTTGCCTTGAGCGCCGCAAAATCGATGACGCGCTCCGCATCCGGATCCTGTACCGGCAGAGCCGCAGCCGTGCTCTCCGCCGCAGCCGTTGTCTCGGCGCTGCTGCTCGGAGCCGCCGCTTCGACTGTCGGCATCTCCGCATATTTCTTCAAATGTGAGTTGCGATCCAAAAAGCCGCTTTCCGTTTGCCGCACCGAGCAAAAGGATGAGCGCCAGCAGCGCTGCGTGCGACTTATTTCGCTTCTTCTTTTTCCTCCATATTCCTCCTGTGAGCGGTTCTGTTTTTCTTCGCCAAAAAGCGCAGCACAAAGCATAACTGCGCTTTTTACTATATCACTCTTTTGTTATCACTTCTATATATTTCTTAACCTGCCAACAGGGCTGAATCCGCTCCGAGACGCTCGTGTCAAGGGTCTCTCCGCGCCAAGCCGCGAGGTGCATTTTGACCGCCGGAAAGCCCGCCCGCTCCGAAAAGCCGACGCCGCCCGAAAAACGCGGATTGCACTCGAGGAGTGATATCTGCCGCCCGCATCTTTGATAAACTCAAAGTTTCACGCAGCCGATCAGATCCAGTTCCGCCGCAGGTTCCCGCAGATTGCCTCGAGTTCGCTGTCGCGGAACACCTGCACCGAGAGGCCGGCCCCGCGCTGACTTCTGAGATACTCTTCTCTTGCGAGCGCCACGGTGTTGCCCGCCCGGTCTCTCACCGTATCCACACAGACCACGCGGCCCGAGACAAAGGGCTGTGCGAGATAGCCTTCCGCCCGGCCGAGCATGCGCAGTTCAAGTAGCGCGCGGGTCAGCGCCTCGCGGTTTTCGCGATGCGGAACACCCCTCGGAGCTGCGTCCGTTGTCCGGCTTTAAAATAAGCGGCATGTGGCGGAGCAGCCACTGCTCTCCTCCTCCTCCGTGCGGTGCGGCACCTGAAGGTCGGAATGGTCGCAAAGCGCTCATTCCCCGCGCGGCGAATACCGCCTCCGCCGCCTCTTTGCTTCAGGCGCTTTCTCCTTGCGTTCACCAAGCGCTCCCCGGAGGCGCCAGCAGCTCTGCCCTTGCCGAGTGCCTCTCCCGCCTCGCCGAGCACGTCGAGCTCGGCATCCGTGAGCGGCAAACATGCCGTCGATTTGCTTCTTTTTCCAGGATCTTTGCTGAGCTGTTTTAAGTACTCCTCCCGCTCGTCATAGCGGGGCAGCCGATAAAGGCATCCACCTCCGTGCTCTCCGAGAGCAACTCCGCGGCGTTCAAATCCGTGCCGACCACGCAGCAGCCGCTCGCCGAGGTTCCCGTATCACGGCAACCGCCGAAAACGATCCGATTGCCGTCACCAATATGCGTCTCAATTCTCTTGTCTCCATTTCAAAATCCCTCTGCGCCCTGCGCAATTCAAATTTTACTGTGTTAGGGCTAAAACTTTACCATATTCATATAGAATGTCAATCGATGAGCCTCCCCCTGGGGCCCCTTTCAGCAAGAGGAAAAACAAAATGGAAAAATCACCAGTTTTACCGTGAATCATTTGGACTTTGGAACCGGGCGTCTATGTCTCCCGTAAGGATGCGGTGGGCAGCGAGACCGTCACCACCTTCGACCTCCGCCTGACCGCGCCGAACAAAGGAACCGGTCATGAACACCGCGGAAATCCACCCTCGAGCACCTCGGTGCGACCTTCCTTCGGAACCACGGAACATTCGGCGACAAGGTTCTCTACTTCGGCCCCATGGGCTGCCGCACCGGCTTTTATCTTCTGCTCCGCGGCGACTATGAATCCGCGGATATTCTGCCCCTGCTCCGCGAGCTCTTTCTCTTTCACGCGGGATTTTTCGCGGCGAGGTGCCCAGTGCTGCCGCGCGGGACTGCGGAAACTATCTCGACATGAATCTCCCCATGGCAAACTGGGAAGTGCGCGCTACCTGGAGCGCGCCCTGAACGCCGAAAAGCCCTCCCAGCTCCGCTATCCGGCGTGAGATTTTTCGCTTTTGTAGAAAACCGTCAAATTACCAGGCGCTTTTTGTGTGCCCTTGTTGACAATTTATGTTAAGATATTCTGAACTGAGTTTTTGCAACTTGTTTTTCCATGAGGTACTTCAAATCATGAAATTAAATCTTAAGCGAGGCGTAGCCGTAGTGCTCACCGCCTCTATGACCTTACAGGCCCCGTCCCCGCCCTCGCAAAGGTGGTGGGACGCAGTGCAAACCCGGCTGCCTACAGCACTTCTTCCGGCAGTGCGGGCTCACGGCGCCGAGGCACCGAAACCGCAGCTCCGGCAAGCGATAACAGCGCAAGCGGCGCGGAGACTTCGCGCCCGCCTCGACCGAGACCGCTGCTCCGGCAAGCGACAGCAAGCCCGCAATCGGCAGCAGCGCGACGAGCATCGACGAGACCCAGAATGCGGCGCAGAGCGGAAGCCAGTCCGCAAGCCCCGCTTCGGATGCGACCAACCCGGACACCAAGTTCGCGTCCAGCACCGCACAGTACACCGCTACCTACACGGCGACCGAAAAGTCGGTGAACTCCGACTACAGCCTGCCCGGGCAGTGCGGATTTCGCGGGCAACCCGGGGCGCGATGACCTCTCCTCGATTTTTCGAGAACGCGGGCTTTGAGGCACTCGGCACCGGCAACACCCAGCGGACCCGGTTTTTAAACCAGGTGCAGATTGCGACCTACCAGATGCGCGATGCGGCCGGCAATGTGATCGGCGACACCGCGACCAATAATCCGGGCAAGGGTCTCTTCTCGGCAAACGGCTTCTCGAAAGTTCTACATGATTCACTCCGGTGTCGCACGTATGTACTACCGTGTCTACACCGACCAGCACAGTTGGAGCCCCTGGGCATCTTCGAGGAAATCACGCCCTACAACGAGGACGGCGCAAAGGTTCAGGCCATCCAGATTCGCGCAAAGGGCATGGCACACCGCTACAACGATGTCTACTACAGGTCATGCTGAACGACGGCACCGTCGCCCGATTGGGCAAAAGAACGGCCAGACGACCGGTACCATGGGCTCCGACCGCTACATTGTCAGGCATCCGCGTGGGCTTCTGGCACAACACCGAGCACTTCCCTATGCTTCGAAGAACCTGATGGTCGGCAAGTATGAGGGCGCTTACCGCGACGGCACGGGCGTTCACTACTCCTCTCACAGCGGCACCCCGTACACGGGCTGGGGCTTCCTCGACAATGTCCAGCACTACTTCATTGACGGCGAGCCGGCACGCGGCTGGCACTATGTCGACGGCTACAAAAGTACTACTTCAACAACGACGGCTCTGTCGTGACCGACATGGAGACCATCCTGGGACCGCAGGCTTCCTACCAGATCAACTATAACCAGGGAACCCGCACCATGTACATCATGGCGAAGGACGGCGACAAAGGGCTACATCATCCCGTACAAGACCTTCAACTCGACGAGCGGCGGATACGCCGATGGGCAACTATAAGATTTACGCGAAGTACGATGTCAAGTACATGCACGACGATGTCCCGGCGGCCATCTACTGCAAGTACTTAAACCGCTTCTACAACGGCTTCATCATCCACTCGATTCTCTACTACAGCGCAAAGCTTGAGCTGGATGCGATCACCTTCAACTACATCGACGATGCGGCTTCCGGCGGTTGCCTCCGCCTGCTCACCGGTTACTCCTACTGGGTCTACAAGAACTGCGGCAACGGCACCGTGGTCCACATCTACAACGATCCGTGGAACAAGGGACCGATTGAGAAGGATGCAATCGAGGTTCCGATTCCGCGCGACCGAAAGTGGGATCCGACCGACCCGAGCTCCGGCGAGGCGCAGGCGGCGCTCAGGCAGCAGCTCAGCTCGAGCAGCAGAAGGCAGCTGCGGTTTGCGGCAGGCCAGCTGAAGCTCACCGCAGAGGGCAGCAGCTCGCGGACGAACTGAAGAAGAACTAAAGCGCCTTTTCAAAGCGCTCACAGCGACGTAAAAACGCGGCGCGGGAAATATTCCCGCGCCGCGTTTTTCTTTAATGAATCATCAGGCTTTAAGTCTCCCCTCACTTCATTGCTTCCAGTATCGCATGAATTTCGGGCTTACCTCGCTTTAACGAGATGAGTCTGTGGCTCTCGTCGAGATAGCAGTGTTCGCTCTCTCCGGTACAGCGGGCTCTCCGCTCGTCTTCTCCGTCACCCGGTAGCGAAGCCGCATGCGCGCGCCGTTATAATCCGCTATTTCAACCGCAATTCGAAGCGTCTCCGGAAAAGCGGGACATCATGTGATACTTCGCCGTGACCGATACCACGGGGCTGATCACGCCCGCCGCCTCCATCTCCTCGTAACCGAGCCCGGCCTCTTCCATGGCCGCGGTCCGCGCCTCCTCAAACCAGCGAATATAGTTCGAGTGGTGCGCAATCTGCATCTGGTCTGTCTCGTAGTACTGAATCTTGTGATCCCAAACGTAAGTCTTTCCCATGTTTCCTCCGGCGCAGGCGAAACACATGTTCTTTTGCCCGCGCTCCTGCTATACTAACACATAGTAGGGCGCATGGGTCTTTCAATTTTCGAAAGGAGGTCTCGCTTGTCCCGCATCGTTTTTCATATTGACGTGAACTCCGCGTTTTTGTCCTGGAGCGCGCTCGAGCGGCTCGAACAGAATCCCGACAGCGTTGACCTCAGAACGATTCCCTCGGCCGTCGCGGGCGATGTCGCCTCGCGCCGCGGGGTCGTGACAGCCGCCTCTATCCCCGCAAAACGACTCGGCGTGAAGAGCGGCGAACCGGTCAGCGCGGCGCTCCGCCTCTGCCCGAACTTAGTTCTGGTCGCCTCGAATTTTTCCTATTACCGCCGAAAATCCGCTGCCTTTCTCGAGATTCTTAAGCGTCACAGTTCTGCGGTGGAGCAGTTTTCAATCGACGAGGCCTTTCTCGATATGAGCGAGCGCTTCTCGGACCGCAGGCGGGAAGAGGCCGCGATACGCGCGTGTGCGGCGGCCATTCAGACGAAATCCGGGAGACCCTCGGCTTCACGGTCAATGTCGGTATCAGTGAAAATCAAAGCTTCTCGCCAAGATGGCGAGCGACTTTTGAAGCCTGATAAAATCCACACGCTCTGGCCCGAGAACTGCCCCAAAACTTTACCCCCGCTTCCCGATTCGCGCTCTCTTCGGGGTAGGCGGCCAAAGCGCCGAAAAAAATTGCTGCGTTTCGGCATTCACACGATAGGCGAGGCCGCCGCGACGCCCTGTGAGGTCCTACAGCGCATTCTGGGGCCGAGTGCCGGGAAGCCGTCTATCAGAGCGCGCGCGGCATCAACCACTCCGCCGTGCGGCGGGAGCGCCCGCAGGCGAAGAGCCACTCGGTGGAGCGCACGACAACGACAGACATCGAGAAACGCAACGCGGCCGCCGAGCTCCCGCCCCTCCTCTCGGAACTTGCGGAAGAACTCTCCTCGCGCCTCAAAAAAAAGCAAACGTTCGCGCCGAGACGCTCGTGATTATCGCTAAAAACAAGCTCTTTTTCCAGCGCCACATGCGCCAGCAACGCCTCCTTGTCCCGAGCAACGAAAAAGAAAGTGCTTGAGGCGAGCGCCCGCGAACTCTTCTCTGCCCTTTTGGAGGGCGAGGACGGTCTGTTCTCAAAGCGGGAGGCCCTGCGCCTTGTCGGCATAGGCGCCGCCCGCCTCGAAGACCCGCAATATCAACAGCTGTCCCTCTTCTCCCTGCCGAGTCCATCGGAGTGCGGGAAGCAAAGCAGCGCGCCGCGGCAGAGGCAGCCCAAGCCGAAAAAGCGCGCCGCGGCAGGGGCAGCCCAAGCCAGCGCCAGCTCGGCGAAATGCAGGCCGCAAATCTCCGCCCGCTACGGAGACAAGGCTTTGCTTCGCGGCGGGGCGCTGCTCTCTGCCGCAAGAAATGAGATACAAAACACGCAGATAAAAGAGCAAAACAGCAGGGGCTGAAATCAAGAGCCCTGATACGAAATGCGCGAAAGCAAGCAAACGGAAGGTCGATACCCCGGGCGCCATGTCGGCCGGCAAACAGACTCGCCGCTCCCGAATCACAGATCGCCGGGCGCATCTCGGAATACCGAAGGCTCTTTTGAAGCAGACAGACGCGAGATACCGATACCTAACGGAAACAGGAAGGAAACGCCGATGAACACACCGATTTATGACTTTGTGAGCGAATACATACGCGCTGACATAAGCCGCCTCCACATGCCAGGCCACAAGGGGCACAGCGCCTTCGGCGCGGCGCTCTACGGCATTGAGGCGCGGGATATCACGGAGATTCACGGCGCGGATGTGCTCTCGGAGGCCTCAGGGCATCATAGGCGGAGCGAGGCAATGCGGCCGCCCTCTTCGGCACAGCGCTGACTCTCTACTCGACCGAGGGCAGCAGCCTTGCGCTCCGCACCATGCTGGCCTTAGCGCTCTCCCGCGCACCGCGCATCCCGGGCGAACGCCCGCTCCTCCTCGCCGCACGAAACGCGCATAGAGCCTCCTCTGCAGCAGCTCTCCTCGACTTTGACATTGCCTGGATTTATCCCGCGGACACAGCGCTGGACAGCGCCTGCTCCTGCCACCCGAGCCCGGACTCGGTATGCGCAGCGTTACGCGCCCTGCCGCGGCCGCCCTTCGCTGTCTTTTTGACGAGCCCCGACTACCTCGGCTTTCTCGCAGACATCCGCGGCATTGTTCGCGCGGTCGATGCGCACTGCGGCAGGAGCAGTCCCCGTTCTCGTCGACAACGCCCACGGGGCCTACCTTCACTTTCTCGAAGAGCCCCTGCACCCCATGGATCAGGAAGCCTATCTCTGTTGCGACTCCGCGCACAAGACCCTGCCCGTCCTGACCGGCGGCGCCTACCTCCATTTCAGTGCAGAGGCAGCCGCGGAAGTCGGTTCGTCCGCGCGCCGCACCATGGAGCTCTTTGCCTCGACCAGTCCCTCGTATTTGATTTTACAGTCCCTTGACCTCTGCAATGCCTACCTCGCGGACAACTACCCGGCCCGCCTCTGTGCCTGCATACGCCGCATTGAGGGGCTTAGCTACTATCTGCGCACTCTCGGTGCGGAACTCTGTGCAAGCGAGCCGCTAAAACTTGTGCTCGGCAGCGGCGCTCTTTCGGGGGAGGAGGTCGCGGCGCTCTTTCGCGCCCATCAGATGGAGGTCAATTCGCGGATCTCTCCGCCGTGGTGCTCATGTTGACCCCGGAAAACCGGCCCGAGGATTTTCTCCGCATCGCCTCCCTCTACCGCGAAGAAGCCGCTCTCTGGACAAAAAAAGAGACGGCAAAAGAGCCGTCTCTTCGTCTTCTTCCTCTGCCGCGTGTCTTAACGATGCAGGGAAGCCATGCTGTCTCCGCAGGAGACTGTCCCGGTCACGGAGGCCGTGGGGCGCATCCTCAGCCAGCCCACGGTTTCCTGCCCGCCCGCCGTTCCGCTCGCAGTGAGCGGCGAACGCCTCTCGGCGGACTTGCTTCCCGCTCTTTCTTCGCTACGGCGTCACCGAGGTCGCCGTCGTGCGGTAATCACTCAGAGCTCTGTAAAACCAGCATCTGGTAGGGCGTGATACGCCACCTGAACCGGCGCCGGGGTAGCATATCCGCGGCCGCCTCAATGAGAATGCGGCGGTTTTAAGCGCCGCTTCCAGAGGAACTCATCTTCTTCCCTGCTTCTTTAACTTCTTTAAGTCGACAAAGTCGACCGGCGTATTCTGCTCGATTTCCTTCTTGCCGAGCTCTGCCAGGGCACGGCGGTTTTCTTCGACCGCCGCCGCGAGATCCTCTTCGGAAATCCCGCGTATGGTCGCGAGCAGCCGCTCCCGGTCACCGCGGAAATTGAGCGCAATGCTGCCTGTCGCCCAGTAAGTGCGGATGCGCTGCACGCCCTCCGTCTTTTCGAAGCCCGTGCAGAGCCTCGTACTCCTTATGAAAGCTGCCGTCCCAGAATCTTTACGCGGAGGCTACCACCGGTCTCATGTACCACCTTACATTTCATACTTTCCTCTTTCCATCCTCCTCTCGGCGAGAGGCTTAGTTTAGCGAAAACTTACAGAGGAAAGTATAGCATAACTCGGCGGAAAATCATATTTCCGAGATTTTCTTCCGTTCTTCGATTGCAGGCACGCATCCGTTCGCCGGGATTGCTCGCTATGCGGCTGCGAATATGGTGTTCTTCTCACTCCCCGAGGTAGGCGCGGACTCGCTCCAGCGCGCGTAAGCCCGCGCCGCGTCCAAGCTCATAGACGCGCATCAATTCGCCGGGATCGCTCGCAATGCGGCTTATGCCGAGCTCCTCCCGCGGGTAAATTAGAGCGCCCGCCGCGCTCCGCCTCTTCCTCGACAAAGCGTATGTTCTGATTGTAGGGTGGTGGCGCATCTTCATCGCAAGGGAGGCGCGCGGATAGCCCCTTTCAGTGCTGCCCCGACGATGGTCCCGGACGCACCGCGCTCCTTCCGGTAGCCCTTGGGGCGTGTCAGAATCACCACGTTTTTCTCATAGCCGAGACTCAGCATCTTTTTCAGCGGTATCGAATCGGTGATACCGCCGTCCAGGAAACTTATGCCCGTCCACCTCGACAATCCGCGCCACCAGCGGCATCGAAGCCGAAGCGCGCATGTACTCGACATCGTGGGCATCGCCCTTCTCACAACGGTAGTAAAAGGGTCTTCCGGTCTCCACATCGGTGCAGACCATAGAACTCCATCGGATTCTTTTGAAAGGTCTCCGTGTCAAGGGAAACTTTTTCAAACGGCACCTCGCGGTGAGGCAAAGTCCTTGTTGTAAAGTCGCCTGTCAGCAAGAAGGCGGAGCGATCCGTAGCGCGGATCCGCGCCGTATTTTAAGTTATAGCGAAGCACGCGCCCCGGCTGATTGGACTTATGGTTGCAACCGAACACAGCGCCCGCGGACGTGCCGATGGCACCCTCAAAAGACAATTTTATTTTTCCAGGAAAGACATCCGTGACACCCGCGGTAAAGAGCCCGCATGCCGCCGCCTTCCATGACCAATCCCACGTTTCGCAGACTATCCTTTCCGTGTAAAGAACCATACAGTCTGCATTATAGCGAATTCCGATTGCGACTTGCAAGCTTCCGGTCTTTTCAGCCAGCCGTTTCGTGCTATAATAAGCCTGCTTCGGCACAATTCCGCCGCACCTTCGGCAGCAGGGGAACTGCGGCTCTCCGGAGCGGAACCCGCGGCAGTGTCCGCACATCTTGTTTCGTCGTATCTCCGAGAGAACGACAGAAAGGACAACTATGTATACACCCAAAAACCGTATTCTCTACCTGAGCCAGCTTGCTCTCCTCGTCGCGATTGAACTCGTGATGAAGTTAGTCGGCCTCGGCTCCCGTCCCCATCGGCCCGCTGTCGATGTCGCTTCTTAACGGTCCCGATTGCGGTCGCAGCCATCCTGCTCGGGCCCTTCGCAGGGCGCCGTGACCGGCGCTGTCTTCGGTATCACCGCATTTTATGAGTGCGTGAGCGGAACTTCGCCGCTCGGCCTCGCGCTTCTGCAGTTCAGTGTGTTCCACACCTTTATGCTCTGTGTGACCATGCGTGTCCTCGTGGGTATCTGCACCGCCTGGATTTTCCGCCTGGTGCTCGGCGCGAGCAAGCGGAAAAATCTTTCCTTCCTGGTCGGCGCCGTTGCGGCCCCCCTCACGAACACGATTTTTCTTCATGGGCTACATGGTTCTTTTCTTCTATCAGACCGAGGCGATTCAGGCCCTTGCGAACGCACTGCACGCGACCAATCCCCTCGCCTTCATCGTGCTTCTGGTCGGCCTGCAGGGCGTGATTGAGGTTGTGGTGAGCGGCATCGTGAGCACCCTGATTGTGAAAGTCCTGTCCCGCCTCCTCGCGGCGCAGCGGGAAATTCGCTGATTGCGTTTTCTGACAATTTCATACAAAAGCGAAAAAAAGAGCTTGTCATCCGCCGGATGACAAGCTCTTTTTTCTTCTGTTTTCCCGCTTCGTGCGCTTACCAGAGGCGCTGCCGTACAAGCATAAACAACAAGGCAGCCATCAAAATGCCGAATTCCGCCTTCGAAAGCAGCTTCTCTTCAAAGCAGTGCAGACGGTACAACGCGGCATCCGCTTCCTGTAACTTCTGCGCCTGCCGGAACAGAGCAACTGCTCGCTGTCCATGCGGCGTATCAGTAAGCTACCGATGAGCCAGAGTATTCCCAGGCCTGCCGCAATTTGCAAAAGCGGCAGCTCTGACAGCAGCTTTGACGCGAGTACTTCCGCCACAGCCAAGGAGATAATCAGCACGCCCAGTATCATACGGAATAAATAGATGCAACGCAATGAAAGTGGCTTTGACGCAGCAGACCTCCTCACAAGAAAAAAATGCATCTTTGTTTCGATTTCATTGTACAACGCGCATGCAAGTTAGTTATTTCTACCTATCGTTTTTCAAGCTTATTTTGTCAGGGGTGGTATCCGCTCTCAAAGTATCATCGAAAAGCCCGATTCTCTGCTTCTTGACATCGGCCTCGACCACCTTGACCTCGACGATATCGCCGACTTTCACAACCTCCGAGGGGTGCTTCACGAACTTGCCCTTCTTCATGCGGGAGATGTGCACGAGGCCGTCCTGGTGTACGCCGATGTCCACAAAGGCGCCGAAGTCAATGACATTCCGCACGGTGCCGCGGGTATCATGCCGGGCTTCAAATCCTCAATCTGCACACATCGCTCTTTTAAGATGGGCTTCGGCATGTCCTCGCGGGGATCGCGCCGCGCCGTCGTGAGTTCCTTCTCGACACTCTCGAGCGTGACCTCGCCGACCGCAGAGCTGCTCCGCGAGCGCCTTCCGCTTTGCCTTGTTGAGTTTAAAACTGAGCCGGCCCTCCCGAAGCTTCTCTCGCTCTCCCCCGCCGCCTCGAGGATGGCCTTCGCGAGCGCATAGCTCTCCGGGTGCACGCCGGTGTCATCGAGCGGATTCTCGCCGCCGCTGATTCTAAGGAAGCCCGCGCACTGCTCAAAGGCCTTGGGGCCCGAGCTTCGAGACTTTTAAGAGCTCCTTCCGGTTCTTGAATTTGCCGTTCTCCTCGCGGTAGCTCACAATATTCTTTGCCGTGGTCTTCGTGATGCCGGAGATATAGCGGAGCAGAGGGGCCGAAGCCGTGTTTAAATCCACGCCGACCGCGTTCACGCAGTCCTCGACCACGCCCTCCAGCGCCTCACCGAGGCGCTTCTGCTCCATGTCGTGCTGGTACTGCCCCACGCCGATGGACTTCGGGTCAATTTTCACGAGCTCCGCAAGCGGATCCTGTACGCGGCGCGCAATCGAGCCGCACTGCGCTGTCCCACATCGAACTCCGGAAACTCTTCGGTCGCGAGCGCGCTCGCGGAGTAGACCGAAGCGCCGGCCTCGTTCGTAATCACGCAGGAGACCTTCTGCGGGAGCTCCTTTAAGACCTCCGCGACAAACTGCTCGGATTCGCGGGAAGCCGTGCCGTTTCCGATCGAGATCAGGGTCACACCGTACTTCTCGATAAATTCTCTCAGCTTCTCCGCCGCCGCGCGCTGCTTCTTCTCGTTGGTCGGCATGGTCGGGTAGACCACCGCAGTGTCCAGCACCTTTCCGGTCTCGTCCACGACCGCGAGCTTACAGCCCGGTGCGGAAGGCCGGGTCCCAGCCGAGCACCACCTCGCCCGCAATCGGCGGCTGCATGAGCAGCTGATGCAGGTTCTTCGGAACACCTCAATGGCGCCCGTCTCCGCCGCCTCGGTGAGCTCGTTCCGAATGTCGCGCTCCACCGCAGGCGCCATGAGACGCGCGTAGCTGTCCGTAATCGCGCGGTCCATCGCCTCGGCGGTGTTCTTGTTCTCTGCCTTAATCAGGCGGCCGCGGAGGTCGAAAAGAATCTCCTCACTCGGCGCCTCGATGTGAGACCCGCAAAATCTTTTTCCTTCTCGCCGCGGTTCATGGCGAGCACGCGGTAACCGGTCGCCTTCATCAGAGGCTCACGGAAGTCATAGTAGGTCTCGTAGACCGCCCGCTTCTCTCTCTCCTTCTCGGCTTCGTTCTGCTTCTCCGCGCTGCCCTTCTGCTCGCGCCGCTCGCTCAGAGCTGACCGCCCCCGCTTGGTCGTGTCGCGCACATAGCTTCGAATGACGCGCGCGTCGGAAAAAGCGCTCAGCGAGTATATCCAGAGCGCCCTGGATGCAGAGTTCCGCCGTACCGATTCCCTTCTCCTCGGAGATGAAGCGCTCGGCCTCTTCCTCGAGACTCTTCTCGGTCTTCTGCGCCCAGATGAGATCCGCGAGTTCGCTTAAGCCGCGCTCTATGGCCACCGTCGCGCGGGTGCTGCGCTTCGGGCGGTAGGGGAGGTAGATGTCCTCGAGCTGCACCAGAGTCTCCGCCGCATCAAGCTGCGCGCCGAGCGCCTCCGTCATCTTCCCTGCTCCGTAATCGCCGCGCGTATCTTTTCGCGGCGCTCTTCCAGGTTGCGAAGTGCGGTGAGCCGCGTATCGAGCGTTCTAAGTTGTTCATCGTCCAGAGATCCTGTCACTTCTTTCCGGTAGCGGGCAATGAAGGGGATGGTCGCGCCCTCGTCAATCAGCTGCACCGCCGCGTCAACCTGCTCTGTCCGGACGCCGAGTTCCTCTGCGATTTTCTGATGAATATTCAAGTCTTTTCCTCCCAAGCAGTCCTCCCGCCGCCGCAGGCAGCTTCGACACGACACTGCTTTTCGTCACATTTTTCCCTTATTTTAATCTATGGGTAATCAAAAAACTAGCACTGTTTCCGTCCCCCCTGCCTTGCATTCACCGCCCGAATCTATTATGATTTTTGCGGTAACACGGTATTCTGTATGCGCATTCTGAAAGGAAGGTCCTATGGGAGGCATCTTTGCATCGGCACTCAAGGAGGATTGTGTCTTTGATCTTTTCTTTGGCACGGATTATCACTCGCACCTCGGCACGCGGCGCGGCGGCATGGCCGTCTACGGGAAGAAAGGCTTTGACCGCGCCATTCACAACATAGAAAACAGCCCCTTCCGCACCAAGTTTGCGGATGATGTGAGAACCATGGAGGAAACCTCGGCATCGGATGTATTTCCGACTACGAGGCGCAGCCTCTCATTGTGCGCTCCCACCACGGCACCTATGCGATTACGACCGTGGGTCGCATCAACAACCTGAATGTGCTCTCGGATGAGCTCTTAAAGAACAACGGCTCCTCCTTCCTCGAGATGAGCGGCGGCATCATCAATCCGACCGAATTGGTCGCAGCACTAATCAACCGCAAGGACAATCTGATTGAGGGACTCCGCTACGCCCAGGAAATGATTGACGGCTCGCATGAGCATTATGCTCCCTGACCCCGCAGGGCATCTATCTGTCCGCGACAAGCTCGGCAGAACGCCGATTGTTGTGGGCCGCAAGACGGAGGCTACTGCGCCTCCTTCGAGAGTTTTGCCTATCTGAATCTCGGCTACGAGGACTTCCGCGAACTGGGCCCCGGCGAAATTGCCGTGATGACCCCCGAGGCGCTCACAACCCTCTCCGCCCCCGGAAAGAAGATGCGCATCTGCACCTTCCTCTGGGTCTACTACGGCTATCCGTCTTCCTCCCTATGAGGGGATATCCGTCGAGGCCATGCGCGTGCGCTGCGGTGAGAACTCGCAAAACGCGACCACATGAGCCACGAGCAGATTGACTCGGTGGCAGGTGTTCCGGACTCCGGTACCGCACACGCAATCGGCTATGCGAATGAGTCCGGCGTTCCGTTCGCACGTCCCTTTATCAAGTACACACCGACCTGGCCGCGCTCCTTCATGCCGACCATTCAGGATAAGCGCGATCTCATCGCAAAGATGAAGCTGATTCCGGTGCACGAGCTCATCAACGGACAGCGTCTGCTCTTAATCGACGACTCCATTGTCCGCGGCACCCAGCTCCGCGAGACCACCGAGTTCCTGTACCACAGCGGTGCGAAGGAAGTCCATGTGCGCCCCGCCTGCCCGCCGCTGCTCTTCGGCTGTAAGTACCTGAACTTCTCGCGCTCTACCGGTGAGATGGAGCTCATCACGCGGCGCATGATACGTGACGCCGAGGGCGAGAATGTGAGCCGGGAAGTTCTGACGGACTATGCAAACCCGGACTCCGAGCGCTATCAGGCGATGCTCGATGTCATCTGCAAGCAGCTGAACTTTACAACCCTCCGCTATAACCGCCTCGACGACCTCATCAAGTCTGTCGGCATCGACCGCGATAAGCTCTGTACCTGCTGGGACGGTCGGGAGTAAGGACTTCGAAACAAATGAAAAGCACTGTTCTCTCGGAACAGTGCTTTTTCTCTTAAAACATGATAGTTCGCCCAAATCATGATAGTTCCCCAAACAGCGCTTACGCCATCCGGTTCTTCACCGAGCGCTACGGCATTTCACATATCCATGCCGTCTTTCCTCCCCGCCGTCTCAAGCGCTAAAAAGAATGCACAGATACCGGTGGTCCCGGCATGAGCTACACTCTGTGTTCTGCCCATGTCCCAGGGTCTGCCCCTATTTTCACTTCACGGTTTTTAAAACAATTTCGGCAGCGCTTTTTGTCCGCCGTCTCGTTCAAACAGAAGTCTCCCCAACCCTTATTGCAGCAACACGCTCAGGTCTGCAGCAGGGTCTTCTGCCTGCAATGTTGTTCGATCCTTCCGCTCGTTGTCTAGCATTTCCTTTGCATTCCCCCATAAAAGGGAGGAGGCCGGGGGCTTTCGCTCCCGGCCAGTATATGCAAAAAAGATGTTCGCGGTTTCCCGCTTGCTATGTCTATATGATAGCGAAGAGTCGTGATAAATTCATGTGCGCCTTGTAACGCTTTTTCAAAGAAATCATGAACAAATTATGAACGTTCACTCCTCCTGCAAACCGAGCAAAGGCAGAGCTTTCTGTGGCAATGGTGGAAGGCCGGAATCAGGAAGCAATCCGCCGCAAGCCAGGCGAGGGGCGAAGCAAAGAAAATCGCGTAGACACCGAAGAAGCGAACGCCGACAAAGCCCATGAAGGTTCTGGCCGCCATCTCCGCGACACCGGCCAGAATCGCAAAAACGGAATAACCCATGCCCTGAATGGTAAAACGCCACATTGACCACGGTGAGTGCGCCGTAAAAAAAAGCCGCGTTGATCAGCAGAAACAGCTTTGCCTGTCGCAGAAATTTCCGTCTGCTCCGACGAGATAAAAGAGTTGCGGCAGCTTGTCACCGAAGAGGAAGCAGAGCAAGAAGGCAAACAGGCCGTAGAGTATGCCGATGCGCGTTGCCACATAGACCCCCTCTTTCACGCGGCGCAACGCCCGCGCCGACATTCTGCCCCGCATGGTGGCCATGGTCGCGCCCAGCCTCATCGTAGACAGAGCAGAGGAACATGCTGATTTTTCTGACCCGCCGTCACAGCCGCAACCGTCACCGTGCCGAGCATATTGACCGCACTCTGCACAATGACCGAACCGATTGCCGTAATCGAATACTGCAGGCCCATCGGCAGGGCCATTGCGAGAAGGATTTCGCATTTTCTTAGGTCAAAGTTAAGCTCCCGCGGTGCAAAACGGAGCAACGGAAACTTCTTCCGCATATAAAAGATGCACAGGATACCGGAGACCGCCTGCGAGAACACGGTCGCAAGCGCCGGACCGTTCACGCTGAAGCCGAAACCGACAATCGTCACAAAGTCGAGGACGATGTTGATGACCGATGCGAGATCAAAAAGTACACCGGTGTCTTCCAGATCTCCCAGGGGCGCGAATCAAGCTCGCCGTCACGTTATAGAGATAGGTGGTCGGAATGCCGAGGAAGATGATAAAGATATATTGATGGGCATAGGGCATGATTTCCTCCGGCGTCTGCGTCCAAACGAGGAGGGGCTTCGTAAAGACTGCAACGGGTCCCGTCACGACAAGCGAAAAATCAAGCTGAGCCATATGGTATTCGCGATGAACTTGCGCATGTCCGCATAATCCCGCGCACCGAAGCGCTGTGCAACCGGAATTGCCAGTCCGAGGACATACCGATCACAAAGCCGTTGATCAGGAAGTTAATCGCCGCCGTGGAACCCACGCCCGCAAGGGCGTTGATGCTGAGTAACGCCCACGATTACCGTATCCGCCATGCTGTAAAACTGCTGGAACAAAGTTCCCAGTAACATAGGAATAACAAAACCAAGAATGAGCGCTGTCGGACTTCCCGCCGTCATATCGACTATCGCTGCTTTCTTGCTTATCATCATTTCCTTCATAGGCCGTTCACCTCCGTTTCAATTTTAAAAATAAGATCGACAAAGAGTTGTCAATCTCATCGCACGAGACTCTGTTATACACGCCTTGTAAGCGGAATGCAAGCGGGATATTCGATGCGCAAAGGGCCATGTATTCTATTTTTATACAGTTTACGGTGCCTCTTGCCGACGCTTCTTTCCGCCTTTCCCCGGGCCTCTGGATACGCCGCATTCGGCGTGTCCGCTCTTTGACAGATTTAATACCTCCGTCCGGCGAGATTCCCGCGCATTCTTTCCGTGCTTCATGACAGTAGATTCCTCGATCCGTCCTTCATTCTGTTCTAATAAAATGCCCCTCCGCAACGCTTGCTACCAAAGGCGTTGCGGAGGGCGTCAGTTCAACTCTGTTTATCGATCAATCCGATCTTCTTATTCACTTGTACTGCGTCGCTGCAAAAAGCGATGCATTCATCGCAATTTTCTGCACCAGCTGCAGAATCGCGAAAGACAAAATGCACTCCGGCACAAAAAGTATCGCCGCTTTGATAAAGCGGGTCTTAACCAACAGGTGGAAGGCTTTCCCGTACATCATCGATAGCCACAGCGGGTTCAAGAGAAGCTGATCAACACCGTGTTAATCACGCGGGCAATCACAACGCGCTTCATGGAAAGCGGCTTCTTATAGAGTATCAGGGCCGTAGACCACGCCGTTGATAATCGCGTTCAGCGTAAAAGCCCGGAAAGAATGGGCCGGTCGGTCGAACCAGATAGCCGAGAACATCCGCAAGCGCCCTACGGTTCCGGAGACAAAGGGGCCCGAACAAAAACCCGCGCTCGCATTTGCAAGAAAGGCGAAGCTGAATTCGAGTGTCGGTGTGATGACAATCTTCAAAAACTTGAGCGTCACCGCAGAGCCACGAGTAAGGCCGCCACCGTCAGCGACCTGACATTTTTCATGTGTTCCATGCTTTTTCCTCCTGAGAAAAGTGCACTACGTTTCTGTATTTTTGTTTTTCGGTATGCCTGTCCAAGGCCCATTATACTATCTTTTCAGCCGCTCTTCTATCCAATCCTTCAAGACTAGCACATGATTGCAGGCCGGATCTTTCGCCGCATAGAGAAGGGTAACATCCCCTTCTTTCAAGAAATCGCGTATCTCCGAGACAAAGCCGTCTCCCGCGGGATTCGCATCCAGTTCTTTGCGGTAGAGTTCCGTAAATGTGGCAAAACGCTCAGGCTCATGCCCAAACCACTTTCTGAGCTCCGGTGAAGGTGTAATTTCCTTCTCCCAACGCGTCAGAGCCGCCTTCTCTTTGCTAATCCCCCGCGGCCACAGTCTGTCACCAAAATACGTACACCGTCCGTGGGCTCCGCAGGACTCATAGATACGCTTCATCTTTAACTGACTCATTTCCGCTCTCCTTCTTATCGCCGCCCATCGTTTCCCGCGATTCGTTTCCACCCCAAGCCCCGAAAATAAAGAAGTCACCGGAATCCTGTCTTGCCCCCAAAGAACGCATGCGAGGACAAGGGCTTTATCCTCTTCGGCACGAGAAGGGCCTGAAGGCCTATCACACGAACCACAACGCAAACAAAGCGCAAGCATACGGAATCACGCCGCACACACGCAATCGCTGCCATCGCAGAGGCTTGATTCGCTCCCTTGGAATCGGTTCGGCTATGCTCCGGGTTTCCTTGGTCCCTACTCGTCATTATAAAGCTCTCGTTTTTTTGCAACAAAAACCGGCCCCCTTGGACCGGTTTCGCGAGAGGCGACAACCAGATTCGGACCGGTGATCAGGGGTTTTGCAGACCCACGCCTTACCGCATGGCTATGTCGCCATATTAAGCTCCTCGTGTTGGACTCGAGACCAACGACACCGCGGTTAACAGCCGCGTGCTCTACCGACTGAGCTAACAAGGATTATTTACACCCTGAAAACCGCACACAGAATTCTATCTATTCATCTCTTTTTCCCAAACCCTTTGGTTAAACCCTCGACCGATTAGTAAGAGTCAGCTGAACGTGTCACCACGCTTACACCTCTCCCTATCTACCTTGTCGTCTTCAAGGGGTCTTACCGCTTTCGCATGAGATATCCCATCTTGAGGGGCTTCACGCTTAGATGCCTTCAGCGTTTATCCCGTCCCGACTTGGCTGCCCGGCCATGGGGTTGCTCCCCAACCGGTGCACCAGTGGTCAGTCCATCCCGGTCCTCTCGTACTAAGGACAGCTCCTCTCAGATATCTTACGCCCGCGCCGGATAGGGACCGAACTGTCTCGACGTTCTGAACCCAGCTCGCGTACCGCTTTAATGGGCGAACAGCCCAACCCGCAGGACCGACTTCAGCCCCAGGATGCGATGAGCCGACATCGAGGTGCCAAACCACTCCGTCGATGTGAACTCTTGGGAGTGATAAGCCTGTTATCCCCAGGGTAGCTTTTATCCGTTGAGCGATGGCAATCCCACTTTATACCACCGGATCACTAAGTCCTACTTTCGTACCTGCTCCACCCGTCGGTGTCGCAGTCAAGCTCCCTTCTGCCTTTGCGCTCTTCGAATGGTTTCCAACCATTCTGAGAACTTTCTGAGCGCCTCCGATACTCTTTCGGAGGCGACCGCCCCAGTCAAACTCCCCACCTGACATTGTCCCCCATCCGGATCACGGATGTGGGTTAGAAAATCCAGTGCCACAGGGGTGGTATCCCAACAGCGGCTCCGGAAAGACTGGCGTCCTTCCTTCTTAGCCTCCCACCTATCCTGTACGAGTAACACCGAATCCCGGTATCAAGCTGGAGTAAAGCTCCATGGGGTCTTTCCGTCCTGGCGCAGGTCACCAGCATCTTCACTGGTACTTCAATTTCACCGGGTGCATTGTTGAGACAGCGCTCAAATCATTACGCCTTTCGTGCGGGTCGGAACTTACCCGACAAGAATTTCGCTACCTTAGGACCGTTATAGTTACGGCCGCCGTTTACTGGGGCTTAAATTCAAAGCTTCGCTTTCGCTAACCTCTCCTCTTAACCTTCCAGCACCGGGCAGGCGTCAGCCCTATACCTCACCTTACGGTTTCGCATAGACCTGTGTTTTTGCTAAACAGTTGCTGAGCCCTTTTCTCTGCGGCTGCATCTCTGCAGCACCCCTTCTCCCAGAGTTACAGGGGTCATTTTGCCGAGTTCCTTAACAATGCTTCTCCCGCCGGCCTTAGGGATTCTCTCCTCATCCACCTGTGTCGGTTTGCGGTACAGGCTGACATGATACAATAGCGGCTTTTTCTCGACAGTCCCTCCACCGGCTTCGCTACTTATTTTTCGCTCCCTATCACGCTTTTCGGATTGTGCGGCGGATTTGCCTACCACACTCCTAACTTCGCTTCGCCCGGTCTTTGCTCTCCCGGGTCCGGTTTTGTTCCTGTGTCCCCACAGTTCTGAGTCATGTCAGGTGCAGGAATATGAACCTGCTGTCCATCGACTACGGATTTCTCCCTCGCCTTGGGTCCCGACTTACCCAGGGCAGATCAGCTTTACCCTGGAATCGCTTGGATATTCGGCCATGATGATTCTCCATCATTCTCGCTACTCATTCCGGCATTCTCTCTTCTCAGAACTCCACGCTTCCTTACGGTAACGCTTCGGCACTCTGAGATTGCTCCTCTACCAATGTATTGCTACATTCCTAAGCTTCGGTATCGTGTTTTTAGCCCCGGAAATTTTCGGCGCAGGACCTCTCGACTAGTGAGCTAGTACGCACTCTTTGAATGTGTGGCTGCTTCTAAGCCAACATCCTAGCTGTCTTCAATCCCACATCCTTTTCCATAACACGTATTTTTGGGACCTTAGCTGTAGGTCTGGGCTCTTTCCCTTTTGACTGTCCAACTTATCTCGTACAGTCTGACTCCCGACCATCATCAGTGCGGCATTCGCAGTTTGATATCCCTTGGTGAGCTTTGACGCCCCCTCAGGAATTCAGTGCTCTACCTCCGTCTGACTAAGTCGAGGCTAGCCCTAAAAGCTATTTCGAGGAGAACCAGCTATCTCCGGGTTCGATTGGAATTTCTCCCCTATCCACCTCATCACCACCCTTTTCAACGGATGTGTGTTCGGTCCTCCATTCCCTTTGCAGGAACTTCAACCTGGACATGGATAGATCACCCGGTTTCGGGTCTGCCGATGCTGACTGTAAGCCCTCTTAAGACTCGGTTTCCCTTCGAGCTCCGGACCTGTAGTCCCTTAACCTTGCCAGCACCGGCAACTCGCCGGACCGTTCTACAAAAAGTACGCGGTTGTGCGTTCATGTATCGCACTTCCACTGCATGTAAACATAGGGTTTCAGGTTCTTTTTCACTCCCCTCCCGGGGTCCTTTTCACCTTTCCTTCACAGTACTATGCACTATCGGTCACTAAGTAGTATTTAGCCTTAGGGGTGGTCCCCCGTATTCCCTAAGGTTTCACGTGTCTCGTGGTACTCTGGATCCTGCCGAGTTTCGAATCGTTTTTCCCGTGCAGGGCTTTCACCCTCTCTGGCGGACTTTTCCAAAGTCCTTCCGGTAACCATTCAATTCCCTTACGCGGTCCGAACCCCGCGGTGCACGCACCGCGGTTTGAAACTCTTCCGTGTTCGCTCGCCACTACTTACGGAATCACTGTTGTTTTCTCTTCCTCCGCCTACTTAGATGTTTCAGTTCAGCGGGTTCCCGGCTGTACGCTATGGATTTACGCACAGTCACTGCGGGTCTTCTGCAGTAGGTTTCCCCATTCGGAAATCTGCGGATCAATAGATATTTGCTCTTCCCCGCAGCTTATCGCAGCTTATCACGTCCTTCATCGGCTCTTGGTGCCAAGGCATCCGCCCTACGCTCTTTTTCTGTTTAACCTCTTACATGTTCTCTAGCGTAAGAACATGCGGGTTGGTCAACTCTGCTCTCACAGGTTACGTATTATTACATTATAGACATGACTTTCGTCACATCTATCGGATACGACTTTCGTCGTATCACCTCAGATATCTAGATATTCTTAATTGAATATTCATTCTGTATACGATTTTTCAAGGTGCAAAAGTGGGATTAAGTGGACTCGAACCACCGACCTCACGCTTATCAGGCGTGCGCTCTAACCAGCTGAGCTATAATCCCCATAATAATCCGGCGCCCGCCTATTCTCCCCATGCCGTTACCAGCATAGTACCTTCGGCCGTCTTCCTCTTAACCGTCGTGTTCGGGATGGGAACGGGTGTTTCAGAAGACGCATCGACACCGGAAATCGGTATGAACCTTTGATCAAAAACCAGACAGCACAAACAACCCTTACTTCTTCCTTAGAAAAGAGGTGATCCAGCCGCACCTTCCGATACGGCTACCTTGTTACGACTTCACCCCAGTTATCCGCCCCGCCTTCGGCAGCTCCCTCCTTGCGGTTGGGTCACTGACTTCGGGCGTTGCTGACTCCCATGGTGTGACGGGCGGTGTGTACAAGACCCGGGAACGTATTCACCGCGACATGCTGATTCGCGATTACTAGCAATTCCAGCTTCGTGCAGTCGAGTTGCAGACTGCAGTCCGAACTGAGACGTTATTTTTGAGCTTTGCTTAAACTCGCGTTCTCGCTTCTCTTTGTTAACGCCATTGTAGCACGTGTGTTGCCCAAATCATAAGGGGCATGATGATTTGACGTCATCCCCGCCTTCCTCCCGGTTATCCCGGGCAGTCTCGCCGGAGTGCCCAGCTTTACCTGCTGGCTACCGGCAATAGGGGTTGCGCTCGTTGCGGGACTTAACCCAACATCTCACGACACGAGCTGACGACAACCATGCACCACCTGTCACTCCTGTCCCGAAGGAAAGCACCCAGTACGGTGCGGTCAGAAGGATGTCAAGATTTGGTAAGGTTCTTCGCGTTGCTTCGAATTAAACCACATGCTCCACTGCTTGTGCGGGTCCCCGTCAATTCCTTTGAGTTTCATTCTTGCGAACGTACTCCCCAGGTGGAATACTTATTGCGTTTGCGACGGCACCGATGCCCTTTCGGGCACCAACACCTAGTATTCATCGTTTACCGCGTGGACTACCAGGGTATCTAATCCTGTTTGCTCCCCACGCCTTCGAGCCTCAACGTCAGTTTTTCGTCCAGCAGGCCGCCTTCGCCACCGGTGTTCTTCCTAATATCTACGCATTTCACCGCTACACTAGGGAATTCCGCCTGCCCCTCCGATACTCAAGTCGCACAGTTTCCAAAGCAGTCCCGTGGTTAAGCCTCGGGTTTCACTTCAGACTTGCGCAACCGTCTGCGCTCCCTTTACACCAGTAAATCCGGATAACGCTTGCCCCTACGTATTACCGCGGCTGCTGGCGTAGTTAGCCGGGGCTTCTTACTCAGGTACCGTCATTTTCTTCCCTGCTGATGAGGCTTTACATACCGAAGTACTTCTTCACTCACGCGGCGTCGCTGCATCAGGGTTTCCCCATTGTGCAATATTCCCCACTGCTGCCTCCCGTAGGAGTTTGGGCCGTGTCTCAGTCCCAATGTGGCCGGTCATCCTCTCAGATCGGCTATCGATCGTCGCTTTGGTGGGCCGTTACCCCGCCAACTGGCTAATCGAACGCGGGTCCATCTCATACCACCGGAGTTTTTACCCCCGCACCATGCGGTGCTGTGGTCTTATGCGGTATTAACAGTCGTTTCCAACTGTTATCCCCCTGTATGAGGCAGGTTACCCACGCGTTACTCACCCGTCCGCCACTCGAAATGAAGGCTTCCGCCCGAAGGTTTCCGTCTTCATTTCTCGTTCGACTTGCATGTGTTAAGCACGCCGCCAGCGTTCATCCTGAGCCAGGATCGAACTCTCAATTTAAAGTTTGTTCGTTCCGGTCAAAATAACGTTGGTCTTTTCTCAGTTATTTTTACCCGTTATTACTTGGTTTTGGTTCTTTTTTTGAAATTCTTTTTGGAAGTCTCACGAACACATTCGAAAAGATGTCCGCAAACCCTCTGTTTTTCACAGAGATTTCAGGGTTGTTTGTACTGTCTGATCTTTGATTTTTCAAGGTTCTTGGCCCCGCTCACTCGCAGGGACTCTCATATGATATCAGCCTCTCCTAGAACTGTCAACAAGAACTTTTGCACTTTTTATGTTCTTCTGCCGAGACACGATTTTTGCCGTTTTTGAACTCACCCTCCTGCTACCGTTTATATCGATATTATGTATCCCCGTTGCTATTTCTCATCCTCTCTTTTTCTATTTTTCGCATTCCTTTCCGCTTGACAGCTTCAGTATTTCGCTGTCTAACTCAGCTCTCATTCCCATTCCAATGCTTCCCACATTCTATTGTCTCCCATCTCCTATCGAGTCTCTGCCCATCATCTCTCACCCTCTACTCTCTATCCTTCTCAGTTTCCTACTTTCCTCTGTCCTCAGTTGCTTCTGATCCCCCTCTCTCCTCCACAACTCTAAGCACTTTCTCATTTCCCTATCATCTCTTTCGACAGTTTCTTCTCTTATCCCTATCGCTACTCATCCCTGAATCTCTCTTCCTTTCCTCCCCTTCTCACCCTATCGCCTATCGACCTCTCCCCGTCATTCTCTTTCCCGCACTGTCAAATTTTTCCCTCAAACGCCTTTCTTCTATCCCAAACTCGCAGCTATCCTCTCTTTTCCCGACTCTCCTGTTTCTGTCTCCCAGTTTCCACTCGCTTCTCTCCTTTCCGCCGCCTCGCCTTGCACCGCTTACAGCCGCATGCTAGAATGTTTTTCTGTACGTTTTGGAGGTCTTCTATGATTTATCTCGATTACAGCGCAAATACTCCCGCCGACCCGAGGGTCGCCGAGGCGTTTCTCCGCGCAAGCCTCGATTTATCCCGAGCAATCCCGAATTCCAAACATCCGCAGGACGAGGCGGCGGCCATGCGCTCAGCGAAAGTCGTATCCCGCATCGCGGAGTACTCTCCGTTCTGCCCGAAGAGCTCATCTTTACTTCCGGTGCGACGGATCAATAATCTGCCCTGCTCGGCAGCGTTGCGGCGCGGCGCCATGTCGGCCGCCACATCATCAGCACCGCGCTCGAGCACCCTTCGGTCAGCGCCTGTCTGAGTCACTTGCAGGAGAAACGGCTATGAGATCGACTTGCTCCCGATTCTCTCAAACGGCCGCATCGATCTCGATGCCCTCAGCTCTCTGCTCCGGAAGGATACCTGTCTGGTCGCGCTCTCCGCTGTGGACAGCGAGACTCGGCACCGTGCAGCCGCTTTCGAGGCCGCCGAACGGATACGCCGTTTCCCCGACTGCCACTTTCATGTCGATGCAGCCCAGGCCATCGGAAAGATTCAAACCGACTTTTGTCTTGCGGACGGCGTGAGCTTTGCGCCGCACAAGTTTCTACGGGCCTTACCGGCAGCGGTGTCTTATATGAAAGAAAGGCGTTCCCGCTGCTCCCGCAGCTGCACGGCGGTGAAAGCGATTCTCCTTACCGCAGCGGTACGCCCGCTCTTGCGGAAATCAGAGCGCTGGAATGCGCGCTTGAACTTGCGCTCTCCGAGCAGGTACGCGTAAACGCCGCAGTCGGCGCACACAATGCCTATCTCCGCGCTGCGCTCTCCAAGGAAGAAAAGGTCAGCATCAACAGCCCGGCGGATGCGGTGCCGCACATTCTAAACTTAGCATCGCCGGCAGTCGCGGCTCCGCGGTGCAGGCAAAGTCTCGCCGAGGCCGAATATCTGCATCTCGGTGAAATCCGCCTGCTCTTCCGATGCTCTTCCGAGCTCGCGCGGTCTTTGCCGTGAGTCGCTCCCGCAAAAATGCTCTCGCCTCCTTTCGCGTGAGCTTAAGCCACCTGACCACCCGAGGAAGAGTTGGACGCCTCTCTAAGCGCGCTCGCTCCTCTCTTACATGCATAAGCCCTTTTTGAAAGGAGTGCCATGGCACGAGAACTCTTGCCCTATCAGCTCGCCGAACGGGCATCATCAAAAATACAGAGAAGCAACTCTGGAATCCTTTCATTGCCGCCGTGAAGCGCTATGCGCTGGTGGAGCCGGGCGACAAAAATTGCGGTCTGTATCTCCGGCGGCAAAGATTCCATGCTGCTTGCCAAGCTTTTTCCAGGAACTGCACCGCCACAGCGATGTTCGCGAGGTCATCTACCTCGTCATGGATCCGGGCTATAACGAGATTAACCGCGCAAAAATCGAGAGCAACGCAAAAACTGCTCAACATCCCGATTACGGTTTTCGAGACCGACATCTTTGATGTCGCGAACAATGCCGACGAACACCCCTGCTATCTCTGTGCCCGCATGCGCCGCGACTACCTCTACCGGAAGGCCAGGACCTCGGCTGCAACAAAATTGCGCTCGGCCACCACTTAAACGATGTGATCGAGACCACCGTCATGGCCATGTTCTACAGCTCCCAGCTGCAGGGCATGATGCCGAAGCTGCACTCGCAAAACTTTCGAGGGCATGGAACTGATACGTCCGATGTACTGCATCACGCGAGGACGATATCATCGCGTGGCGCCGCTACAATGAGCTCTCCTTCATCCAGTGCGCCTGCCGTTTCACCGAGAACTGCACCATCTGCGACAACGGAGGCGGCGGCAGCAAGCGCCAGGAGATTAAAATTCTGCTGCGCCACCTAAAGCAGAACAATCCCGGACATCGAAAAGAGTATTTTCAACGCGATTCATGCTGTCTGCACGAGACCTTCCGGGCTTTCCGCAGAAGCGACGGAGATCACAGTTTCCTCGAAGATTATGCGACAAGAGGGAGAATAATTTATCACTGCTCAATCCCCGCTCTCAAAGCGACAAATCCCCCGTTACGCACACGTCGTAACAGGGATGATCGTTTGATTTCGCGCACTAGCCCATTGCTTCCGTCAGACGCTATCACAAAAAGCGATGCAATACGGATATAATGGACTTATCCGAAGCATGTTCTTGATTTTGGATCTTGCTTCGAAGCAAAGGAAGGGACTCCGACATGTGCGAGAAAAGAACTTCAACCGAATGGAGCGCTCCCGCAACGTGCAAATCCGCGCTGTATGACGGAAACAGGCGAAATCTTCTATTGTCGATACTCGGAATTGCATGCAAGGCCTCCGCAATGCTCGGTTTTCTCCGTTTTTCACCCAAAAGGTCATAGACAGCATCTCCGGTGAGCGTAGCAGTACCGTTCCGTATCTGCTTCTCTGCGCTGCACGGCCTGTATCGGCTGTCTGCTCATCGGCGCGGTGCTCGAATATCTCTTTTGGACCGCGTTTCGAAGCCGTGCGCTGACACAGTATCGGGCACACATCTGCGCGAGATTCTCGGCAAGGACATTACCGCCTTCAAACAAGAAAGTTCCGCAAGCTATACGTCTGCGATTTCGAATGACTTGAATCAGATTCGGATGAACTATCTCGAGCAATTGCCCTATGCCGCTGAACTGCTTTTTCAATTTTATCGGTACCGTTATCCTGATGCTTCGCTATGATATCAAACTGGCCCTTGATTGCCTTCTCGGTTTTCATTTATTACCCATCCTGCTCTCTCCTTCCGCATGAAGCAGATTGAAGATTGCAGAGCAATCTGGCTCTTGCAAACAGCCGCTTTCTCGGGCGCTTTTGCCGAAGTGCTACCAGGCTTTTCGTTCCATCAAGCGCGTAAAGGCGGAACGCCGTAATGCCCAAAAACTGGAGCACATCAACGCGGGACGCCCTCCGCGGCTTTCAGCAAAGCGCGAACACGCGAAATCTCGGTCGCGCATAGCGCCTCGCTGGTCGCCACCTGGCACAGATTGTCTTTTTCTTTGCGGCGATGTACCTCGCAAAAGAGCGGCGAGGGCATATCCATCGGTATGATTGTCGTATTTGTACAGCTCATGCGGAACATCTCTCAGCTAGCATCAGCATGCCCGGAACTTATAGCGACATCAGCATCATCGAAACTCATGCAAAACCATGACCGCTTTCTCGCGTCACATCGGGAACAGGGAAAGAAATCGCCCTTGTCACTTGCTGTGACAGAATCGAAGTCGCGCATGTTTTCCGTCGACTACGGAAACACGAAGAAAAGTACTGAGCGATATCCGCTTTTCGCTTCCCTGCAAACGATGTTACGCTATCATCGGCGAAAGCGGAAGCGGGAAGTCGAGTCTCCAAATCTACTCACCGGTATCCATGCGAGGATTACACCGGGTATATCCGCTATGACGGCCTAGACATAGGATATTTCCAACGAGAGCCTTTTTCGATTTGATTTCGGTCATTCAACAGGAGGTTTTTCATCTTCGATGCAAGCATACGCGACAACATCACCATGTTCTGGCTCCTATCCGGAAGAAGAGCTGACGGACGAATCAAAAGGCAGGACTTGATCCGCATTGACGAAGCAGAAGGGCTTGGACTATCTCTGCGGCGAAAACGGAAAACTGCTCTCCGGCGGTGAACGAGACAACGCATCGGCATCGAGAAGCATCTTTATGAAAAACAAGGTGCTGCTGCTCGACGAGGCTACTTCCGCACTGGATGCCCGCAAACCGGATACCAAATCATCGATACCGTCCAAAAGATGGAAGCTACGACGCGTATCGTTGTCACGCACGACATCTACCCCGAGCTCATGGAGTCGCTTTCGACTGCGTGTTTGTCCTGAAGGACGGATCAGCTTGCGGAATCCGGCAAAGTTCAGTGAGCTTCTTGCCCGGAAAAGGCGCATGTTGGTCGCTGGTAAACAAGACAACAAAAGGGGATTGAGGCCAAGACTCTAGTGAGCGAGTCCCCTCGCGGGAACTCCTTCCGGTTTCTCGTATTGCCCCGATGGCTTAGTCCACCCTGGTACGGAAGCAGAGCGAGTGACGCGCTCTCTTGATTGCGAGCGTAAGCGCTCTCTGGTGACGCGCGCGTTTCGGTGATGCGGCGCGGAAGAATCTACCTCTCTCGGAGATATACTCTTCAGCGTTGCAACGTCCTTTGTAATCCACCGGCTTTGCGCTCTCGGCACAAAACCACACAAACTTTTCTTCTTCTGCGCATGCCGCCCGGACGTCTGTTTCTCTGTCCTTCCGGTCTGTCACTTCTGTTTAAAAAGGCATAACCTTGTCCCCTATCTGATTAATTGAACGGCAGTCTTCGTCTTCGACGCCGTCCGGGATATTCATGAATCCTCGGTGCTGGCACTCTGCGGGCTCAGTCTTCTCTCCTCCGCACGCCTCTGCCTGTGCGGCGCTATAGATTTCCGCTTCCGCCGTTGCCAGCGCCCTTGCTGTCGGCGAATTTCCCTGATCTTCCAATATCACTTCGGTTGTATAAACTTTTCTGCCCCTCACGGTTCGTGTAGCTTCCGGTCTGAATCCGTCCGGACACCAGCACGCGCATTCCCTGACGGAAATACTTCTCAGCGAACTCTGCTGCGCGGTCAAATGCGACGCAGGGGATGAAAATCCGCCGTCTGCTCGCCGTTGCCCCACGTTCTGCCCACGTCTCTCGCGGTCCACCGCAAAGGGTGTAACTGCGCAATCGCTATGGACTTTTCGCCGCTCGAATAGCGAACTCCGGATCTCTCGTCAGTCTTCCCATCAAAAACGACTTTGTTCGCCCTACAATCACTCTTTTCTGAATTATTCTGCCTGTGCGGGCTGCTCGACAGTTTTCGTCTCTGACGATCAGATATCTCACGACCGGCTCGAAAATGCGAAGGCTTGCTTCCAGCTCGTTCGGCGTGGACGCATCCTCGGACTCGAACTTGATGAAGTAGTGAGCCTTCCTTCATCTTCTGGATGTCGTAAGCAAATCTCTTCTTCCCCAGTCGTCGACGTTCGTCACAGTGCCGTTGAAGCGGGTGATGTAACCCTGCGCCTTCTCAAGCGCAGCCACCTCTCTTCTTCTTCGAGCTTTACCGTTCAGAACAAGCGTCAATCTCGTATTTGTTCATTTCGCTCTTCCTCCCTTTTTGGTCTCGGCCTCCGGTCACGTCCGGAAGCAAGGATATAATGTCACGGTGTCTTATTCTACCCGATTTCAGCCTGTTTTTGCAAGCGCAAATGTCACGAAAGCCGCGCAGTTTCGCGCCTTTCGCGCTTTCTCAACGCCTCCGCTTCATACCTCTCCGACGGACGGCCTCGGAAAGCACTTCCCCGATCGGCGCCTGAATGACCAAATCCGCATCCGATCCGCGGGCGTTGCGCTGCGGTTGATGACGACCAGTCGCCTTCCCGAGAAAATAGCGGAGCAGTCCCGCCGCCGGATAGACCGCGAGCGAGGTCCCGCCTATAATCAGCATATCCGCCGCCGCAATGCAGCGCGCCGCCTCTTCGAGAAGCTCCTGTCGAGCGCCTCCTCGCAGAGAGCACCATCCGGTTTGATAATCCCGCCGCAGTCGCAGTGCGGAACCGTTTCCGGCCTCGCGAGCATCTCCCTGCAAATCGTAGAACTTCCCGCAGCGCTGACAGTGGTTCGAAGCACCGTGCCGTGAAGCGGAAGCGCACTTTTTGCTCCCGGCTCTCTCGTGAAGCCCGTCAATGTTCTGGGTAATTACAGCTGAGCTTCCTGCCGCTCCAGTTCCGCGAGGCGCGAGGTGGCGGCATTCGGCGCCGCACTCGGGATAGAGCATGCGCTCTTATAGAAATTCATAGAATTGCTCCGTATGCGAAGAGAAAAAGCTGTGACTCACAATCTGCTCCGGCGGGTAGCGTCGCTTCTCCGCATAGAGTCCCGTCCGATGAGCGAAATCGGAATGCCGCTCTCGGTCGAAACGCCCGCCCCGCCGAAAAAGACAATATGCTGACTCTCCGAAATCCAAGCCGCAAAGTGCTGTAATCTGTGCTTCAAGCGTTCCGCTTCTCTGCCCATAGCCGCTCCTCTCGTTTTGCGTCAGCGCAGTCCCATGAACTGCTGCATCAAAAGACTCACGCAAATATGCCCGCCCAGCAGACCGCGCCGAGCAGCAAGGGCTTACCGCCGCTCCGTATAAGTTTCACCACGTTGCTGTTTAAAGCCTGATGGCCGCCATCGCCATGACAATACAGAACTTCGAGACTCTTTTCAACGGGCGAAAGCCGCCGAAGAAACGCCAGCTCTGCAGGGGCAACGGTCGTGAATCAGCGCAGCCAGAATAAAATAGAGAATGAACATCGGAAGGCGCGCCGCAGTTGAAAAGCCGCTCTGCCTCCTCCCGCCTTTGCCGCCCTGCTTGGCACGATATACACTCAGCGCCAGCGTAATCGGAATGATTGCGAGCGTTCTGTGAGTTTCACCGTGACCGCCGTGTCCAAGAGTATCCGTCCCGAGCTTCCACATGCTGTCCCAGGTGGAAGCCGCTGCCGTCACCGAAGAAGGTGTCGTTGATTGCCGTCCCGCAAAGACGACCGAAGCCGTGCCGCTTCCCGGTATCAAAACCGAGCACCCCTGCCGAGTATCGGAAAGAAAATCGCAGCGAGCACATTAAAAAGAAAGATGACCGAGATGGCTCTGTGCGACCTCGTCATCGTTCGCATCGATGACAGGCGCGGTTGCCGCATCGCCGAGCCGCCGCAGATCGAAGAGCTCCACGCCGACCAGGGTCGCAATGTTTCCGGAAATTCTGAGCGCCCGCTGTAAGCCCCACGCGAGCAGCAGGGCTGTCGCAATGGTGCACACAATGATAGGGAAGCGACTGCCTCCCGTCTTTAAAATGACGCCGAGATGTTCAGCCGAAACCGAGCAGAACCACAGCGGCCTGCAGGATGTACTTGAGGTGAAAACGTATCCCGGCCTCCGCTCTCCCTTTATTTGTCCAAACCATAGTGAGTAACATGCCGCCGAGAATGGCGAGCACCGCCCCGCCGATCAGCGGAAAGCGCTTTCGAGCAGCCATGCCGGCACGGCAAGCGCAAAGCAGACCAAAAATTCCGGGTCCTGTTTTTGATTCCGTTCATATACCTTCCCTCTTTCCCGCCGCAGACACAGCTCTTCCGTATCCGCAACAGGGATTTCTTTCTTCTATTCTGTTCCGGCTTTGGGTGCTACTGCCACCCCCTGGTGCCGCTTTTCCCTGAAAATCCCCGCAAGAATGGGATGCGCCTCGCAGAACCCGGGTTTGCTCCTTACATTTCTTCGTCAAAAATAGGCTCTGTGCGTCGTCAATTCGGCCGCCCAAGCCTCCCGCTTCATGCCGAAAAAGACAGAAACCAGCTCTTCGGGCGTGAGTTCCATGACTTCCCGCCCGCGCTTAGCAGCTGCCGATAGACGCTCGATTCGACTTCCGTGCTTTGTGGCATGCAAGCGAAAGACGCCTGTTCTCTTCAATCAGCGGATCTTTCAGCGAGAAAAACAGTTCGCTCTCCGCAGCGACCTCCGGCCGCAGGGGAGATGCCCGCAAAAAGTCCGGCAGCGAGAGCACGCGCGCCATGATAAAGGGGCTCGGTGCCGCAGAATTTGATGCTCGCCTTCTCCGGCAGCACAAGGCGCGCATCCCGCTCTACGGTGTCCGCGTAGTCAAAGCACTCCATCCCGATTAAGCGCTCGCCCCCGTCCTGTCTTTCCCAGACGGACAACATGCGCCCGTCCCCGGCGGACAGTTCCCCGCCGATTTGTCGAAGATACGCGGGACTGCGCAGGCAGTAACATTGATACTTCTCGCCGAGCACCTTGTTTTGCGCAGCGCGAGAGCTCCGCCAGCAGTGCGTCATCCTCTACATCCACGCGCTTGCAGTGGTAGCGCGCATCGTTCTTCAATATGCGCTTTTCGCGTTTTGAGGCATAGGCAAACTGAAACGGCGTGTAGTAATCGGGATTTGCGGGCTTCAAAAAGACAAAGGGCTTCTTTTTCGGCATACTCATCGAGTAGCGCCGTCGTGAGATGCGCCCGCATAACCCCCTGCCTGCGATACTTTTTCCGGTCGCAACCGCAACAATATAGGACAAGTCCCAATCTTGTCGCCGAAACGCACCCGGCAGGGGTTCAGGCAGAGCATGCCCTCAACCTCTCTTTCGTTTCGGATGACATAGACCGCATTTTCCCGCATGCGGGTCTCATAGTAATAGTCGCGCGCGCGCGCACTGTCCTCCGGAAAGGCCTCCGCACAACGCCCGGTGCTCTCCTCTCTTCCGCTCCCAAGCGTATTACTTCCATCTGCACTCTTCTCTCCCCATTTGAAAAAGACCTGTCGCGACGCGGACAGGTCTTTTGGGATTGTTCAGTATTGCATTTCTGCCCGGACTTGATCCGCGCTGAGCTCCGCGCCGCTTCTCTCCATAATCAAATACTTCTTTGCGAAACCGGAGGGATAGTAGCTGAGTTTTGACTTCCGCAGTCCCCTCCAGACCGACATCGTCCTCGCGGTTGATGATGGCCGCTCCGGAAACGCGCGCGACACAAAAACTCTTTGTTGATTGCCTGATACAGCCCGTCAATCTCGGGATTTGCTCTTTTTCGATGTGAATCACCGCCATATTGTCGCGCCGATTCAGACTGCCCACGGAAAAGGCCTCGAGCTCACCGTCGATAAAGATGGCGCCCGTCTCGGCGCTGATTTCCGAACAGTGATTCAGAAGGTCATGGATGCCATCGACCTCGCGGTCCAGATGACTCTCAACCTCCTCGCCCTTGCCGCCCCGCCACTTGTCGAGAAAGCGAATCACTGCGTCATGATCGGAACATTCGAGCGGCCGGTAGCTGAAGCGCTCCCCGTAGTTCTTCATAAAGTTGTTGTAGTGATTCTTTTTCTTGTGGAGCTTTCTCCCCGCCAGCGTGCGGAGCGCATTGCCGTCGTAGAGATAGTCCTTTGCGTCCTCTTCCTCCTCGACCAGATATTTCTCCGGCGAAAGGTTCAATGCATTGACGGCACCTTCATCCGCAAGCTTTATGACCAGCGGCTTTTTTAAAACCTCACGAAAATAGCGCTGCAGCGCCGCAAAGCACGCGGGCAAATCCTCCTCCCGCGCAAGCGGCATGGCCGCATAGGGCTCCTCTTCGGTTCCGTAGAGCCAAAGCAGGCCCAGTTCCCGCTCCCCGTCGCGTAACACCGCCGCACGCGCGTCAAAAATACTTTCTCCAGAGAAAACTCTCGAGCGGCGTGCTGTCCGAGGTCAGATTGGAACGCAACTCATAAAATGTGCGTAGCCCGCGATATCTCCCGCGTGAAAGTGATGAAACTCGGCTGTCCGCCCTGATTCTTCCGTAACTCCATAACACCTGAAGCGGCGCTTCAGTCTAACTCCTTTCCGGTGAGCATCGCATAGCTTCTTTTGTACTTTGCGATGGTCTTGTCAATGACTTCCTGCGGAAGCTTATAGTCGCTGTCCGGATTTGCCTTTCAGCCAGTCGCGCACAAACTGCTTGTCAAACGAAGGCTGGGACTTGCCCGGTGCATAGCCCTCGAGCGGCCAGAAGCGCGAGGAATCCGGGGTCAGCATCTCGTCCGCAAGGACAACTCGCCCGCCCTCGTTGAGGCCGAACTCAAACTTCGTGTCCGCAATGATAATGCCCTTGGTCTTCGCGTAGTCCGCGCAGAGGCGATACAGCGCCAGCGTCTTATCGCGATAATCTCCGCATACTCTTTTCCCTTGCCCGAAGGCCTTCTCAAGCACTTCAATGCAGCGCGCAAAATCAATGTTCTCGTCATGGTCACCGATTTCAGCCTTGGTGCTCGGGGTGAAGATAGGCTCCGGCAGCTGCTCGACCCTGCAGCCCGCTGAGCTGAATACCGCAAACGGTTCCGTTCTTCTTATAGCTCTCCCAGCCGCTGCCCGTGATATAGCCGCGGACAATGCACTCAATCGGCAACATTGTGAGCTTCTTGCAAAGCATGCTGCGGCGCTCGAATTCCGGTGTGCGGAAATATTCCGGCATGTCCGCCGTATCCGTGCTGATCATGTGGTTCGGCATGACATCCTTGGTATACTCAAACCAGAAACGGGACAGCTGCGTGAGCACCGCCCCCTTATCCGTAATGCGATTCTTTAAGATTACGTCAAAGGCGGAAATGCGATCCGTCGCGACCATGATAAGGCCCTCGCCGACATCGTAGATCCGCGCACTTTTTCCCTCTTTACCGGTCTGTACTCCTGCATACTCGTACCTCTTAATGGTGAAGCCCTACCTTTAGTATCGTATCACAAACCGCCATGCTTGTACACGCCGCCGAAGCTTGGAAATCTCATTCAAAAAGAGAGCAATCCATGGCTTTTTTGCAAGAAGCCGAAGAACCCGATCAATGATGCGAAAAATCAACTGTCCAAACTCCATCCGTAGGTGTCTCGAATGCTCTTCGGTAGTTCTCTCGAATATCGCGTTGTATCGCTCTAAAGCTTCTTTTCGCTGCTTTGAGGTGCGTCTTCCGCAGCCGTCCTTTCTCCAGATACGGCTCAAAAATAGCTTCCAGTTTGAGTTCTCTTCTGTACGTCTAATAATCATCCCGGTCTCCTTTCTTCTGCCTCATCTCCCCAGGCCTTTTCTTCCGTGCCCCTAGTTTTTAATCCTTTTTCACATTTTTGCTGCAAGCACGCACGGCAGGACGCATCGTTTGCATTTGTAAGAATCAGCCCGCCTTCACACTTCGCTTTGGAATTCTCGTTCAGGCGCCGCATCTCGTGTCATTCAGTATACCATTTTTCGCAGAACCGTTCCTCTAAACGTGTCACTTCACAAATCGGACTGCTTGTACATGCCGCCGAGCGCCTCACGCTCCTCAGGATAACGGGCACAAAAATGGGGCGGTGAAGATGTCTTCACCGCCCCGCGCAGGTACAAGAATTAGGGATCTCGTTGCTGCCTTTGCTTTTTATTACCGATGTTCACCGTACCCAAGCGCCGGTGGCATCCACACGGTAGCCGTCCGGAGTCACTTCGTTGATGTACATGGAACCGTAGGGACGCACCGAAACGCTGTCCTTATAGTACCACTTCTCACTGACCGCATCGTACTCATAGGTATCGGCGCTCTGCGCTCGTCGCAAAGTAGTACCACTTGCCGTTGATCTCCTGCCAGCCGGTCTGCGATGACACCGCTGCTCTCATCAAAGTGATACCAGCGCTGATCGTACTCGTCGTGATGCCAACCGAGCTGACATTCTGCCGAAGAAACCGTCGTGTCCGGTCGAGGTAGTACCAATTCATGTTCTCATCGCGGAACCAGCCCGAATCCATGATGCCGTGCTGACCGAAGTGATACCAAGCGGTCTCAATGCGGTCGCCGTAACGGTAGGAAAGCTTACCCCAGCGGTTTACAAGCCGCATACCGCCGTTCAGCGTGAAGATCCACTCGACCGCTCCGGGCTTAAAAGCTCCCAGTTGCCGTTCGTGCCGACCGTGTAGCCCTTCTCATAGTCCGCGACAAAGGGATCGCTCGGAATGAGACGAGCACCGCCTGCCGTGCTGCCGACGCCGACACCGCGTCCCGCGCCGCGCCCGCTGCCGCTGTTTCGCGACCGCCGCCGCCCGAGCCGCCGCCCGAGAGCTGATTCTGCTGCTGATGACCGTAGTTGTCATAGCGCGGATCCAACACGCTGTCATAGTGGGCAGCGTCTGCTCCATTGCCGCAAGCGCCGCCTGCAGCTCCGCAAGACTTGCCTCGGTCCCGTGCGCTCCAGCACGCCGAGCGACCCAGTATGCCGTAAATCTCGGCTTGCCCGGAACACCGTGCACACCGTTAATCAGGTCTGCGGTCTCCCGGCGCTTCAGGAAATAGTCGTCCGCAAGCTGAATTGCGCGGCGGGTCGCCTCATCGAGTTTCTTCCGCGCGTCTTCCAGCTCGGCGCGGTTGTTCTCGTAATAGGCGTAGAGCGTCATGCGCTTCCGAACCGGCGTTCCGAGGTCAAAGCCCTGGTAGCGGTCCGCACGCTACTCCAAACCGGGGCCGCATGAGTTCATACTCGACGCCGTCCGCATCGACCGCGTAGGGATCCGGATCCGCCAGACCACCGAGCGCATTGCTGCCCGCGTAGTAGCTATCCTCCGCCGATTCACCGTGTCTCACCTTAAAGCTGTGGCTCGGCTGCGCGGCGTTCGGCGCCTCGTTGATAAACTTTAAGCGATATGCCTTCGAATAGACCAGATAATAGCGCACGCCCGCCTTCGCCGTGAAACGGAAGAGGCCGCCGTTTTCCTCGACGCTGCCCGCAAGGGTCTGCATCGCGACACCGGCATAGCCGCCGCCCGGCTGTCTTCTTCGAAGAGCTCGTAGTCGAGCATATCCGCATCCCGGTTTTCAAGCTGCACATAGGTCTCAAAGGTCGCATTGAGGGCGTCGCGTTGACTCTTCTGCCGTCCACATAGCGCTCAATGTCCGTGCGCAGCTCAGAGGCCGCCGTATAGGCATCCGGATGCTGTGTACCCGCAATGCTGATTGCCTTCAGCGCGTTCGATGCCGTTTGGCTGACCGCCTTCTTCGTGTAGACCGTGCGGTATTCCACCTTTGCGCTATTCACACCGGAGAGCACACGGTCCTCCGGGGTGGTGAGAAGCGAGAAAGTCTTGTCTCTCACTCGGAACCAGGGAGAATTCTCCTTTGCTGCATTGCGGCTCTCATCCGAAAACCGCCGCATCCGCGCCCGGCAGTGCTTCGTACTCCGCGAGCAGAACCAGGTTGGTCTCCGGCATTGTAAACTGCACCGTGCCCTGCCCCGCCGGGAAGCTTACATTCGGAATATTTCCCGCCGTGACACGCCACGCGGTGAACGCAGCCCCGCCGCATTCTACCGCCGGCGCCGTTAGCGTCACCCTGCTCGCCTGCGTGTGCCTCGCTGTAGAAATCGCCGTTCACAGCCTGGGTTCCGACGCTGTCGATATCGCCCTCGTAGGTCTGAATCATGAACTTCGGCGTCTCAACCGCCTCCGGATCCGGATTCTGATTCAGCAGCGGAATGGTGACCGGGTGCGGCGCACCGACTGCGTTCGGCGACGGCGGATTCAGCGCGTCACCACCGCAATGTCATCGCCCGGCTGTACCGCGACATCGCCCGTTGCCTCATAGACCACAAGCTGCTCGCCCGGGATGCGGTTGTCAGTAACTCGTCCCACAACGGAAACCCGGCACCACGTCGAGTACCGTCCCCCGGGATCCGTCAGAATATAGTTGTAACCCGGCTTGGTGTCAAAGACCGTGACACGCCCCGTATTGTCCGAGAGCAGACCGCCGACCGCATCCACATCCTGCGCCGGAAGTCCGAAGATAATCGGATCCTTCACGTACTTGAGGCGATAGGTCTCACCGTCCCGCAGAACCGCCGTCGTATCGAGCTTCGCGCCGCTTCCGCCGTACCAGTCCTCGCGCACATAGTTCGCGATGCCGGTGAGAAAGTCTCCGCCGAAGCGCGAACACTGCCAAAGAGACTGTCCTTCTTTACATGGCGGTTCAGGCTTGCGCCCGGCACTGTCAGCGTATTGCTGTCGTAAGGCGCCAATAAAATGTCAATCCAGTAAGCCGGATTCTCGCGGTAATATGCGGTGAGCACCGTGTCCGCCGAGAACTTGGTCGCATCATCTGCGAGCTGCTCGCCCGCATCGAGTGCGCCGTTTCCGTTGTCGTTGATAATCCAGCCCGCGAATTCGTAATACGGGCCTCGCTCACTGTGACTTCCGGCACCAGGCGCTTGGTCTTAATCTCCGCGAAGCTGTAGCTTTCGTTTGCCGCAGCGCCCGCGCGAATCACCTCCGCATAGTAATTGCCGGAAGCATCTGTCTTGACATCCGCCGCCGCACTGAGCGTCGAGAGTGTCCCGTGCGTGCCCGGCAGGTAGTTTAATCTTGACTCCACTTTGCGCTGTCGCGCTGATAGACCAGATTCAAATCCAGTTCGCCGCCCGGCATAATCGCCGTATAGCTCTGCGCATTGCCGCTCACACTGACCGTGCCGCTGCCTGCGGGGGCATCGCTCCAGCTCGGCTCGGTCGCGCCGTAGTGATAGCCGTAAATCTCCGGGAAGGACTCTGTAAAGCCTGCGCCGATCGGCTTATTCTGTATGCTCGTCGGGCGCAGGACCCTGAAGAACACTGTCCTGGCTGCCCGCATCGCGGAAGCTCGTCACGAAGGGCACGCCCGTGCCGTCCGGCTCTAAGTAAACCTCAATCTTCACATCCTGGTTCGGCATTTCCGCCGTCAGGGTATTGCCGGTGATGTCCACATTCCGCACCGCAGAAACAAAGTTATTGGTCGCGGTCGGCAGGCTCGGTTGATGCCCCTGCACCACGCGGAAAGGCGAGTTGCCGTTGATGCGATAGCCGACCGGGAGTGTGAGCCACTGGCTGATCTGCGTCTCCGGGAGGTAGCGCGTCGTCATGGGCGCCGTTCCCGGAACCAAGGCACCCGGTGCCGCAGCCGTTCCCAGACGATACTCCACGGTGAAGTTTGACTTATCGCTCTCCGCATTGCCCGGGACATAGTGGAACTCAAGCGCCACATCCTGGTTCGGCATGGTCGCTGTGTAATTGCCGTTGATCTGCCAGTTCGTATCCAGGCCGCCAACCATATTCCGCACCGTGTCCGGTACTACGCGCGACAGCACCTTGTCCGGCAGGAGTCGATAGCCCGGAACGCGCAGATTCGAAGCTGTAAAGGCCGTCATGAAGGTAATCGGTGTACCCGGCGTCTGGTGGAACAAAATGCTGCCGTCGGCGTTCATATACTGCACATAGAGCTGATACTGCACGCTCGGGTCCGGCTTCCACTGCACGTAGTAGGTCTTCACACCGTTTACGATGCCGAGCATGTACTGCCCGGCCGCATTGGCGATGACAGCCGCCCCCGTGCCGTCCTGATTTTCCGTAATCTTATCAATCACATAGCCGTAACGACTCGGAAGTATTGCCGCCACCTGGGTGCCTGCCATGCCGTTCGTCGAACTTGTTGTGGGAAGACCGCCGTTGCCGTCGATGATAATGCGTCCCATATCGTCGCGGTAGCGGTAATTCACCTGCACCGTATCGTTCGGCATCACGAAGTCCGTGATTGTTCCGTCGGTCGGCGAAATGAGCGCAGCGCCCGGGGATACCGAGAGCTCAACGCTGTCAAACACATAGCGTATGCCGCCCGCGACAAAAGCTCTGCATGGTCGCCGGAATTCCCGTCCACCGTGATTTTTTTCCGCCTATCATATAACCCTCGCCGGTCGGCGTAAGCGTCGGTGCGCCTGCAATCGGAATTCCCGACATGTCTGTCACGCTGCGATTCACCTTATGTGTCACCGCCTTGAGGCGAAGGGTGGTTCCGTTCTTCTCCTTGACGATACCGACGGCAGGATTGTCCTTGACAAAGCGGTCTATGGAGCCCGCACCGTTCAGCGCGACATCGACCGTAGTGCTCGCTGTCGGCAAGGTCTCGGTTGTAAAGCCGATGACGGAACTGCCGTCCAACGGATGCGCGCTGTTCACCGTGACGGTTTTGTTGTTCGAGATGTAGAGATTTTCCGGCTGGGTCGCTGTCACGGCATTTCGGTTCCCGCTGAGCCGCACCGAACCGCCGACGGTTAGGTTGCCTGCCGCACCGAGGTAAACCGCACCGCGCGATGCGGCGGGGGATACCGCCGTGTCCTGATAAGCGCTGTTATTTCTCACCGTGAGCGGGTAATGGCTTCCCTCTTCTCCGTTTGCGGCGAACTCGACCGATCCGCCCTCAATGCTGAGCGCACCCGCCGCTGCATTTTCGAGCACCACACCCGCGCCGAGCGAAAGGGTACCGGAGCTCGTTCTTCAGCATGAAGTCGCCGCTGCCGTTTGCAAAGTGTAAACTCGATTGCGACCGGAACCGTGCTCTGATTGTTCACGAACAGCGGTCCGCTGTAGCCCGCTGCGGGTGCAATGGTCTTGGTCTCGGTTCCGAATGTAACCGAAGTTGCATTGCTATGCATATCCGTGCTCGCAAAGGTCAAACTTCCCATGGTTCCGACCTTGCTCGCATCAATGGTAAGCGGCCCGGTAAGCGCTTGGTCATCCTCAAAGTAGATGACCGCATTTTTGTTTTTTGCGAGCTCCAGTGCTTTGTCAAACGTATTGACCGGATGGTCAGCAGCGCTGCTGTTTGTATCGACACCGCCGCTCGAGACATAAATGGCTGCCCTCGACATAGCTGTAAGCAATGCGCTTATGGATGGTTTCGCCCGGACGAAGGTTTAACTCCCAGGAAAAAGCCGGCGAGAGGTCCGAACCCTCGGTGGAGCGCCCTGTCATTGCCGCAACGCTGCCGAGCGGATGATACTGATACATCGGAACAAGCCCGGAATATCCTGAGATGGACTCATAACCGTTATGAAAGGCGTATTGCAGACGGCGGTCGAATTTCCCTGATCCACTTGCTGCTCGGCGCAGAGGTACCGAGGGTCGCATCGTCGAGGACAATGTTCACCGTCGCAATGTCACCGTGCTTTCTCGCATAAAAGCCGCGATCCGTGCTAATCATATCCTTTTTGCGGGCATTGTCAGAAGGATACAGCCCCGGCCACCCGGGATAGGTCTCAGGCACATCGTTAACCGAGAGATCGTAGGCCATACCGACATAGAATTTCTGTCCGGCCGTGGGCAGATTTTCTCGCCCGTAGAAGTAGTAATCCGCTATCACATAGCGACCGGAGACGCGCGTCACGACCTGAGTCTCGATCGTGCGGTAGCGTCCGGCAGGACCGAAGCGCGTGGTCTCGACCGCAGCGTTCTTTGCGACCAATGCCGCTCCGCTCAAATTCTGGTTCGCATCGCTCGCCGCATTGCCCCCCGCAAGTTCCGAGGCTCTCTGCCCCATCTTCGCGATGTAGTAGGTATTTCCCCGTCCGTCACTTTCCGCAACGCCCGGCCAATACCCCGTTCCGCCGGAACCCGTTGTGGTGTCCACCTGCTTGGGGTAGGGGGCAGGCCCCTGGTCCGTATCCGGCATCACAATGTAAAGCGGCACACCGTTTCCTTCTACTTGTCCGTCTACGGAATCAAGCGTAATCGCAGGCTCGAAACCGTCCGCATTCTTTCCCAGAAGGTTATAGCGGTTCGACTTAAGCGCCGCGGTCATCTCGCGGTCATCAATTCCCACCTTCCAGGAAAAGGTCATGCTGTGGTTCGCGGTTTCTCCGCTTAAGGGCAGCGCCGGAGACGGCGTTTGCAATTCGGTCGCCGCCTGCGCCTCCATACCGCCCAGCGGCACAAAAACAGAGAGCGCCCCGAGCACCGCACTGAGGCCCAGGCTCAGCGCGCTCCGTCCCGCTCTCCTCAAAAAAAGCTTCTCTCGACTGTCTCTTCTTCAAGTGTCACCTCACCCTAAAAATTAAGAAATAATAAATAATTATAACAGTTTCGCGGCACTTGTCCAGATTAATTTGAACTAAAAAGAGTTTCCCTCGCGGGAGCTCTTTTCGTCTTACTGTTGTTTACGGCGTCCGCGTATCCATGCACCGGAGGCATCCACATGATAGCCGTCCGGCGTCACTTCGTTCACATACATGGAACCGTAAGGTCTGCCCGTGCGATTCGCGTATACCCAGCGATTCGCAGTTGCATCCCAGTCCCAAGTCTGCATCGGCGCGCTCTCGTTAAAGTAGTACCAGTTTCCGTTGATTTCCTGCCAACCGGTCAGCATGGAGCCGGTCATAATGTTCAGGTAGTACCACTTGCCGTCCGCGCTGTCGAGATACCAGCCCTTGTCCATGGAACCGAACCAACCGTCGTGATTGGTCGAGAGGTGATACCAAACACCCCTGGTCATCCTTCCACCAGCCGCTGTCCATCACACCGTTCTCGTCGAAGTGATAGCTGTAAATCTTGGTCTCGCCGCCGTAGGTGTAGGCCACATCCGCCCAACTTGCGGTGATACGCTTGCTAAGTCCAAGATCAAAAATACCAGCCATGGCCCGCCGGGTCAAAGTTCACCCAGTTGCCCTCAACGCCGTTCTGGTAAACACGGTTGCCCGTGCCGGTCGGAATGGTGCCGCCGCGCACACCGCGGCCGCCGCCACTGCTTCTGCGGCCACCGCCGCCTCCGCCGCCGCCGCCGCTGCCTCCGCCGCCCGGGGTCGGCGTGGGGGTCGGTGTCGGCGTGGGTGTAGGAGTCGGCGTCGGGGTCGGTGCTGCCGTCGCGTCACTGATTGCCTGATTCAGTGCGACCATAGCCGCCTGCATTGCCGCAATCGAGGAGGAAGGCGCGACCGCATTGGAAACCGCCGCCGCATTGTTCAGTGCCGCCTGCAGGGCTGCCTGCAACGCGGGATCCTGTACGTTCGGAAGGGTCGCCGTGCCGATTGCGCGGCTCGCATCCAGCGCCGCTCTTGCCGCGGTCCAAGCCGGATCCACCTCGTAGTAGGCGTAGACGGTCTGATCCGCATTGACGGTATCCGCACTCGGATCGAAGGCCGCATAGCTACCCGCGGTCGTCGAGAGACCGACAAAGCGATACTTGCCATTGTCGAGATTCACCGTGTAATCCGGTGTCAGAGCCGTAAAGCTTGCGTTATCCGCAGGCCTGGAGCCCTTGCGAACCGCTACGATTGCATTGTTCGCCGCGTTTCTGGCATCGACCAGGCGGAACTTCACCGCCTTGTGATAGCTCAGCACCAGCTTGTCCCCGATTTCCACCGGCACCTCATAGATTGCGCTCGGGTTGGTCGCAAAGTCTGCCGGGAGTGCGGAGCTGAGATCGTGTGCCGTCACTCCGCCGCTGCCGTTGTTTCTGACCGCATAGAGTGCGTAATCAATCTTGCCGAGCGCCGCGTTGTCAAGCGCAGCCGTCAGGTTAAACTGACCGATTCTACCTGCCGCATCGTCCGGAACCGGGCGATTTAAGACCGCACCGTCCGCCGTTCTGGTGAGGGCGCGGAACAGTTTCACATCGACCATCCAGCCCACGCGGAAGGAGCTCTCGCTGCCGTTTGCATCCGCATCCGCAACCGCCTGCTTCACTGCCGCACTCGCTGCGCTCTTCTGCAGCTTGATGGTATAGGTCGCATTGCTGTAGGTCGCCCATGCATTGCTGTCCTCCGCAAGCTGCGGATTGTTCAGATCATCCTGCTTTTGCAGGCGAACCGCCTCGGCCACGCCCACGCTGTGATCGCTCGACTCCACCTTTAATTCCACGGTGTTTGCCGGGAGTGTGGTCCGGTAAATCGGCTCAAAGATTGCATTGCTGTTAACCGTGACACTCTGGCTGCGCATGGTCGGATTGAAGCTGAGCACATTGCCGCTGAGAAGCTCCCAACGCTCAAACAGAGCGCCGCTTGCATTCGTCGCGTCCGCGGAGATCATCACGTTGTCGCCGCTCTTCACGCTGTCAATTTCTTTCTCATCCGCAACCGGAAGCACTGCACCGCCTCTGATGTGCTGAAGCAGTCTGCCGCTGTTTGCCGGATCGTTCTGAATCTTGACGGTCAGCGTATCCGCTGCGATTACCGTAGTCTGGTTGGCCGCGGGAACCGTCATGCCGTAACCGGACGCTGCATTTGCAGCCGGATCCTGTGCCGCGCCGTAAGGCTGTGCCACCACCGTATAGCTCTCGCCGGATCGAGCCCCGTGAAGACCACGCTGCCGCCGGTCGGGCTCACAAAGCCCGGCGCGACCGTGTTGCCCGCATCGTCCACAAGTGCGTACTGGCTGTTCGCATACGTTGGGTTCACCGTAATCGACGCCGTGTTGCTTGCCGGATCCGGAACCGCCGTGAGATTGGGCTGCGTCGGCGGAATAACCGCGAGCGTCTCCGGTCCCTTCTTGTTCGCCGGAACCAAAGTGATGTCGCTTCCGATTGCAGGGGTCTGATCGGACGCGAGCTCATAGACATGATAGGGCTGACCCGGGTTGAGACCGGTGAAGTTGCCCGTTGCCAGCGCCGTGCCGGTCATGACCGCACGCACGTTTCCGTGCTCATCGGTGACCGCATAGTTGCGCGCCGCATTCGGCGTGTTGACCTTAATCTGTCCCGTGCCATCCGCACCGCTCACGGAGGTATCCACGTTCGGCGCCGCAAAGACCATGTCGTACAGCGCTGCCTGCAAGACGAACTTTGCGGTGTACTGCGCATTGCCCTGCACCGTCAGGCTGCCGAAACTCGGATCGGTCGAAACGAGCGTGCTACCGCTGTACCAGCCATCAAACTGATAATTTGCCGCCGGTGTCACCACAGGCGCCAGGGTGCTGAGCGCCGTGTTCTTCAGCACGGACTGGGACGCCGTGCCGGTAATGCTGCCGTTCGGCCCGCTGATAAAGCTCACCGTGCCCCAGGCATTCGGGTCCTTTTTAAAGACATGGACATACTGAATTTATCGCCGGCAGTCAAGGTCAGCGTGTCCGTCGGCTCTATCTTTGTGCTTCCTGCCAACGGTGCGTTGCCGCCCGCATTTGCCGGGTACCAGCCGTCACTGATATAGCCGGTGTCCGGGGTCGCCGTAATGCCGTGGAGCGTAAGGAGTTCTGTCAGCGTGTAGTTCTTCGGCACTGTCCTCTGCTGAACAATGATGCCGCCGAGCGAACCGCCGCTCGTTGCTGTGTAGTACACCTTTGCAAAAGCCCCCTGAATCGGTGAATAGCGCACCACAATTTCAGCCGGATCCGTCTTCGACTTGTACTGGAAGCTTCCCGGCGCCGTTGCCGTGGGCTGCACCAGGTTTGTCGGCTGCTGGTCGAGCGCCGTCGAATCCTTCGCCATGACCGTAGCGACCCTGTAGTTCGGCACATAGGGTATGGCAACCGTCGTCAAACCGGTGGGATCGGTCGGCTTCTCATCGTCCGCCACCTGCACATTGATATCGCGAATACCGGTCGTGTCATTGTCCTCTGAACTGCGGAAGATAATACGCACGGAGTTTCGGTAGTCCGGGTTCAGCTTGTAGGTGTACTTCACCTTGACATCCTGGTTCGGCATCCACTTAAACTTCACCGGAGTCGGTGCCGTCGCATCGTCCGCCGGCAAGCTGAGACCAAAGAGCGCCTCGCTGAGACCGCGCTGGCGGACAAAGGTCTCCGCTGCGCCGCCTGTCGCGACTGCCTTCGAGAGGGTCTTGGGATCCTTACCCGCAACGATCTCCGCCTTGTGGAAGAGGTATTTCGGATGTGCCGCAGGCGTGTTGTCCTTCGGGTTTTTGGCATCCGGAAGCAGCGGCGCACTGAATTCAGTCGTACCGCGCTGCACTCCTGCTGCGTCACTCTCAGCCGCGAAAGGCTTTGCCGCACCGAGGATAGCGCCCGTGCTGTCCGATACCGTAATCGTGTTCTCAACGCCCGTTGCATCCAGATAGACATAGCTCGTCGAGAACTTGAATTTTACATTGGTATCCGGCTCATAGTCAAAAATGATCCGGACGTTCTGGTTCGGCATCTTATCGCTCAGATCGAGCGGATTCGGTATGGTGCCGGGAACCACAAAGCGCTTGTTCCCGTAGGTCGATGAGCCGTCGGCTTTCAGGCCGTACACCTCGGTCTTCACAAAATCCGCGTCCGCTGTCTTGGTCGCAACGGTTGAGCCCGTGCCGGTTACCGTAGCACCGGTAATCTTATAGCCCGGGAGTTCCACACTCGCGTAACTCACATCGTTATCGACCACGACACTATCTTCACTCTTGTCAAAAACCCAGGGTGCAGCGGAAGGCGAAAAATCGTTCGCCGGCTTTCTGCGATGCTGCGTGAACATCTTATAGCTTGCGCTTCCGACCCATTTCGCGACATAAACCGTCTTTTTTGCATAGGGAATGACGGGCTCAATGCCGTTTGCAGTGGAGCCTTCTACCGCATCCGTGGCACTGACCGGTGTAAGCTTACTCCAACCGGTAAAGTTATAACCCGTCCAGTTGGGTGCCGGAATACCGTTCTGTCCCCAGGGCAACACGGGCTTGCCACCCGGCCAAGAGCTGCTTGCCCCGGCAAAGGCTGCCATGTTCCCGGCAAAGGGGGCAATGCTGTTCAAAGGCTGGCCGGAGGTGCCGCTGATGATGTAGTAGCGCCCTGTCTGGGTGAGCGCCTGCCAGCCCGGCACGGACGAAGCAGTGACGCTCGGTCCGTTCCCTGTGTCAAAAATCAGTTCTGCGGGACTGCCGGACGGATTGCTGCCGGGCGGGCCGGAGTAGCCCGCCGTTCCGGCAGTGTTGTACTCCGAGTAATCCACCGGACCCGCCGCCTGCGCCGTGAGGAGCGGGGTCGAGAACAGGCTCAGCGCAAGGAGCGCCGAAAGGGCCTTTTTTCTCAGTCTGTTTTGTCTCATTCTGTTCTCCTATCTATCGGGGTGCCAAGCGGCACCCCGACCTTCTCAACGCTGCCAAGCACCGCTCCGGTCGACATGGTAGCCGTCCGGTGTGGTCTCGCCCTCATACATGGAACCGTGCGGGCGAACCGTGTTGTTCGTCTTATAGAACCACTTCTCATTCACCGCATCGTACTCATAGGTGTAGGCCGTCGTTGTCGGTGTGAAGTAATACCACTTTCCGCCGATTTCCTGCCAACCGGTGAGCATCATGCCGGTCGCCGGATCAAGATAATACCAGTGTCTGTCAACTTCGTCAAAGTGCCAACCGGTCTGCATCTTGCCGAGCCAGCCGTCGTGCGCCGTGTTGCAGTAGTACCAGTTCCCCTGCTCGTCCTTGAACCAGCCGAAGTCCATGATACCGTGAGAGTTGAAATGATACCAGCCGTTTTTATTGACGTCGCTGTTCGCATAGTCAAGCTTTGCCCAGCGGCTCACCAGGCGGATACCGCCGTTCAGCGTGAAGATCCACTCGGAGTTCTCCGGATTGATCAGCTGCCAGTTGCCGTTGGTTCCGACCGTATAGCTCGGCTCATAGTCTGCGATGAAGGCCTCGCTTCCGATTAAGTTCGGCTTTCCGAAGGTACTGCCGACGCCCGCGCTGACGGTCTTGGTGCCGCTGCCGCCTCTGCCGCGGCCACCGCCGCCACCGCTACCGCCGCTGCTGCGACCGCCGCCGCTGCCGCCGTTTCCGCGACCGCCGCCGCCGCTGCCGCCGCCGGAGAGGCTGTTGTTCGAGATGTTGCCGTAGTGATGATAGCGCGGATCAAGCTTTGCCTCAAATACGGAAATGGTGTTTTCCAGCTCCGCAATCGCTGCCTCGAGTTCCGCAGCCGTGGGTCTCGGGTTGGTCCGCTCAAAGAGCGCAATCACTTCGTTGAGACCGATGTACTGACCCGGGACACCGTTCAAAAGGTTTGCTGTCTCACGGCGCTTCAGGAAGAAGTCATCCGCAAGGCGCTGCGCCCGCCGGATCGCATCGTCAAGGCCGTTTCTCGCATTGTCCAGCACTTCCTTGTTGTTCTTCCAGTAACCGTAGACAATGGTGCGCTTCTTAACAGGCGCTGTGTCGTCGTAAGCGACATATTTATTCTCTCGCTTACTCCAACCGAGCCAGTCATACTCAATGCCGGTCGCCGGATCGGTCACATGTGTCGCACTACCGCTCGGCGTGTCATTGAGTACTGTACCGTAGAGCGTCGTGTAATCGGAATCCGAAACTGCCTCTCCGCGTCTCACCGGGAAGCTGTAATGCGGCCACGGCGAAGCGCTCTCGCGCTCGTTCACAAAGGTGAGCTTATATGCCTTCGAGTAGACCAAGTAGTACTTAACCCCCTCGGTCGCTTGGAACTTAAAGAGACCGCCGCTCTCGTAGACATCTACCGGGGTCAGTGCCTCCGGCACAAAGCTGTTTGTCGATGCATCATAGTGTACCAGCTGGTAATCGAGGTTATTGACGTCCTCGCGGCTCAGCTGCACATAGGTATCGTACCGTGCGGAGGAAGGCGTTGCGCGCGGCACCAATCTGCCGTTTACGTAGCGCTCCACATTGGTCTGCACCTCCCAAGCTGCCGTAAATGCGCTCGGGTGATTTGCAGCATCGATGTTCGCCGTGTCGTTCTTCAGTGCATTGGAGGTGGAAGCCGGAACACTCTTCTTCGTGTAAACCACCTTGTAGCGCACATCCGCATGGTTGACCTGCATGAGCACGCGGTCGGCCGGAGTTGTCAAATCATTCTCCAATCCCGGAAGCTCGTTCGGATCCAGGGCCATCTCGCCCGGGTTACCGCCGCGAACCTCATCCTCGACCGGCGCATTGCCGTTCAGGTCGCGATCATAGTAGGCCGTCAACACAAGGTTGGTATCCGGCATCGTGAAGTTGAGCGTCGCATTTCCGAGCTGGCTGTTGATGCCCGGAATCTGTCCCGCCGTGACGCGCCAGGTCTTGAATGCCTCACCTGCGCCGTTCACCGCCGGAGCGCTGAGCACCACTGCCTCGCCCGCATGTGCCGTGGCAAAGCTTGCGGCGCCGACTGTAACACCGTTTACGCTGTCAATCAGGCTCTCGCCGTCCGTCGTCTCAATGCTGAACTTCGGAATCTCAATCTCGCCCGCCGGTGCCATGAACAGCGGGGTGCCGTCCGGAAGCTTGCTGAGCACGGTGATATCGTTTCTGCCGTGCGGTCTCGCAACCACCGTGTAGGTCTCGTGCGCACGGAGTCCGGAGAAGTGAATCGCACCGGGCGTTCCGGCCTGCCAGCCGTCCGCCGCCGTCTCGGGCGTCGTCACAACATTGCCTGCGGCATCAATCAATGCATAGTCCGCATCGCGGTCCGCCGGGTCAATCGTGAGCACCACGCTACCCTCATCATCCGGATCGTAAGTTACCTGGTAGTTCGTCTCGACCACCGGAACCAGAACTTCGGTCGGGTTCGAGATGCGCGGGTTCGGCGCTGCCGGGTTCGCCGCGATGACGTTCGCAATGTCATCGCCCGCGTTGACCGCAACATCTCCGGTTGCCTCGTAGACCTTGTAGCGCGTCCCCGGTGTCTTGTCATCAAAATAGGTTCTGCCTGTCGTGCTGCCATCCTGCACATCGACCACATTGCCGTCCATATCCGTGAGGATGTACTTGTAGCCCGGCTTGGTGTCATAAGCCGTGACCTTGCCCTTGCCGCGGTTGTCAATGCTGCCCGCCGCGTCAATGCCGTGCGCCGGAAGTCCGAAGACAAGCGGATCCTTCACGTACTTCGCGCGGTAAACACCGCCGTTCTCGAGCACGGTGCCAAGCTCCATCTTGTTGCCCGCGAGGTCATACCAAGCGTCAAAGACATAGTTTGCAATGCCGTGGAACGCAAGGTTTGCGGTCGGAAGGGCATCGCTCCAGAGCTTATCCTTCTTTAAGTGCATCGTGAGTGCCGCACCCGGGTTGATCAGGGTGTTGCCGTCGTACGGTGCGAAGGTAATGTCAATCCAGTATGCCGGATCCTCCTCAAAGCAAGCCGTGAGGGTGGTGTTTGCCGCAAACTGCTCGTTGTCGGTGACCAGATGCTCACCGCCGTCCAGAATGCCGTTGCCGTCATCGTTCACGATGAAGCCCTTGAAGCGGTAGTACGGCGCATCGTTCGCCGTGACCGTCGGCACCAGGCGCTTTGCCTTGACCGCCGCGAAGCTGTAGCCCTCGTCTGCGTTCGCGCCCTGCTTCGTGACATCCGCCTCAAAACTGCCTGCTGCAATGCCTGCGTGCACGTCCGGGGATACCTTAGCAGGATCGTTGCCGAGGGTTCCGTCGTTGCCCGGGAGATAGGTGAGCTTCACCCACTTACTCGGGTCTCTGTGGTACTCCAGCTTGAGATCCACCTCGCCGGTCGGCATGGTGAACGCATAGCTGTAAGGTACCGTCGTGTACTGGAAGCTGCCGCCGACACCTGCAGGCGTCACAGTACCGAGCGGCTCATTGTTGCTGTAGAAATAGCCGTAGATATTCGGGAGCTCTTCATTCACAGGGCTTGCGATTGCATGCGTCGCAATCTTCTGCGGAAGGAGTACCTTGAGCGCCGGATCCAGACTGCCCGTATCCTCATAATCCACAACCAGCGGAACACCGGTGCCGTTCGGCGTGCAGTACACGCGAATCTTGACATCCTGGTTCGGCATGATAGCCGTAAACAAGGTTCCGGTCAAATCCTCGTCGCGAATTGCATTGACCAAGTTGTCGACCGTCGTCGCATCGCTCGCCACATTGCCGTCAATGACCGCAAACTCCGTGGCATCATAGCCGAGCGGCGGGTTCACCGTATAGCTGATCTGTGCCTCCGGGAAGTAGCGCTGGGGCGTATCTGTCTTTAAGAGCGTACCCGGTGCCGCAACGGAGCCGCTGTAATACTCCACCACAAAGTTGGACTTATCCGATTCCGCCGTGCCGAGTACGTAGTGGAGATCCACCGCCGTATCCTGGCCGGGCATGTGGTGAATCTTATACTGCTTCGGCGTTGCCGAGAGTGCCCATTCTGCCTGCGGATCGGTTCCCGTGGTCGTGAGCGCCGGCGTAATCACACTCAGGGTCTGACTCGGATCCGGCTGATAACCGTGAATGTGCTTCACCGCAATTGCGGATGCACTGCCGATCGGTGTCGCGACCGGGTTCAGGGTCTGGAAGTTAATGCTGCCGTCCGCATTCGAGTACATTGCGACCAAGTCAAAGCTGATGCTTGTATCGTAGACCCACTGCGCGTAATAGGTTCTCTCTTCACTGCCGTAGGTGAATACTGCCTGACCGGAGGTCGGATTTACCGTCAGCACATCGACCGGGTTGGTGCCCGCCTGATCAAGCGTCCACTTGCTGACCTTATAGCCGTAGCGCGATACCACCGGCGTCATACCGGTTGCACTGCCGCTGCCGCTCATACTGAGATCCGCAGGCAAGCCGCCGTTTCCGATAAAGCGGAGTGTGCCGATGTTCTTCTTAAAGCGGTAGTAGATCTTTAAGCCGTCCTCCGGCACCTTCGCCTTGGTAATCGCCGCCGTGGTCGCATTGATCTTCGCAGCTTCGATTTTGTTCTCCGGATCCGTGATAATCGAGTCAAAAATCCACTCAACGCCGTTTGCCGTGAACTTCGGCTTCTGATAAGCACTGCCTACACCGCCTACCTGGTTATTGCCCGGCACGGTGTCTTCCGCATAGCTGAACTCTGCGCCTATGGTAAGAAGCTGCGGATTCGTGCCGCCGAAGACCGGCGCTCCGGAAATCCGGTTTCCGTCTAAGTCAACCACGACGCGCTCCACATTCTGCGCCCTCGCCTCGAGACCCACGCCGGTCGCCGGACCGCCTCCTGCGGGTTTCTCAACCCATTTCAGAACACCCGGAGAAGGCTCATCCTTCGTAAAGCGCTCTGCGTTTCCGGGTTTTCCGGTCACGTTAATTGCCTTAATTGTGGAATTGGGCGCCGGAAGCTTCTCGGTCGTGAAACCGATGGTAGAGCTCGCACGAAGGGACTCGGTCGCATCTACATAGAGCTGATCCTTCACATAAAGATTCTTTGGCTCCTGAATCGGGTTGCTCGGATCGTCGGGATTCGGTCTTTCGATGAAATTCCCGCTGATATTCACGGCACCCGCGAGCTTTAAGCTGCCGCCCTGGAACGCAACCGCGCCGCGCTCTTTCTGTACCGGCGCACCGCCCGAGGGTGTCACCGTTTCGATATAAGCCTTGTTTCCGGTAATCGTGACCGGCATGCTGCTCTCCGCTTCACTGACTGCCGTCGTAGAGACCGCGCCGCCCTTAATATCCAGGGCGCCGTTTCCGCCGCCGGTGACGGTGAGCTTTGCACCGAGATTCAGAACACCCGCATTCGCAGTGTTCTTAAACAGGGGCTCTGTTTCGTTTCCGTTACCTTGGAAGCTCAGGTCGTCAATCGTGACCGGGCGCGCACTCTGGTTGTTCTCAAAGAGTGCTGCGGTACTGCCGGCCGGGGACCGAATGATCTGCGTATCCTGTCCGAAGCCGATGGAAGCACCGCCTCTGGTGATATCCGCACTCGTGATGGTAAGCGTACCGGAACCTGCGCCGGCGCCGATCACCATCGCTCCGCTTGCCGCGACATTATAGTCCTCAATAAAGATGGTCGCGTTCTTATTCTGCGAGAGCTGCAACGCTTTTGCGAAGGTTTTCACCGGCGCATCGAAGTTTCCGTTATTGCCATCATTTCCGTGCGCGGAGGAGACATAGATAGCCGCCTCGGTATAGGTGTAGGCAACTCGCTTATGGATCGTCTCACCGGGGTGCAGATGGATTTTCCACGAATAGGAAATGGAATAATCGGAATTGCTTAACTTCTTTCCGGTGATTTGGGCCAATGTCATTGACGTCCCCTCAACTCCGGTGGTCAACGATCTTTGGATTCTTTGACTATAAAAGCCGATCCACTTGGAGTCAGCGGTCGTCACGCCGAGGTTATCATCCTTCAGAATAACGTTTACCGTGGCATTTTCTCCGGTTCTTCTCGCATAGAAACCGCGGTCGGTCACCACCATGTCCTTATACAATGAGGTGTTGACCTGAAAATCGTAGGCCATCGACACATAGAAGTCCTGACCGGCAGCCGGAATATCCTCGCGGCCGTAGAAGTAGTAGTCCGCGATCATGTACTTGCCGTTCGCGGAGGTCTTGACCATTGTTTCCACCGTGCGATGAGCAGCGTTGTTTCCAAAACGCGTGGTCTCAACCGCTGCGTTTCTCGCGACAAGCGGGCTCATATTCTGGTTCTGCCCTGCAGGCAAGACATTCCCGGCGCTGAGCTCTGCCTTTCTCTGTCCGAGTTTTGCAATATAAAACTGATTTCCGCCGGTTGTAACCAATGAGGTCGGATGATAGCCTCCCGGTTGCTGTAATATTAGGAAGTTCGAATTCACATTCGCCGCCGGCATTACCAGATAAAGAGGTATACCGTATTCTTGGTAAGTGATGGATTGCCTTGTATTGTCGCTATTAATACCCGACATATTATAGCGATAGGAAGTCACCCCTCCCTCACCAAAGTCTCCGCTCACCTTCCACTTAGCTTCCATATTGTCCGTCGACTCGGTCAGTGGAAGCGTCTCAGGCTGCAACTCCGTCGCCGCACGCGCGGTCAGCAGTCCCCCGCCGCCCGGGGCGAGCAGGGTAAACGCCGTTGTGAGCGAGAGCAGCTGCGCCAGGACACGCCGTCCAAGCCCCGCACGCCTCACTTTGTTCTCATGTCTCATTCTTTATGCCCCTTTCTCAATCCGCCTCAAAGACAGAAAGCTCATCCGGCACATCGCTCTGCGTGACCGTTGTCGACGCGCCCGCAATCAGGCCGCGCGCAAAGTGATTCCGCTCTTTCCTGTCGTAGTGATAGAAGCCCGGTCCCGCACTGCCGCTGTTTCTCCAGCGCGGCGCGTCCTCATCTCCGGTGAAACCGAGGAACTGACCGTTGTAAACGAGGATATAGCCCTCTCCCGTATTCAGCACGCGTCTTCCGTTCACAATTCTGCCGTTCCGATCGACCACATAGAAACGGTACTGCGGGGAAGCCAGCGTGCCCACGTTCTGCGAGACAATGCCGTAGCCGTACTCTTCCGGCGCATCCAGGCGGAGGCCGTTGATGTAGAACTTGTTGTCTCTCTTCTGGAGTATGTTGCGGTTTCCGTAAGCCTTGCCGCTCGGCGCAAACGCGAAGGTTCTCGGGCCGTCCGCCAGTTCAACCGTAATTTCCTTGCCGCTCTGCATGGAGCCGTCGTTAATCTCATCCGGAGAGAAGAGGTAGAGGTCCGCCTTTTCAATGCCGTAGAGGTCGCCGTTGATAAAGTCCGCAGCGGTCCAAGCATCCACATCGTACTGTGCGACAAACTCGCTCTTGCCCTTGAAGAGGACAAAGCCGGTCTTCATTCTGCCGATGCCGTCGAAGGCGTATTCCTTCTCGCCGACCCGGTGAATCTTGTTGCGAATCGCTCTACCCTTCGAATCGCTTCTCCACCAGGAGCACTCGAGGTCGCGGTTCTGATCCTCGTCGAGGTTCGCGGACGGGTACATCCAGAACCACTTGCTCTTCATGAGGGCGCCGCCGTCGTAGCCGCTGTAGTAGCGGACACGCTCGTCACTGGTCGGATTCGAGCGAACCGCGTCCGAGATGGTCGCGACCTTGTCCCACCATTCGATCATGACGCCCTTCTCGTCGAAGCCGTAGGTTGCGCCGTCAATGTCGCGCTGGAAGGGCTGCTCGCCCGCGCGGCTTCTGTACTTCTTACAATCGGCGCCGAAGTAGAACCACATCTTCTCGTAGTCCTCATAACTTCTGCCGGTCACTTCACTTGTCAAATGAGAGCCCCAGTCGTAATAGAGCCAGCGGTTCGTGTAGAGCGCACCGTCCGCATCCGCATAGTAGCGCGCCGTTGCGAAGGGGTCCTCGTCCTCAATCACATTGCCCTCTTCGTCAATCCAGCCGCTCAGCATGCCGCCGTTCTCGTTGAAGGCATAGGTTCTGCCGTCAATTTCCTTGCGGAAGCCCTTGCCTTCGCGCGGAGGCCCTTGCCGTCCTCGCCGAAGTAATGCCAAGCGCTGTCGCCGTAGGCACCGTCCGGATCCTTCTCGCTGTCAATGAAGACCCAGGCGTTTCTCACCATGCGACCGTCCGGGTCCACATAGTAATCATCGCCGCCGAAGGAAAAAATGCGGTCCTTTAACAGCGTGCCACTATCATCCAGATAGAACCAATCCTCCTTCGACTTCTTGAAGGCGTTGGTCACCGGCTGATCTTCCCGGTTCAAATACTGCCACTCGTCACCCACCTTGTTCCAGCCCTCAATCGCGTAAGCTGTCACATTCGGGACAAGGCAAGCGACAGCCGCCGCGAGCAGTGCCGCCCGCAACCCCTGTCCTGCTTTTCCACTCATTCGCTTTTGTTCTCCTTCCAAAAGTAAACACGAACTGCCACCCTTGAATACGCTACCTGTTACCCTGTATGTTTACCTCCTTTTCCGCTCGGTAGCCCGCAAATTATTAAAGAAAGCTTAATGTAATTATAAGAATAAGCACATCTCTTTTCAATATCTCCGCCTATTTTGCTGCAATTATGGCTAGATTCCACAAAAAAAGGCTGTTTTCTACGCAAATTCAGCCTTTTCTTTGTTGCTTTTTACAAAGTAAACTTCGACTTAGTGTTTTGTGATAGACAGATGTTTTGTATCGGTCTGTCGTGAGAAAAAGAAACGGCGGTGAAGACTTTCTTCACCGCCGTTTCGACTTTTTGAATACGCTGATTACTTTCTTGTATATTCATTGTTGTTTCGCAAATTTATGCACCTGTGGCCTCCAAAATCTCAATGGGATTTGCCTCATAGAGAAACAGCATCGCGTCATAGTGTTCGCTCGGTATGCCCTTTAAGCGATAGGTTTGATCCGGCAAAAACCGCATCAAAAAGCTGTAGCCTTCGCCGAGCTGCATCATCCGCATAGGACTATGTACCAAGGTGTAAACCCGGCTCTCCTCCTTCGTAAGCTCCGAAAAATAGAGGACATATTGCTGACCCTCTGCAAAGCGCGCCTGTGCTGCCAGCGGGTCGCAGGAAACAAAGTGCTGTATGCTCCGCTTTGCTTCACCTATGCGCTTAATATTGTCCCCCAGCTTCCAGACATCGGTGCCGATTGCGTAGTAGTCGTTTCCGAGGTCCTGCGAAAGAAGAACGCCCATGCTTGTGTAAATCGGATTCACCCGCTCAATGTGCCCGTCGTGCGCGGAAATCACAATCTTCCCGGAGCCGATCTCGGCCTCGATGTTTCGGATGGCCTTTACATTTTCCGCCATATCCCGGTCTCTCAGCGTATTGGAATCCTCGGTCGAAGTCCAGGATTCCATTGCCTGCCGGACGGTCGTGAGTTCCATTTGAAAGTCCCGCGCATCCGCATCCCGCATATCCGCATCACCGGCCTTCGCACGCAGCCCATCCAGAAACGCAACGGCCTGCCCCGCAGTTTCCGGACTTAAGGAATAGGGGGGCGTCAGAACATTTTGAAACACCGCATCAAATTCCGCCTCGGTCGATAACCCGTGTGCGAGACTGTACTGCTTTAAAAAGGCGTAACCGGTCTCCGGATTCTGCATATCGAAGCCGTAAAAGCGTACCTTTTTCTCTTCCGCTGCTGTCCGGTTCCAATCCTGTATCCAGCCGAGCAGTGCCGCCATCTCTTTGGTGTGATAAATCGGGAACGAGAACTTCTGTACCAGCTCTTCCGGCTTTCCCTCGCCGCTCTGCAAATAGCGGTTGATGTCGGCACACTCGCTGTAGTCCGCTTCGAGCGCAAAGGCCGTATAGCCCTGTTTCTCGACCATCTCTCGCAAGACAGAGAGTTTCAGCTCCTGAAATTCACGGCTGCCGTGCACCCCTTCCCCGATGGCCAGGACGGACACATTGTCCGGGATATGATCCGCGGATAGGGACTGCATCTCTGCCCTGAGTTCCGGAATCTCCCGGTGCGCCTGTACCTCCTCTATTTTCTGCTTTCCGAAGCGGAACAGCACAATTCCGAGCACGAGCAGAATGAGCCCCAAGAGCAGTCGAACGCATAGCTTCAGTATTTTTTTCAATATATTCAGCATGATACCATTCCTCCTTAGAACGATAAGTCCTTTTTCAATTCAATCCGATTCATGCTTTGCCTCTCTTCTGTCGTTGCTTTGTCGTTCGCGCCGCGGGCTTCTCAAAAGTCCGCCGTGACCGCAGCTCTTCCGCTTGTTTTGTTTGTTCGCAATAGTGAGCTATCGAAATAATACACTATCTATCTATGTATTGCAAGTGCTTTTTGCCGTCGCGGCGCTCCCACCGTCTTCCCCCCTCGGAGAAACGGATTTCCTTCATAAGATGTGCGCGGAGAACCGAGCTTCGCACACCAAAAAAAAGAGAGAGCGCTCTCGCGCTCTCTCCTGTTCCATCTCAGTTGTATCGCTTGCCGCAGCTTATTTAGCCCTCGTGTGGGATAAGCTTACTGAACAGCCGTTACGTTGACTGCCTGCGGTCCTCTGTTGCCGTCTGCAACTTCAAACGTGACCTTCTGGCCGTCCTCAAGGGTCTTGTAGCCCTCAGAGTTGATGCCGGAGAAGTGAACGAAGATCTCGCTCTTATCAGCATCGTCCGTGATGAAACCATAACCCTTCGTTGCGTTGAACCACTTAACTGTTCCGTTGTGCATTTTCTGCCTCCATGAAATAAAAAATAATCCGTAATCCCCCGGGGCAACAAAGCGCGCCACAACTCGACCATGGATGGAACTGCATGATCTCTGCCGTCGCGCGTATCCGTGTCCACTCAAATCACAATGTAACTATAGCAAACATTATGATGCGTGTCAATGCACTTTTCGGCTTTTTCTGTATTATTTTCACATTTTTCCGGCGGCTGTTTGTTAAAAATCGTACAATTTCACGGACAATAGTCTGTCAAATCGCCGCCGCACAGCAGCAGCTCAACCGCAAGCTGGTCGCTTAGGCGCCCGGATTTGTAGGCGGTTTCCAAGCTCGCCGCACGCCGTTCTGCCGCAACGAGGCCGCCGAGGGACAACTGCCGCCCCATTTGCAGGAGTTTCCGCACCAGCCACTGGGGCTGTGCGCTGAGCTCCGCAATCTCCTTTTCCCGCTTGCCTTCCGCCGCAAAGGCTTTGACAAGACGCAATTGGCGGTATTGCCGGCTCAACATCGAGAGGATGCGCCCCGGCGACTCCTTGAGCGACAAGAGGTCGCTGTACAGTGCAAGCGCCTGTGCGGTCTTCCGTTCACAGCTCGCCGCGATCATATCGAAGATACGGTTTTCCACCGAGACCGAAGCAATCGCCGCGACATCCTCCCGCGTGACCACCTCACGTTCGCCGAGATAGGCAATCAGCTTCTCGAGTTCTCCGCTGAGTGCTTCCATGTCACCGCCGACTTGCGATAAAAAGCGCTCCAGGACCGACTCTTGAATTTTCTTGCCGCTCCGAAGCAGATAGCGCGCCGCCCAGAGCTTTAAATCCCGCTCGGAGGGATGTTCGCACTCGACCACCGCCCCGTGCTTTTGCAGCGCCTTATAAAGCCTGCCGCGCTTATCCACCGCGCGCTCGGAAAAGACCAAGAGTGTGCTCTCCGGCAAAGCGGGAATGTAATCCGCGAGCTTATCCGCGCTTCTTTGAAAGAGTCCGCTCTCCTCGACAAAGACGAGGCGCCGCTCCGCAAAGAAAGGCAAGGTATCCGCCGCGGCAATGATGTTATCTTCGCTCGCCGCCTCTTCCTGAAGCAGGCTCGCATTCATGCTGTCTGTCCCGAACCGAGAAAAAAAGCGGGCCTTATAATTCCTGCGGAGATAGCTTTCCTCTCCGCAAAGAAGATAGGCCCGCGAGAACGCACCGCTTTTCAGTGCGCTCTCAAGTTCTGCTGTACTCACTTTTTCTTATGGAAGGAACCGTAGCTGTGTCCCGCCTGCATCGTAACACCGCGTGCCGCCGCCATTTCACTCACGGTGACCAGCTGATAGCCGCGCTTTGTGAGCTCCGGAATTAAGCGCTCCGCAGCCGCCGCGCTCTGCGCATAGATGCTGTGCATGAGGATGATGTCGCCGTCCTTTACCTGACTCAGAACGACATTGACCGTGTTATCCGCATTCTTTGTCTTCCAGTCCAGGGTATCGATGTCCCAAAGGGTTGCCGAATAGCCCATTGCCGCAAGCGTGGGACGCGCCTGACCGCCGAGAGAACCGTAGGGCGGGCGTACCAGCGTTGCTGTCTGGCCGGTTGCCTCCTTGATGGCGCGATTGGTCTTCTCAATGGATTCTCTCACCGCAGCGCCGCTGAGCTTTGCGAGGTTCTCGTGCGCCCAGCTGTGATTGCCGAGCTCCATGCCGTCCTGTGCCATGCGCTGCACGGTCTTCTGATAGCGCGGAACCAAGTTTCCGACCATGAAGAAGGTCGCACGGCCGCCGTTTGCCTCAAGTGCCGAGAGAATCTGTGCATCGTACTTGCTCGGTCCGTCGTCAAAGGTAAGAGCGACCATCGGGCGGTTCGGGTCAACCTGCCGCACCGTTGCCGGTGCCACTTCCGCGGGCGTCTCTCCCTTCTTGACCACCGCAATGCGAACGCCGTCAATGTGGGTCCCCACACCGACCTTGCCCGCGTCCTGACCGTTCGTAACCCAGTCGAGCCACTGGCCGTTCACCTGTGCCTTGGTGTATACATCGTAGGAAGACGCAAGTTCTCCGTTCAGCCAGACGCGCACCCCCTCAAGCGGAGCCGTTCCGCCCTCCACGCCTGCAACCGCACCGTTTTCCTTGACGCCGGTCCAACCGCTGCCGCTCACATTGACCTGGTACTTAATGGTCCCCGACATTCCGGACGGCTGCTCTCTGAGTGCCGCGCGAAATGCCGTCGGGTAGGTCCCCGTGCGGCTCAGGTAGTGGTTGTCTTCGGTCCAACCGGTCCACCCCTGTCCCTTGTACTCCATCTCATAGGCGAGGACTACCTTGCCCTCTTCCGCGTGAACCGGTGCGGTGAGATCTCCCGAAACATTGCTCATACCAAGCGCCATTGCAAACGAAAGTGCAACCGCAGCAATGCGCCGAAAAATAGACTGTCTTATCATAGCTTTCTCTTCTGCCTCCTCTTCTTAAATATTTCCCCCGTTTTGCCTGAGAAGCACAAAATGCCACGCAGCGAAACGCAAGTCTTCGCGCATGGTAAGCTCCATTATAACACGTTTTCCTTCCATAACCACCCCCAAAGCGGAAAAGTTTCGACGGGATGATTGTAAGATGAACTAGGACAATAAAAAAGAGCCGATGACGAACTCGTGGTATGATGAAGCTACCACACACCAACACACCAGGAGGTTCGCCATGGCCCAAAAAGAGTATACCACAAAAAGAACATATCGCCACCTGACACGCGAAAAGCGCGCACAGATTGAAGTACTGCTGCAATTAAAGCTCCCAAAGAGTCGCATTGCGCGCGAAGTCGGGATTGCAAGGTCAACTTTATATAATGAACTTGCCAGAGGTACCGTACAGCAGTTAGGACGGAATCTGGAGCCATACACGCGCTACTTTGGAGATTCGGGACAGCGTGTCTACGAACATCGAAGACGAAATAGTCATTGCCCCATAAAGCTGCTGCAAGCCAAGAAATTCGTGTCTTTTGCGGTAAAGCAGATACTGACAAAGCATCTGGCACCTGATGCGATTTGCGGTCTTGCCAGAGAAAAGGGCTGTTTCACCGAGATGGTTTGCAGCAAGACTCTTTATAACTATATTGAGCGTGGATTATTAAAAGCTCGAAATATCGATCTCACGCTAAAGGTCAGACGTAAACAACACCGTAAGGGACATCCGCAGCATAAGCGGCTTTATGGTCTGAGTATTGAAGCTCGCCCCCAAGTAGTTAATCAGCGGGAAGAGTTTGGGCATTGGGAGATTGATACCGTGGTCGGTCGAAAGGAGTCACAATCCGTTTTGTTGACATTGGATGAGCGCACCACAAGATTTCGACACATTATAAAGATACCCGGTAGAAGCATACAGGCGGTTGAGCAGGGGGTTAAAGCCCTTCGCGAGTTGTATGGAGAACGTTTCAACCAAGTTTTTCGCTCCATCACAAGTGATAATGGCAGTGAATTTGCTTCACTGCCACAGTTGCTTCCCACGATACCCATATACTATGCTCATCCGTACTCCGCCTACGAACGCGGACTAAACGAAAAGCAGAACTCATTGATTCGCCGGTTCTTGCCAAAGGGGAGCTCTTTTGATGTCGTTACGGATGAGCAAATACGAGATTCAGGACTGGATCAATCAGCTCCCCCGAAAGTCCTTTCACTACAGTTCGCCGGAGGAATTATTTTCAGACTGTCCTACTTGATCTTGCAATCTAGCGAAAAGTTTCGAC
>BNJU01005435.1_pt1 | contig 61942 bp, 75 predicted proteins | sample 8539281 | NCBI WGS metagenome assembly BNJU01 (sample SAMD00202456, study PRJDB9452) | human saliva metagenome | isolation source: human saliva | place: Japan
GAGTCGAAACTGGTGGTACGTTTGTCGGCACAACTTCCTGGCCGCTGCGTGGATCGATACTGCCGGACCGCCGTCAATTTGCGTCCGCGTGGTTGAATCACCCGACCGACGCAGCATCAAGCGAAGCTCCCATGCGGCATTGTGGTGCTTTGACATAGACAGGAAGGTCTGAATGGCGATCTGATCGTTCACGCCAGGGATAGTTTTGGCAACTGGTTTTGCGAGCAAAGTCGTATCGCGCTACCGCCCCTCAGAAGGGCGGCTAACTTCTACAATCAGCGCTCGCTGGAAGAATGAAGCCATTGCGTTTGTCCATACGTTGCCCCCAGATTCACCTCTGCTGTCAAACAATTTGGCTGCTCCCGGCGCCAGCTGTGATCCGCCGTTCTGGCGGTTGTACGTATCTTCTAAAGTAGAACTGGAATATTGGGGGGGTCCTTGAGGCACCCACTGAAATTTCTGGAAGATCTGAAAACTGTTAGATATTGGAGACTAGTGGTGTAGAGACAGAATATACACACCTTTGAAAACCACTTCTCCTTGACATTCAGCAACCTGGAAGAGCCGCTGCAGGGCTAGAATGGTGGAGACGACTGGGACTTATCCCCTGCCAATTCAATCTCTGTGCTGGTTTATCCCATTGCAGAAGCGTGTGGTACTAGTGGCTTATGATTAAAACCTGCAGAATATTTTCTCACCAGTAAAGGTATCTCAGCTCACACAATATATTAAATGCAGCTTTGAATGACCTTCTGGCCACCTTGATTTCTAATCTCCGTGTTAATGAAAATCAACTGGGCCTTCTTTTGGGTTGATAGAGACATCATATTTCCTCCTGTCTATATGCTACCATAGAGAAGTAGATTAAACCTTTTAAAGCAAGCGTTTCATTCTCGAAACAAAAACTCAATCAGTCTATCTAGATCAGGAGTAATGATTTTATAAGTTATATAATTTAATGAGATTGTAGCTTTGCAGTTTATAGTGAAGTTAGAGGATTACTTCCTCTTTGTCTATAAAGTCGTAAAATTAAGATAGTGTAGCTAGTTGTGGCTTAGCACATGTTGTTGAAATAAGATGTATTAGGTCTTTGCTCTTGCTTACATGCCGTCAAAATTCTTCTGGACTCATTGACCATGTGTTTCTTGTGTGTGAAGCCACCTACAAGTCCTGCATCAATGTGTCAATTCCAACTCCCTAGGGGTTTGTCTGTGGTTTGGCATCTCAGTCAAAACAGGCCCCAGATTTTGAAACTTCAAGTGCACTTGATCTCTAGTGTGCAAGGGCTATCTAAAGTTTTAACTGTTATTCCTCTACTCCCGAAACAACTTCTGCAACTTTTCACCTAAATCTACTTCGCAAAGATCTACGCCTAGAAAGTTCCTTGTGGTCTTTACTATTCAGACTTGAGTAAAGTTGGTACAATTATTCGTGCTCTTATTGTAACTAATGATATGACTTTGGGTCGTCAGATCCTACCATCACATAATCACGTCCCAGCAATATTGAAAACTTGGCGATTTGGAAAACAATTGACCTGCGATGGCTGCTGCCTGTATGGGTAGCAAACCGGAGATGGTCCATTTCTTCTCTAGTGCCAAAAAGTTTAAGAAGCAGGCTATTGATAATATTGTCCCCAACATGTTACCATAGGCAACATTGGCATCAAGTACGGTTGATTCGCGATAAACTTGTTTGAACTCTAAGTGGTCGTCTGCTTTTGCATTAAACGTGCCAGATGGCTTTCCAATCTTTCACTTGACTCTCACTTGCTTGATGAAATGGTTGCAGACGACCGGTTCACCCTACGTTCAGGCTTTTCAGAAAACGCTTCGAATCGTGAACATAAATCCGCGTGGTCGATGACGACCAAGTGTATATTATCAATGAAACAACTTAAAATCGCAGGAACGATATGAAAACTAAGTTTGTGAATGGGAAGTTGTCCCGAGCAATCACCAGATCAGCCGCCGCAAAGCCATCACACCAACCTCAAAACGCTGATTCAATGTTCTAAGTTGACTTCAAAGTCGTCGGAATTTGCCCATGGCGGGCTCTGCAGCAATCAGGTGCAATTTTCCGGGCGGAACCTACTTCAGCAACTGGGCATTGTTCCGTGCAGAATCGCGCCAATGGACAACAGCGGCTTTGCTAGTTCAAGTAGATCCACTTCAACCGATTGCTTGGCGGTTTTTCTGCTGTAAGGCTTCGTCATCTGAATTTCTACATAATCGCAAAATTATTTTGGCAGAAGGATAACAGCCAGTTTACACACGCATTATGTTTATGTTTCTGCAATCGCTTTTTATCGACAACAACAGAGACTTTCTGGTGTCATAACCACTCGTTTGTAAACCGCTACCATCACTAAACATCGGTCATTCAGAAAACTCTCGAAATAATCCTGTCTATATTTGTGCTGGGAACTTGACCTCAAAGCCAAAGCACAAACTGAGCATGATCTCCCGCGCACGGTGGCCAAGCCATTTTAAAAGATTGGCAGCACCAGGGCCCGTGCAGATCCAAGAGTGCTACTTATTTTCCAGTCTGAGCTTAGGCTTGAGCTGCATGCAAGAGCTCCAGCGCCCGTGACGAACTTGAACAGTGAATGTTTTCCTTTCCAGATCCAGCGCATTCATAGTTGAGTTGGCCAGAACCACACCAGGGCACCGTAACGCACACGTGTCACTCATGCGTCTAGTCACGAGGCACTGCAGGTCAACAGCGGCAGCGGCTGTTTTTCACGTTAGACGCCAATAACTTCACTCCTGTCTGAGAATGGAATTGCAATCCATCTCATGTAGATTACACACGGTAATATCATAATACTGAGATTTGTTTACAGATTTGCTTCTGAGATTTTCACCAATCTCAGAAAATATCAAAAGCTTATACGCAACAGCATTTCCTTTTATGCTTATCTAAGTTTGTAGACACATGGCAAACAATGCTTTTCAAATGTACACCTACGGATTCTCAACCATGGATGACTGGGAAAGTTTGAGACTAAGCAATAGTAATATACTGTCTCTCTCCGCTAAAGCATGCGCTAAAGTCCATGTCGCACCATCTGCATTTCAAAACCTTATCATAAGTGACCGATTGCCGGCATCACTAGTAAAGCCAATTCTAAGGCGCGGCATTGCTAGCTTCCACCGCTGATGAGAGGCGTTTGTCGACGATAGAGCACCTTGCGAGCAGGGATAGCAGGTGGCTGAGATGACGGAGTCGTTGGTTTTGACGAAGTTGCCCGGTGACGTCACCTCACGCTTCAAAGCCGCAATATTCCTCTAAAGCTCAAAACCAGAATGATAAACCCGTACACAGCGCTTACCAATGTAACGAAGGGCGTTTTCCATGCTTCTAGCCATCGTGTCTGAAGCTTCTTTCCCACCCTGGCTGGTAACGGACTACAAAACCGGTAGTGACAAAGATTGTGCATCAAACCGTAAACAGTACTTGCTGGTCTCCTCTAAAAGTGCCCGCGCTATCCGTTAAATCAAAAGGCAGAGACCTGAACTTTGCGCTCACTATAGCTTCAGGACGTGGGTAACGATTGTCTGCAGCAGCTTGTCCATCTTTGACTCACATACCTTTGATAAGGCAAAGTTCTTTGAGTAATCATAAGTTCTAAAGCCCGCATCAGCATATCTAACATTATAGCCTCTCGCAATCATATCATTTCTTAATCGAAGGAAAGCAGCTTTTGCGGTTAGATTTTCACCTGGGATCGTGGCGTTGCCAGCCATCGGATGCTATTTGCTACTACAATTTTAACCAGTATTTACACTTGGATAAAGTAGTGCATGACCGTCCTGTTGTACTTCTTTGCAACCCGTTTGAGAGTCTTCCGCATGGTCGTTGTGCTGTAAGCACCCTGCAAGCTACCGTCTGACTGAATGTACTGTGCATCGCGACTGTTGTACCCGCCACGGATTGTGGCGGCGATCATCTCCCACCTCAACTCTGTAAGTGCCGTCCTGCTCTGCTTGACTGCGTCGTGCCCGCGTCACATCGCTCTTGACCGCCCGCCTTGGCTGTCGATGACAGAACGCAGCCACTGTCTTCACACCTCTTGGTCGAGCTGACATTTGTCCTCCACCACCATCAAAATCTGGGAGATGTCCCGACACCAATGTGAATCGTACCTGGTCACCGCTGTTTTGAGCTGCTGGTTTTGGGGACTCTGACTGAGCTAAATTTTGTCGCATGCCGCATAAAGTGACGGGCGCTGCTGTATGAGCGCTCTTCCCGTCAGGTGATAGCCATCATTTTCTCCAGCACTTTATCACGTGAGACACTGTCTAGCCTCATTAAAGGTATGATTCAAAGCCGGCGTACAGTTGCGCTTTCATTCTTAATTCTCTGCTCGTTCTCGAGCATGCACATCTTTCCTCCTGAGAAGGGAGAGTTCTGCTGAAGAAAGGTGTTGGTTTCACTGGTCGACGGAGGTTCAGATTGAAGACCAGCTTTGTTAATAGCCGCATAGCGACGAGCTCCACTATAAGAGTGGCAGAAACTTAGCCATTGCGTACCCATCTGCACTGATCGTACTTGGTCGTAAAAACGCGATCCTCGCATATACTATGGCAATGCTGCACTTGCTGATCGGTTCATATTCTTCACCTGCGTACAGTTTCAGTATAAGTGTGTTGCTCACCTGACTTGGTAAAAGAAGGTACACTTTGCGCTGCTTTGATCTCTGCCAGACGTGCTTCGCTTCTTGCACTGTTTTGCGTTTTGGCGCTCGCATCAATTTGCAACTCTCAAATTTCTTCTTTCCCGCTGTTAACTTTTCGGCGGGACTCTCAATTTTGCGTTGTTGACAGGCAGCGCTGTCTGTTGTTTGCATCAGCGCAGATGATTTGTTGTTTCGTCTGTCTGTGTCAACTGTCGCTGCGCTAACAGGCCGTTGTTGGCTGAGAAAGTGCCGTCTCTGTAGCTTCCGACAGAGCTTTTATCCGCTGAAGAACCAGATTGGCGCAGTTGTTGTTACAGCAGTTTCTCGTGTTGCTGCTGATTGAGAAGAGACATCGAGCTGATTCAGTGTGTTTTGACGGTCTGCATCCTGTGCGGCTTTGAGCCAGCTTCAGGTATTGTTCGTGGTCGTGGCTCGTTCTAATCTAGCTGACACCGGTTTGACCTGCCCATTTGGTAAAGAGGACAGCATCCAATCAAAACAGATGCCGCACCGCACGAATATTTACAGAATGGAAAACGTTGTTCTTCGTGATCAAACGAATCTCTCATCACTTGTCCCATCTCTAATTTATGTTTACTCATCATGAGCATTTTACTATAAAAGGGATGTTGCGATGGCATTTCTCATCTTGCCCAGTCAAAATACCGGTCTAACGTATTCGGGAACGCTTTCACGTAATAGGATCAGCGTATTCCTGGGAATCTGCTAGCATGAATGCGCACACCACCTACTTGAGCGTCTCTGGATAATCGTGTTCCCAAACAGCACACCCACTGATGTTTGTTTCACATTAGCTGCTGATACTTCTCTATTTTCACCCACAAAAAGTGGCCTGACCATTGGAGCGACGTAACGCTTCTCGCAGAACTGGCTACTCCAAGTTCCTGAAATCGTTGAGGAGTTCCCACTAAGCAAGAGCATTTATATCAACTGTGGACGTTGTTTTCGATGAAGTAGAGTTGCCATTATTGGCATTCGCTGCTGACAGAGGACTGGTTTGCGGATGGCTGAACTGGCGCTTCCGGCGATGTCGATTCACCTGCGTTTCGAGGCTGTGCACTCTGGTTTAGAAATTACTCGCTGTGATGGCACTCTTTTGTATGGTTTGGGTGATCTTCGCTCTTTTAGAGCTTTGGTCACTGTTGTTTTCGTTACTGGAATGTCCACTGTCCCACTTTTGACTTTCATTTTCATGACAAGCACTCAAGTAGAAACAAGGAGATCATACGTAGCGTATACGCCACCATGTTATATGATCAATTGTATTTCTACTTTCTTTCTAGGAACCTTATAGATTGTCCAAAGTCGTATATAACTTTATTTTGTAAAACTAACACTTTGTTTAGAGTATTTGTAGTTGTTTGCTAAGCATCTCTTTTATTCTCATATTCTGATGGCATCAAAATATTCTTGGTAATATCTTCACATTTCTAACAGAATTAAAACCTCTCTAGGTCACATTATATTATATCCTTTGAATAAAGCTATTTCAATAGATTTTATGTGTTAGTCAGTCTATATTTATAACTATAATTATTCCTCTGCGCTGGACCCTGTATCTCTCAGTTTTAAGGTAGCAGTTTCATACACACGATGAGCCAGTATCATGATTAACTGGACATAAGATTGGTCTGTGTTTTTCATACAGTTTACCCAATTCTTACGCTCGAAAATTATCGCGAAGATAACTTTTCAAGCGTCAATGCCATTTTCTCATTGCTGCTGTTTATATAATACCCGCGTGAAAAGCGCAAAATATTGTTTTATAAATGCGCTGGCTAGAAAATCCTCCGTACTATTTTGCTATGCCGGTACCGATCTTTTCAAGCAATAACTACTGCATCTGTATCTCATTCACATTTTTCAGTAACATCAAGCGTTTGCTCTCTCCCATGCTCGATCTGGGAGCTTTTCGAAAGATAGCGGCAGTATATCTAGTTTTATTCTCTAAATTTTCCAGCTCTATTGCTATGCGGTGAAATCAATGCTTTGAGAGTTTAGGATGGTACGCAGCGATAACATTTTCAAATCTCATCGTTATTTTTCTTTCTAAAAGAAATTAAGCAAAGTATTGTAGGCTGCGAAAGTGCATTAACTCATCTTTACTTCGAATCGTTGCAAGCATCTAATGTATTTTTAATAGCCTCTTCTCTTTTTATTATCACAATGAAATGTACAATTGCCCTATCCATTCAGTTAATTTGGATTCTGATAGTACATCGGCGTTGTCATCACGTAAACTGCTAGGCATATATATTTAATGAGATCATACCTCACGCTTTTGCCTAGAAACGATTCTACCAGCTCTCGAATTAGCACCCTAACTAGATGTCTCTACCAAGCACACTGTCATCGAAAATAATTCATTGTCAGCATCTCATTTTTCTCGATAATGAATACAGTAAGAGTCCGACCCAGGTCTGTGCGCACTGTTCTCCATTCTACTAATCGGCGCGCTGCCCGCCACACCCTTCAGCTATTCTGGGATAACGCTATTCCAATCGTTTGCTGCCAATCTTGTCGCCATGTAATGCACTCATATCTATTCTTCCAACGCTATACAATTGTCTCATTTATATCATGCGAGGTTAAAGTATATAAATCATTTTTATGACACACAATAGTCAGTATCCACCATTCAAAAGCGAGCGTTCAAAATTGCTAATCTGGCAGTTGACCAAAAGATTTATAACTTGACTCTGCTATTCGCTCTGCCAAATGCACTGATAGCCGCGACCGTCAAAATGCCAGTTCGATCATGGTCAAATGTCTTTTAGTGTCCACGTCCACCGTCAGCGGGTCGTGCGGACATCTACAAAGGTCATGTATCTGCGCAACAGAAGCTAACTCTTGATGAAAGCACTTGAGTGAGGGCTTGAATTTCTGATCGTTTCTTCAGATGAACGCACGCTTTTGTAAGTAGCTTGGTTTCCCCGACAGTGGTAGGACTGCAGAAAGTACAGAAACTTTGCACAGAGGACAATTCCTAGTAAATCGTTTCAAGTTGATACTTTTCCACATTTTACTGTTTCTTGCTTTCGATCCTTGCCACTATCATTGGTGCGATGAGAAAGGACTTTATCAGCTGCTACTGTCAAATAAAATGAGATTCTAATGCCCTAGCAACAAATCGGATCGATAACCTGAGATCTTTCACGGTTTATTCAGTGTTTTTGACGTTTTAAACTAGCTTCCGTGTAAGGGAAAAGATTCTGCTGACAGGAATCTCCTAGAAAAGTACATCGGGATCTTTGCATGATATACGATCCAATTCTGGTGTCGACCCGTGCTCGCTCATTCAGTGCATTCTGATCTGCATAAATTGGACAGCCATTGGATCTCTCCTTTGCTCAAATGGTTCTCTAATACTGTCAGGACGCCCGCCTCTGTGTTTGCTGGTGCAAGGTGGTCGCAACTGCACCGGTTTTAGGATCCATGCTCACTTGCAGCTAGAAACTCCCAGCTACTGCAGGCATTTCAATGTCATTTCACTCATCTCCAGGTCATGATTTTCGCTCTTGGAATTTCCCATTTTTGCATCAATTGCTCTAACTCTGGCTTGCAGTTCCTTTTGCAAAATGTCGAAGTCGCTCCATCGCCGCTGTGACTGGGCATTTCAATGCTGTCTGCAAAACTCGACAATTGAGCGTCGAGTAGCTTCCTGAACTGCTACTTGCTCTGCTTTCACCACCATACTCTGTTTTCAGAACTTGCGTGAAAATCGTCTAGACGTAATCGGCACCGACAAAGTTTACATTTTCGTAAAATTTCACGCGCACATTTTGCTGTCATGACTCAATCGCCAGGAAAATCGTTCGCTTTTGACCAAAAGCGCCATTTTCGCTGTGACGGCGAGGTGCATCAATCGTTCTCTCCGTCAAAGTAAGACAAGACTTGCTGCCACTGGTCTGGGAGACCCAGTAACGTACCCATGCAGTACCTCTGCTATCAAAATCCAGTGCACCATTTGCGGCGAGTCACCGGTCACAAGCGCTCCAACAGTCGCAAATGTAGAAGTGCATTCTCCAGAGTGTTCGTGCCCGTTGCCACCGCAAAGCGAGATCTCCCGCTTGTCCAGCTCATCCAATATATATCAGCGGCTTCTGATCGAATTCCCTTTTCATCTAAGAGCGCGCTGGTCCATATCGGTCACAACCATCTTAATTGCGTCATTTTATCACCTCTACTTAAATCTGTTCATGGGCTCAAAGTCAAATCAACGTTCTGTTTATTTCTGTGATCGCAAAATTATCCTCTGCTATTTCTCTGCTGTAATTTTGCTTCTGGATATTACAGGACGATTGGCTACATTTGCATCCTATTTCAAAAAGGATTATAGTACATGGCTGCATAGTAACAAACGCGTCACTCTATTTTATCAAAAGAGAGGGATGTAAGAGGAAACAATTGCTGTTCAAGCATGTTGGTCAATGTTTTGGATAGTAGTTTTAAAGCTACTATCCTTCCTCTCAGTCAGCTATTTTTCAAAAGTGCTGAGCTTGTGTGCAATAAAAAGTAAGAGAATTTAGAAAGAGCTTTGACACTGGCAATCAAAGAGTCGCCTGGTGGCTCCCACTTGCTGCCCAGCCAGCCTGGCACTTCTGCCTACAAAATAAATCGAACATCGTGATGATATTCACCATCCATTTTACGATACTTCCGCAGTGTCATGGAGAGGGGACGGCAGAAATCAGTGATTTGCAGATGAAAAGGCAGACGGTATTGGTATTTCACGGCCGGGCGGCGAATACTCGAAATCAATGTGCGCCGGAGACTTTGTTTGGGGTCTGTCACAAAGGTATTGAACGCTATATTTGCAGACCATGGTTAGCACTTTCCAGGATCACGGCGGCGACAGTGCCAGGAGACTCCAGAGACATTGGTATCCATCTATCACACTGAACCTCTGCTTTCAGAAGAATCATCATTTCTTGTGGACATTTACAGATTGCATCAAGGAAGAAGCTGGTAATGCGCAAAGCCAAATTAACTGGGCTTTGACCTGCTCATGCCCACAGAACTGGCCATCTTTGACGGACTGGCTGGCGATGAAGCAGTTTACAAAAACCAATGAAGAATGGAAAGCCGGTCTCCTCAAGGCCATCAAAGAATTCCTTAGCGGAATATAAAGAGGCTGGCGGTGAAATTCATCCAGTTTGACGGCGCGCTTGGGGAACTCGACGAAATCAACTCTACCTCTGTATGCCGATGGGTAACGTGCTGCGCTAGCTGAGTACTGCTTCGATGAACTCACTGTCAATTGGCTGACGAAGTAGCGCTGATTTACGTGACATCTAGCTGTGGGACTATTCAAAAGTTTGGACACACAGCTGCCGCGGAGTCGCGAAAGCCGATCTGCTTTGTAGGTGGAACTTATGAAGCCATTTGCAGAAAAATTCCGTGATCAACACTACGACCGCTCTTAGAATGGGACAGTGATGTATCTGGCGACCTGAAGGCTCTTTGCTTCTCTTAGTGACAAAGATGCCGAGATTGTGCGGTGGCCTTTTCTCTAGTAAGACAACTGATCTTGATGACTGACAGTACTGCTTCGTTTTATTAGATTAGGCCAGCACCATTTTGCCTAGAGGAGACGTTTATGTGCTGTCACATCAATGCGGTCTTTGCTTCTTGTGATTCTGGCAACAGATGCGGCTATTCCGCAGCAATGTAGCCAGAACTGCACCGGGCAGGCCAAGAAATCACAAGAAATTTTGAGGTTAGTTGTGTACGACGGCTTAGCTCTTTATGACACTGTTTAGGCAGCCCTTGACAAAATGCGAGACAAAACTTCTTTGAGGTTTGTCTAGCTTTCATAAATACGACTGAGAGTAAAATCAAAATGATTTCTCTATTTGGATAGTGTGCCAGGTAAAACAACAGAGAGCGGCTCTGAGATATCGCCTGATATCTATGTTACAACTTTCAGTTCGTTTGTTTAACACAGGAGGACTGGGACAAAATTTCCAACTTCTCATGTACTTTATCGTTTAGGTCTTTGCAAATGCAGTGGTTAATTGGATAACCTTTACTTCCTAGCTGTACGCGATAGTGGCTATCCTAACCAATCAACTTAGTGGAGGTGGGATAAAACTTGATCCAGTATTAGGCTGTTTTAGGTCAGCAACTAGAAACTAGGACTCTGCTGAAAAATCACATTCTTCAAATGATTGATGTCTGTCCCTCTCCCATTTATAAGGAGCAAATTTAGCTACCCATACGGTCAGCACTCAATCTGATTACCTTCCAAAACTACGAATACAACTTTCATAGTAACCATCAGCCTGTCAAACGTGGATCGCTTAAAAGTTGGACTGACCGTCTGCTTGAGGTCTAGCTGTCAAATTCATCTACCTACTCCTGCTTCCCTAGACTCGAAAGCCAAATGGATGATAGCCCAAAAGAGAAGTTCTTGGTTGTTCTCCTCGCCATAACCTTCCTTTTCGAGCGTCACGATTTTCCAATCTCGCTCCTCGTCAATCAGCTGAGGAAAGTGGCGCTGAAAACCTGTTTTCTGAGTATAGTAGAGCTTTTGATTACTGGTGCTGCTTCAAAACATGCGTTTCAGCTTATTTCGCCCCTTCTAAATCTCGAAACCTCGAGGGCTGCATTGCTCAATCTGCATAGCAGTTTTTCTCCGTTCGTTGCAGTAACTGCTGTACCAGTCAAATGAGTTTCTTCTTGCTAAAGGGAGCCAAAGTCCCTTGTTCCATCGTCGTTTCCAGGTCCCGACATACGATCAACTGCACGGCGCTGCTCATCTGAGCTAGTTGAAGCGGAGCACGAGGTCAATACAGCCCCAAGTGGTGGCGTCTCAGAGTTCAACACCGCTCTTCCGTTAGCACGCCGACCTGGCTGCGTAAACAAGGTTTAAGATAATCCAGCATACGATAATCATCTTTCCAACGGTCGGACCATTAGGACCATCTGCAAGACATCTTTAGCTCGAGACCATTTTCTCCACCACGATGAAAGAGTGGCAACTGGTAGCAGTCACCGGCAGTTATTGAGAAACCTGACGCATGACCGATTGGGTCTGCAACTTGCCAACCCGCATCTGGGAACTTGCGTGATGGAAGGGATTTTGCGACCACCTAGAACATTTCCACGACCAGCGAGAATAACTTTCTGGATCAAGCGCGTACGAACCAGTTCTGCAGCCAAGAGAGAGGAGCAGTCTCACGCATGTTCTGCCATCAATTTCTTTACCTCACCCGGTGGAATTGAATCTCGTCTCATTTTCCTTGACGGTGCGCCAGTGCATGGTAGTACTACGCGCATGGCGATAGTCTGAAAAGAGAGATAGTTTGTGATCAAACTCGCGGGCACACCAGTGCATCCTCTGGTTTTGGCGTCATCGGATAGCTGGCATGGCTGGTACCATACAACCAATCTTAAAGTCTGGATTTCGATTTCCATGCCCGATCTGCGTGTAAGAGCTGATGCTTACTTGTTCAAGCGGTGAGACTGGCTAGCAGTAAAAGGATCTTCGCTTGGACCACCTCTTCCACTGAGTGGTGCGAAGAATCCCTCCACTCATAAACGGCGTGCGCGAAGAACGGAGTTGAGATTTCTATTGTCAGATCGTAATAGTTCACCTTATGCTCTTTGGTAGCTGAAGTAAAGACAGCACGAGACATAAACGCATAAAGCCAATCAAATCACTGATTTTGCCCAACAGCCTTGTCTGTGCCAAGTATAGCGGTGTTTGCATGAGTGCGACAAAGTCACTACGAGGCTCAATGCCATATTTTGCCAATTCACCGTGATCATCATAAAACTTTAGTCTGCTTCACTCGCTCCCGCACGTTTCCTGTCACCATTGGGAAAACTCCGTGACGCCAGCAATGGAAGTGCTGATAAACCTCGAGCTATTTCTGCAGGGCACGTATCTTCTTGTAACGATGATGAAAAGTCAATCCTCTCAATTTTGCGGTAGTCACCATGGCTGGCTCATCTACACAATCAAAGGATTGAGATCACCTGCTTTTGAGCTGGCAGATGCACGCATACTTTGGTGTCAGCTTTCTTGAACCGAAAGACCTTTCCCGTCCACGTGTAAAGCTCCTTCGTGACTGATTGGCAGCTGCTGCACCGCCCCAAAGAAAGTCTGCTGAACTGCTCGCGGCTTTTACACACCTTTTGTAGCTTAATTATATTACATAATCTGGGCAAGAGTATGTTTCTACACAATTCTCTGCGCAAATTGATATTATTCTACGAGTAGAAGCAACACTTGCTGGATCTGGGAACATTACACAAAGATATCGTGCAAAATCAAGGCACCCTTATGCTCTCACACGAACCATTTTCAAACGGTCAATACGGCATTTCTCTTTCATTGGCGTCTGATGTTGAACTGGTTTTGTTCACTGGCGAGAGACTGCTGCAGTTCGATAGCATTATGATTGCTCACAGTGAAGCGGGTGATATTATCCCTTGGTCTGGGTCCTAAATGTCTTTCACTCCCATTCGCAATTGAAAATCGTCGCCATTATGCTTTGGATGCGGTAGCTCATTGGACTCGTGAGCGTTCTGCGATGGATCGAAAGCTAGTATTGAATATTTGCAGCCCACTTTATAATGGCTCAGTTGGATTTTGATTTTCGTCTATCAGCCCAATCACGCAGCCTATGCCAGACATTCGGCAGTGCTTTACTGGATGCCATGAGAAACAGGCTGTGGCACCGTACAGAGTATTTTGAATTTAGCTCAAAGTCGCTAGCTCAACTCTCTCTCTTATTTTGAAAAACTGACTATGTGATTTCAAAAGAGCAATCTTTGAAGGTTATCTCGCAAAGGATCTGCTACCATTATTGATTACATTTGGTGAAGTCGATTATCCAGAGGAACTCGATTGATCGATCAACTTGCTCAAATTTGCGTTTACAGCGATACCCATTTCATAGGATTTTCTTTAAAGAAAACATCTTTGGGGTATCTTGCATGGGTACATTGATTCGATTTCGCTTGCAAAAAAGCGGCTGAACTCTTGCCCTCACTCTGCCGTCTCCGAAGGTGCTACACAGTCTGGCTGGCAATCTCCTCTATCTTGATCGTCAATTCAAAAGTATTACCAAATAACTCCAGTCAGTATCGGATAACAAGGACGTTCAATGAAAGATACCTATCTGGTTGTTTTCGCTGCTATTCATTTTCCCAGATGGGAAGAAAACTCATTGGCTCATGCCGTGGATAGAGCAAACGAAAAACTGCTAGCGAGCTTCTCATTCTAAATACCGCACAGACTTATCACAGAAGGTTTCGCTCTAGCTGTGGCAGAGGAATTTGTCGGTGGTTTTCTTTGTCTCTTCTTTTGCTGCTTTGCCATACTCCTTTTTCACTTATCACATCTGGTTGGGTGGATTCGTCGCTTTCGCTCTTCATCTGGTGCTTCACATCCTGCAAGCTATCTGGATTAGGCGCTCTATCCCGGCTGTCACCCGCAGCCTCATCACATGTTTTACTGCAGTATTATCATTTGAAATACCACTACTTTATGCATGCAACACAATTGAACTTCTTTTTCCAGTCTCATTGGGTGTTCTCATCGTTATCAGCAATCTATTTTCGCACTTTGGTTAGGAAAACTGTTTTCCGCTCCTCCTTAAACCGAATCCTTTTAAAATGGCTTCAAAAGCGCTTAGACGTCGTCTGCTGCAGACTCATTTCGAAAGCGCTAATCTCAACTATTCGTCCATTTCAGTTGCCTAGCCATTCATTTCCTGATAAAGCAGTGTCAGTTCGCTCTTTGGTGACTCGGGTCTAGTTTGTCGCGGTATTTTCACCGCTTCATGAAATCTTCTAAATATAGGGTCTGATAGGTGTAGAGGATAGCCTTCTGGTGGGCCATTTCCCTGCGCCACACGACTCGTAACTTGGATGTGCCTGTGCTTTCTTGATAATCGTCGCTACTGTGATTTCTCAACTGTCACGTCCATGAGCGCACGCCATGTTCTGTCCATTTTTATTTTCCGCACATCCATCTCAATACGCTGATTGGAAGGAAATTTCCCTATAGAATAGAATATGTAATTTCTTTTTGTCCATTTTGTTCGACGACTTCGATGGCTTTCAACGACATGCGGATGCCCGCCGAGTAATACTCTCTCTTGTCATCTTGCTTGGTAAAGGGTGACATTGTTCCTCCGTTGGCTCTAACTGGTATTCCACGCCCATTTGTGGCATGACAACGGTAATGTCAGCCCCTCTTTTTCGGCTCGCTCAATTTTTCTTTTTCATCTTTTCTTCATTTAAATCCGACAGAATGATGATTATCAGTCTGCCCTGAGAGCGCTCTCTAGCCATTAAATCCCATAAGAATAAAGCTAGGAGCATAATTTTAATCCCGTCGCTTTTTAATCACAAGTGACGATTTATCTCGATTTCAAGTGAGTGTAAACTAATTGCGTAATGCCTTGTTTTTCAAAGGCCTGCCCGCTGTGGTACAACATCTTCTAATTGGGAATCCTAAAATGCGATTGTGTGCCAACCACGGCATGCTTGGCAGCGTCTTTGATGCAGATCTGCCAGCTGACCTGGCGCATGGAACATGCGGGTTTGCCGCCAAAGGAATGAATTTGGTCGAATCGTCCTTTCAAAGTCTCCTAATACCAAGGTCTGGCTTTTCCTTTCAACCAAGGTTTTGACATATTGATAATTCTCTGTGAAACTCCATACGTCGATCTGAGCTGTAGGCACTCATATATAGAAGGTCCATGACATGCTGTGACTCTCCATTTGCCATGATACGAGCCATCTGTACACCATCTGAGGAAGAAGACATTTGTCTCTAGCAACACCTGTACCTATGCGAGCTCTCCTTCAATCGTAATGCTCTCGTCTATTTTCAGCTACTAAATCACACTTGCTGCTACCGACACAGCGCAAAGTGTCAAGCCTAAAATAAACACCGCCAATTGAGTGTGACACACTGCATTTTTCCGTTCTGATCTTTTCATCCTCCTCTGCTCCCTATAGCTCTAACCTGTAGCACAAAGAAGTACCGACTTATGACCTTGCAGGAATAGATAATAAAAAGGAGGACAGCGCGCGCGTAGCTCTCGTTGAGATCGGCTCAACTGTTTCTGGTTTCTACATAAATTTTGCTTGCATCCTTTCTCTACCGATTATTTACCTTTCGGCAAATCATCGCTAGTTTCACATCACACGCCGCCAGCTAATGTTTCCAACTGTCTTATAATCAGCTATGTGTTTACAATGATTGGAGTCGTAACAGGATAACACACTTTCGATAGCATCTATACCGATCAGCTGTGTGCAATAATTGACCGCCTTGTCTTTGAGCCTTGAGTGCATGTGCACCTTATAAAGCCCTTCTCCTTCAAGAGCGACCGTATCCATGCCCTGTGAGTCAAGATCTTTCGTGCGCCACCATCGGTGCATGTTTTCATCGCATTGGTTGGTTCAGCAGACAGTCTTTCACCTGTCAGCAGGAGCGACAACTTCGCAACAGCTAGGGCTACATAATTCGCTACACCTTGACCTGCTGCGCCGCACTTGCAAAAACAGCATCGGGCGTATCTTCGCGCAAAATTAAACACTTTCCCGCTTAAGCGGGCTTTGACAGATGGCTTGTCTCAGCAGCAATCTTTCTCTTCAACTTCGCTGACTGACTCCAGCAACGACTTCTGTGCCCACCAGCACATAGAGTTGGAGTCTTTGTATAGATGGGTCATAATACAAAGTCCAGAACAAGCTGATTACCCAGTGCACAGGAAGTGAATGGAGTAATGAAGTGAGGTCTTTGGGATCACGAAAGGCTTGGAATCCGCGAAAGAGTCCTATCTCCACGGCTCGCATTTTATGGCATTAAAGAAAGCGAGATAAGCCCTGAACCGCACCAGCAACCACACAAGTCATAATAAATGGTGTCTCGCGTGGCAAGCAATCCATGCAAATGCAGTTGGTTCTGTTACTAAAACAAAGCTGAGATAAAAGAAAGCTGGAATAGCTCAGTCATTTGGCTTTTCTTCTCTTTGTACGTAGCAAGAAGATATTGAGCAATGCTCCTGCTTGCGTCAAAAGCTAAATAGCAATAGAAGCTGCATCATGACTGGTCCTTTTGTAATTCCAAACTGTACAGCGGCAGCAATCCCAATGAAGACCGAACGTCATAACTAATACACACCCTGCCACAGCACCCAGAATAATCTCCACAAATAATTGGACCAGGCTATAAATACCTGTAGCAAAATAAGCACCACGACTATATCAGTAGCCCATGTCACTGACTGGTCCAATGGACAAGAAATGATAACGTGGTACCGTGACTAGAGTACCAAAGAATGGAAACAACACAGACTTGACAACATCTGGAATAATTCGTTTAAAGGAATCTTTTCCAATGAGCTTTGACCAATAATTGCTAGAGATGATTCGCAATACAGTTGATAGATAACTAGAAGCAGGAAGATAATCGGCTGGACCTAAGAAAAGTTGCGTAGATTTTGACTCCATTAAAAAGTTTCACTGCAAATAAGCATGTGGAGATGGTTTGACGGCTGTAAAGCCTAGCTGCGATATTTAGATAGACCAAGGCAAAAGCCACTGTAAAGCCTGTGAATTTTCCATTTTAAAACCGCTTAGCAGCAGTCAAAAGCCAGAGTCAATGGTAGAAGTGGAAGAATCCATCACTTACAGGCATTTTTAGATGATCTCAGCACCGTCGTCGACTTACACACCACAGCCGCCATAATGGCAACTCGCACCCTGACTGCGTCCGGCGTAGAAAGAGCTCCCAGCATTGCTGGAAAAGTCCGGCACCAGAAGCGATAACGTGGTCAAATAGATTTCTGCGGAACATCTCATCCACATCAATGCTTCTCACCAGAAATGCCTGCTCTCACGACCGCCGCATACACATCTGGCACATGGTTCCCCAATCACCACTTGTGTGGCCATCCACCAGCTCTAGCAACCGTTACCATACCGTCTCTGTTGTGCTGGAAATATTCCATTAGTCTGCCGCCCGCTCCTCATCTTTTCAGAGAAAAAGCGTCAAAACGCGTCTGGTTACACAGTGCACCAAACTTGATGTACATTTTCTTACCACCAACAGCGAGCTTAGCAATGTCCTGAGGCTGATGCGGTATAATCTCTGTACATAATGGGCCTCCTTTCGTTATTTTTAGGTCCAGCTGCTATTTACACATATAAATATAGAACAACGAGTAACATACCTAAAGCACATACCACTAGGTAAGTGAGTCACCACTTCCATATCCTCGTATCTGTCTAGGTTTTGGCCTGCACTGACCAGTAAACTAATCCATGAATTATGTATAATACTAGGATTTCTAAAAGTGCAAAAGGCCGGTTTCTAAAAGCTAGAAATTTGAGTCGAATTTATCAAAACTAGAGATGAGCTACGTTCAACAACGATGATGATATTAAAAACTTTGATTGGATTATCACTAGCAGGGGTTCGAGTTTACTCTGAGATGTGTAAAATCGTACTTCATCCTCATTTGCCAGTCAGTCAGCACACATCAATGACTTCTTTGCTGAGTCAATGAAAGTCAAACTTGTCTCAAATGGTCCTGAGCATGCACCATCATGTTGGGCTAAAGCTTCAATCTTTTCTGTCTTGAGGCCTCCTGTGTCAGCATTTCGGTTTGGGATTTGTAGGCTGATATTAAATCCCTTGTTAGCTAATTTCATCCTTTTCACTGCGCTTCAAACATGCTCTAGCTTTTTGAATCGCTTCAAAAGCACTACTTTGCATCTACACCGCCATGCAATCAGTGACATAAACACTTTCCTGCAAATTTGAGATCTTCACATCGAGACCTCTAGCTCGATCAGTCTCCTCAGCTAATGCCAATACAGCTCGAGACCATTCATGTGCACATAATCCACCATTGGGATAACCCAATTGGAAATGCTCATGTCAACTGGTACCAAAAGTAAATTGCTCTAATAGATACCGACTTGCGGTCCTAATAGCAAACACACATCTACTTTTCTCTAAATTATATCGTCCACTTCCTGAGCTGGAACTGCAAAACTCTGCTATCTAATCCTTTTCATCGTCTGCAGCTTGCATTTTGTAACAAAGCAAGCTGGTGCATCAACACCCACTGACACATGCCAACATAATGGTTGTTTAGTATGTTTACTCGCTCATTTTGTCAAACCAATTACTCTCACCGATTAACGGATCTTACTACAAACGCGTTTCGTATGTCGAACGCTCGAATAGCATTACTTTAGTGGCATAAATGTTATCTACCACTGCCAGGACCGCCATAACCTGCGATCACGCATATAGCGTTGAATATCCATACCACAAATTTTTATTACGAAGTGACGTTTGTTTAACTCGTATTCACATCTGATGTCTCTGGCTGTGCCGCCAATGGCGCTCAAGACCAGAGGCCTCTTTATGCGTACTAGATCCACAACAGCTCATTTCCTCATCGCTGAAAGCAAGGAACTCGATCTCCAACGGCTGGCACTTTTAAAATCACATCTGGCACCTGCGTTCAATAATTTCTCAGCTGTCTGAAGATCTGCAACTGGCATCGGATGCTGCCATCGCATTTTCCAGCCATAATCAAAGCCTGAGAAATATTGTTTAGCCAATTTCACCACAAGCAACTAATTTCTGTTACTACGACTTGTCCTGCTGGATTTCCTGTCAGACAGATAAAATCAAAACCTGGTGTTTTCGATTTGCTCTAAAGAGCTGACTGGCTTTGCTAGATCCAGCAGCAATCACTTGCACTTCTATCCAACTGTATATCTGCTTTGCAAATCTGCGTGTTCTGGGTGGCAATTGCATGGCTCCACCGCTAAGCTGGATGGAGCTCTCCTGAACCACTTGACTATCTTCTGTCCAATCCGAAAGATCTTTGGATTCACATCAAACAATCGCAAGCACATCATGTCACCGAAAAGCTGCAATTTCTTAGCATTGGTAATGTCTCACAGTGAGTTTCGCTAGGCATACCAGCATTTTCAGAACAACACAACACGCCCTTACTCACTTGGGCCTGCATGCTGGCTTGAGCTCTTGGGCTGTCATATTCAAATTTCCGAAGGATTTGCACTAATTAATCACTCGTATTCTCCATCTCCTACTGATTTTTCTTCTGCTTGACTGTTTTCATTAGCAATTACTAGTGGAATATAGATTAAAATATCAATTACAGTCAGAACAAGCTTGTAAAATAGGATGGCTGAAAACTTCCGTTGCCAGCAAGCCACCACAGCAGAGGAGTGGTCTGCAGCTGGGACAGTATGTCTAACGAGGCATGGGCCGCTACATGGACCAAGGATGACCATGCAACGATGAGATTCCGCAATCGGTGCCAAAATAAATGCATAGCAGCGAAACATGTTTAGTGACAATGAGACACCAGACATTGTTGAGAAGCTCATTGATATTGAACAAACCTAGAACCACTCGTAATAGGTGCCAGTGCTTTTGAGTGTTTGTCTTTGATCTTTTGGCAAATGCCTGGAATCTCACTCGCTAATACTAAGCCATTAGATGCACCACCCACCGCCACGATGAGGCAAATTATCCATAAAAGACACTGGAAAGATGTGCGATGTTTCCTGCTTGATAGCTAACTTTATTGGTGAATCAAGATCTGAAAAGCCACAATGGTTTTACAACCCGTCTGACCATTTCTCATGAAGTCCAGCAAAACCAGAATGAACGTATTTAAAAGCAACGTAGAATCATCAAACCAAATAAAGTTATTACCTGGTAGACCTAGCCGGTTTTCCTAAATGTCTGAGTCAGTGCACGCACATTCCATTGGTAGTTTTAAATCCTGCTAAAGGGCATAAAACCAACAACCAGCCTGCCGATAATCATCTGCACCTGGAATAATGGCGCTGAAACTTTTGAAACTGCCGGTGGAACACCATCAGGCATTTTAGAATTTGGACATTATGATTGACGAGACCGGTGATAGATATAACCATTTACCAAACCACAAGAATGTGCATACAAAAGGCCTGTATGTGAAGCTAAATGCTGTGGGAACACCACGTTTCCCTGTTTTAGTAGTGAGGAGTAATGTCAGTCACTGTGATAAAGGCAGCAAGCAGATAATCCTAGAAGGGGTCCATCACTTGTATTGGCGGCTCGTATAGTGAGCAATCCCAAAACTGGCTACCAAACCAATCAGACTAAACTACTATCCACACCTTTCCATAGATAGGTAGAAACCTGATTTTTAATAAATAAAACTTCCATCCTGGAACAGGAAAACTAGCAATGACCATAAACAGAGAACCAATCAACAGTAATGGCACTGCAAAAGCGTAATGCCGTCCGAATCGCTACTAAGCCCTTTTATTGTTTCCCAACAATGGCAACGGGCATTAACTGTCTTGTAAAATTTGTCCATCTTTACAATCTCTTTGGTTATAATATATTGATAACGAAAAAGCCAACTTTATCTCGCTTTTAATTATATTTTAAAACGATTTTCAGTAAAAAGTCAAGCGCTTTCACTTCTATTTGATAATTTTTATAATCAATATATAATAGATGGAGGATGGTGGTGATAATGAATCAAACGAAAACAAGCTGAGTTACGAACAATTATTTTAGATAAAATTTACGCCGAGGCCCAGTTTCGCATTGATATTTCAAAAAGAGACGGGTATTACTCCCTGCCACAGTTAGTGCGATTACAGAGTTTGATCAGAAAAACTGCTGTATGAGCTGGGGAAAGATGAAGAACTACGCAAAAAGTCGGACGAAGAAAAATCCTCTTTGGGTATTAAAAACAGCTACTCTTATTTCATCGGCTGTGAACTATCTGAAAAATACTTTTCTTTTGTGTTGGGTGATAATAGGAAATGTGATTGTAGATAAAGCAACCGTCACCTCGGAAAAATTCTAGCAGAAGGCGCTGATTTGTTTTATCATTTACTTGAACAATTCATGGAACAATTCCTATACAATTCAAGCCGTGGGTAGCTATCCCTGGGACGCTATTTGCTGTAGCTGATTACAACAAAGCAATCAAAACATGAAACAATTTGATCTAGCGAAAGATTAAAAAGCGAGTTTTTCTTCAATTCTACTTTTCTAATGATATCAATTGCATGGCACTGTAAAAGCGCCTTTTTCTGCTTACCAACTGGATGAGAAATTTTATCTATTTTCTCATTTTGCTACTGTATGCACTGCCTATATGTGTAATGGCAAAAATCTACGGCAAAAGCAATATTGTCATCAGCTGAAATTATTCATACGTTGTTTGTCCTGACGGAGGAAATCTGTGGTTGCGGGACGCGAGGCTGTTGCAGACTTTATGCTGGTGAAAGCTGGCTGATAGCAAAAATCATCTTTGAAACTGCGGAGTTGACACATTTTCAAAAATCACTTGTCACAGATAAAGAGAGAGATCACGATTCAAACTATCCTCACAGCATATAACCGGGAGACCAAGCTATTCTCAATCTCCTCATTTGGCATTTTAAGTGTGGCACAATCCCTGCTAAAACCCCTTTAGCATGATGATTGATGCAAAGAAAATTTATCTGCACGTCATCTTCGACTGATGACAGTCATTGCAGCTTTTCTATCAAGAAATCTCACAACAACAAAACTACTCTTCAAAGACTTTACCTGAACTCATTATCGAGCCTTACAATGACTTCACTGGTGCAGACAGCTGGCGTTGCGCTTTTGTCTACAAAGGAGTTTTTTATCCATTTAAACTTCGATTATGGCTCACTTAAGCTTGTTACTACTTTATTACAAAGTAGAGGTTAGAACAATTGTCACGAACCTCTAATTTTTATCTCTATCAATACAAGATGGACTTTCTACTAGCTGTCTGAAATATTTATAAAGAAAGAACTCTCGTGTCAAGAGGTTCTTCCAAAGGATTCCTTAGAACTTTCATTTTTACATAACTATCATCCATCGTCAGGACTTTGTCAAATCTACAACTTGCTCACCTGCTATAGAGACACTTTCAACATCATTTCCTGACAGCATAGACAAGGTGGAGAGCATATTTTCCTCGGTACAAGTGCACTTTGCCTTTTGGCTGAATGATTATCAGCTTGTTTGCAACTTCTGACTCTGATTTGATCATCCATGCTGAGTGCTTTGCTGTGATTGTCATTGTTTTCAAAAGCCTGCTCAATGGTGAAATTGAGTGGCGTCGCTGTAGTGCACTGTAAAAGCAGCGGTACGACTTTCTTCAAACATATCCAAATTATTAAGAAGCTGACCAGTCCGTTGCAAGTCCGACTGTCACGCCAGCTGAATCAAGTCTGTTATGGAGACAATGCAGAGTGCTAATTTGAGATTGCTGATGGGATTGTGAGCGATATGAATCTAGAGGCTGATAGTTCTGCCAATTTCTCGCTCATTTAATTCTACACTGGGACAAAAATCCCTCATACATCAGATAGCCTAATTCTTTCAAGAAAAGCAAGATGAGCGTTTTCCATAACGCTCTAAAATTATGCAACATTTTCTGCTTTGTATAGTCTGCCACATGGTTATGCAATTTCAGCTATAATTCACGCACGAGCTCCAAGCTCCTTTAGCAACTCTTACTGCAACTATATGAGTGGCATGTGGTGCTACCATTACTTTTAAAGCGGTCATCGTTGTGGACAAAAATTTCTCAATAATGGTCCGAGTACGCCAAAGGTTTTCTTCCGTCGTTTCTATATCGAGCTAAAATAAAGTCGGTGAAAAATAACAACGCATTTTAGAGCGTGCCACACTTCATGAATCTGCCCAATTTCAACACCATTGGGATTGTACATATCATAAAAAGTCGTCATCCCAGTCTGAAGCATTTTCTGCAAGTGCCAGCTGATAGCTCTTGTTGTGACCTCTGTAAACTCGCTTTCTGCTCGCTAGATATAATCTTCTAGCCATTCGTGGAATTGCTGTCGTCTCAGAAATGCCACGCAGTGTGGCTCGCAGAGTGGGTATGGCAATTATTTAGACCAGGCCTCAGCCAAGCTCCTCACAATCTACTGTCTCTATCTGCCCGCGCTTCCCAGTAGCGTCCTCATTCCTCACAATAAACAATCTTGTCAGTTTACCTGCAGCAGCCCATTTCGATAGACATGAAAATCTGCATCACCTGTCACCCAAAATTCACCTGTTTAAATGCTCATTGCTTCTCCTTTAAACAAGAGCCATAAAGATGATGTCAATCACTGTGCATCGTCAGCAAGTAACGCAAAAACAAAACCGAATATGGATAATCATTTCTCATTCACACTTATACTCATTTGTATCTGACATACACTAAGGACAAAGCCGCTTATTTGCGGTAAGACGAGTGGAAACTCTCCAACCCTATTATGGAATTATATGTTTTTCATTGAATTTTTAGTTATTGTAGCAAAATCACACCAAATCAGGCTTTATAGGAAAAACATTGAAATTTACTCACCAAATCCTATCTCGCAATACTTTTGAGCAATCAATCACTACAACATTGTTTTAGTCTGCAGTAGTTTCAGACGCGCTAGTCGCTCTATCCACACATTTCATGAGTAGTTGCGAAATAAAGCGAGCCGTCTAGCTCCAGGCCCTGTTTACTCTACTGATCTTACTTCATATGTAAGCAAGTAGCCATATCTCCAGCTTCCATGTCTTCTGAATAAGCGTAGCGCTGCTGAATTGATACAGCAGCGAGGTCACTGTGATCCCGGGACCATCTGTGAAAACATGACCTATGTGCATTTCTAACGTGACCGCACCTCAATCACGTCCCATACCGTGACTTTTATCTCGATAATATGATCACATCTTTGGCAATCGGTCTTGTAAAACTCAGCCCAACCACAACTGACATCAAACTTGTCACTAGCAGGAATGGTATTTCCTCCCGTTGTCACATCTAGCATAGATGCTTTCTTCAAACGTTGCAAAACGTCGTTATCAAATGGTCGTTCGGTTGCAGCATGTTGAGTGACCTGATAGGCTTCCTCGGACAAGTTTTCCTTTAAAAGCATTTTCACTCGGTTTCTCATATTGTCCTGGATCTACTAGAGGCTGGCATCATTGACATTGATATGGCAATAACCACTAGGATTCTTCTTGAGGAGATAATCTTGATGATAATCCTCTGCTGTACATAATGGCGCAGCTGTTCTACCTCACTGCAATCTTCATGAAATTTGCCGTTCTTGCTCTTTTACGAGCTTGCCAATGTCTGACACATCCGTATCGTTTATGTAATAAATCCTGTACGTGCGGCGTCCGACATCATTTTCACTTGCTGATGATAGACAGCGGATCAATCACCGAAAGATAATAGAGCAAACAAAAGTTTCTCGTAAAGCTAACCAAATTTTCGTCATAAGTCACATGACTGTTTCAGCATGGTCGGTTTGATGAACTGCAATTGGTAGATTCCACCTGCCCATTGGCATAGCCGACAGTTGTATCAGTCACACCTGTGATGGGAAAATATTCTGTCCAAGCCCCAAAACGCAGCCACCTGCGATAAATTTCAGCCATAAAAACACCTCATTTCTTTGGTTCTTATTTTCTACAAATTCCTAAAATGTTATAAGAATTTGATTAGAACCTCTTGAGGATATGGCAATGAACTGTTAAAATACCACCTAGTTTTAATCCAGATAGTTCAACTTCCCACGGAAATCTTCTATGCTTTCTAGCCTTTTTCTAACATGATTGCTTTCAGCTCCTCAGTAGTACGCTCAAAACTCCTACTACCTTCTTTTGTGCAGCGTTGTTCCGACTTGCACCCATACTAGCATGAGAGAATATGCTCAAAAGCATCTCGACCCGTCAACACACCACCTGTACCCGATGATTTGGATTGTAGGATTGAGCCGTTGATAAAAGCATGAACATTAGCAAAGGGCAGTCGGTTTGATGTATTCACCACCATTCCCTGCAAAGCCATTTTTCGGACGAATAACAACTGTTTCATCGTCAATATAAATACCATTTTCCGATTGAGTTAACACGGTTGACATGAAAGAGGAAATTTTATTTAAAGAGTACTGCTGCTGATCAAAATGTGCCGTATCAAATATGGTGGCATTTATACAAAGACGGTTTAGTGAAATAGAGCCAGTACTTCCTCAAAATCTTTTCCGTCGTCTCAAAATCATAAGCGATTTGTAGCTTTCTCCAGGAGACATTTGGACAAGATAGATTGAGCTCAGTCAAGCCTTTAAGTTACTATCCTGCACCTTTTTCCGAAAAGGGTGTGCAGGTTTTCTTCTAGCGACAGACCTACCAGCGACAAAAAGAAGATTCGATTGGACTCTGCTTTTTGTAGGTCTAACAAATACTCCAAATAATAATCCAATCCATGATTGGGTAGTCCCATTGAATTGATTGAACCTAGTGGTACATCTTGGTAACGAGGTTCAGGATTTTCCTGCTCGCGTGCAAGGGTTGCTGTCTTAGTCGCAAAAGTTCCCGCAGCTGAGTTTTTAACTTCTTCTAGTTCTTCAATCGTCATGCAGGGCAACGCCAGCCGCATTCATCAGGCGGTTGTCAAAAAGAAAAACCAGCAATTTGTGTTTGGGTTGATGAGCATGAAATGCTCCTTTCATCTGTGCCACTAAAAGCGAAATCTGACTCTTTGAACGGAATAGAAAGAAGAAACGTTCGGGATAAACAACTGAATTTTGCTGAGCAAGAGTTTGTTTTGAATATTAAGTCGGAATTTTTCAGAAAATTCAACTTTTCTTTACAGCTCTTTTGTTTTCTGTTATAATGTCCATGTAACGAAAGATAACATACATAGAACTAAGACGAAAGTCTCGTTCTGTGATTGGGCTAAGACCATTGAAAGCTAGAACAGACAAGTCTAACAAATCTTGCAAAGCAACTTTTTGTTGAGCTACCTCCATGACCGTTCGAGCATAGGGAATTACGGATATGGATATTAAGGAGCATAGCGATGTGATTGCTTTGTTGCAGTCTTAGTATCTTAGTGCAACTGAACTCGGATGGAAAGTCTAGCAAAAAGATAGGTTTCCTTGTGTTCATCGAACACGGTGTCAGCCTCCTATTTTTGTACGACTTTTACTCGTCCTTGTATCTTATTTAAGGAGAAATCTATGACAACTGCTAAAGAATATATCCAAAGCACTTTTGAGGCTGTGAAAGCTCGCAATGCTCACGAGGCAGAATTTCTGCAAGCGGTAGAAGATTTTAAACACGCTTGAGACCAGTTTTTGAAAAACATCCTGAATACATTGAAGAAAACATTTTGGCGCGCATTACCGAGCCAGAACGTGATTAGTTTCCGTGTCCCTGGATTGATCGCGACGGCAGGTTCAAGTCAATCGCGGTTACCGCGTACAATTTAATTCGCAGTTGGGGCCCATATAAAGGCGGTCTTCGTTTCCCAACGGTTAATCAAGGGATTTTGAAATTTCTGGATTTGGAACAAAATCTAAAAATGTTTTGACTGGACTGCCAATCGGCGGTGGTAAAGGTGGATCTGACTTTGATCCGAAAGGCAAGACAGATGCTGAAGTAATGCGTTTCTGCCAAAAGCTTCGCGACAGAATTGCTAAAAATACATCGGTCCTTCACTGACGTTCCTGCTAGGTGACATTAGGGTTGGCGGACGAGATTGACTATCTTTACGGTCAGTACAAAACGCCTACGCCAATTTGATGCTGGTGTCTTGACTTAGTAAACCACTTGGATGGAGGTTCTCTGATTCGCGCAGAAAGCAACTGGTTACGGCTGTTTACTATACGCAAGAAATGCTTAAAGCAAACGGTGAAAGTTTTGACGGAAAGACCGTTGTCGTGTCGGTGCTGGAAATGTAGCTCAGTATGCGTGCAAAAAGCAACTGCTCTCGTGCTAAAGTCATTTTCTGTGTCTGATTCAAAATAGTTTATATCATTGACAAGGACGGAATTGACTTTGATCTTCTGGTAGATGTGAAAGAAAAGATCGTCGTGCTCGTCTGACAGAATACGCTGCTGAAAGAGCCAGTGCCACTTATCACGAAGGCTCTGTCTGGACTTACGAAGTGCATTTGACGTTGCTACCGCCATGTGCCACTCAAAATGAAATCGATGGTGAAGCAGCAAAAACGCTTGGTAGCGCAAGGCGTATTCTGTGTATCAGACGGTGCTAATATGCCAGTCAATCTTGACGCCATTGCCGTTTACAAAGGAATGGTCTCCTTTATGGTCCTGCCAAGGCTGCCAATGCCGGTGGGGTGGCTGTATCTGCTCTTGAAATGAGCCAAAATAGCCTCCGTCTCTCGATGGACGCGTGAAGAAGCAGATGCTCGTCTGAAAGACATCATGACCAACATCTTCAACACTGCTAAGACAACTGCTGAAAAACTTCAGATCGCAGAGAGACTATCTAGCAGGAGCAAACATCGCTGCTTTTTGAAAATATCGCCAACACTATGATTGCCCAAGGATTGTCTAAACGAATATACATAATAAAGAAAGGCTGTGGACGAATTTGTCCACGGCCTTTTACTGTTCTTCTGCTGAAAATTTCTAAAACTTCACGCTTTTGAGTTTCCTCCTTGACATTGTCATAAGTGGGAGTGTAAAAATGCTGCGATCCGTCCTCACCGTCATACATCAGCTTCCATTCTACCTTTTCACCCACTACGAGTTCCTCTTCTGATTTTGTTGACCTCAATATCATCATCCATTACATAGGATTCCTGGCCCATTTCGTCTTGTAAATCAAAAGTCATAAACATTGAGTGGGAGCTTTTCGCTAGAGGTATTTTCGATAATAACCTTAGCCGTAATCATCGCACTCTGTTGCTTGACCTTCCATTCGCTCTTTAGAATCCACGTGAATGTACTGGACAGTAACTTTCAGACCATTTTAAAACGAGACGCTCATCTCCCAGGCGATGATGTTTGTAATATCTTGATAAATTTCAGTTCGAGTGCCGTGCCCTAGAAAAGCAAGGTTGACCAATACTTGAAGCCCAACCACCATGAGATTGATGCAAAAGGCGTGACACAGCTAATGATTGTCGTCCAAAACAAAAGGCTGTTTATAAAGACTGTTTCAAGCGATAGACGCGACCGTCAGAGGTCGTTATTTGCTGCGGTACTTGTTCTTCCACAGTAATCTCCTTTCTGCCTATGCTGGCGCATAAATAGTTGGCAAATCAATTCCTCCTTTAATAGAGCGTCATGATAATCTGTAAAATTGATGATAAACGGTGCTTTGGCTACCGCTTTGACGGTGATACTGACACGGAAATAAAATTGTCCATTGTCCGCGAGTTCGAGGACCTAGAATAGTTGGTTCCTGCAAAATTTCTACTTGATCGCCCCGCATATTCTTTGATTGACCTGCTGGATAATCCGAGGACCTTCTCCAGTCCGTCTGAGCGCAGCTAATGGAATATCAATGAGCTGCTCATATTGCCGCGGAGAGATTGCTGACGACAGTAATGTTGCGATTAGGAACGTAATGCAAAGTGCCATCTGCATCGCGCACTTGTGTCGTCCGAATCCTGACGCTCACGACTGTTCCTGCGATTTTAATCGAGCCATTAGTCAGACGGAACGCGTCTCCGACATCCAACTGCTGCCCAACAAAATAAAGAAAACCATTGACTAAATCAGACAAGCAGTTTGCGCTCCCATCCTGATTGCCACCCCAGCAATCCCAGCTCACTGCCAGTAAACTTGACTGCAGCAAGCCTCAAAAATCGCTCAATATCCAATAAATCAGCAGGGTGTAATTCAGCAAATTTTCAATCAAACGAGTGAGGGTCTTTTGCCGCCTTCGTCTTGACTGGAGAGTTTCAAAGAGGGTGAGATAATCTTTCTTACGAGTACATGTACCAGCTTTTTGGCAAGGTAAAGAGAGCTAGCAAGAGCAAAAAGTGAAACGAGGCTTACTAAAAGACATCATCTACCAAATGAGACCAGTTGAGTTTTTCAGTAGCGATAGAATACATTCTTGTTCGCAAAATAACATAGTCACCTCCTGCTTATTTCTATTATACCATATCCGCTTTATCGGCGCATGTACTCTATCACTGAGGATAGTTTGGCGACTTTCAGCTTCACCTACTGAGCCAAAGCCAGGAAAATCCTAACTTCATTTTAATTAGTTCAATTTCTGCTTCTGCTTTTAGGCTCTTTTGCCCTTGCGACGAGGCAAGGATTTTCACTAGTGCTTGCGGCTGTTATTGAGCACGGGAAAGGAAGATTACTAAGTTTAAGTCCAATGAGCTTTTCTTGCTTCATAAATTATTTCTTTCCTTTTTACTTGTCACTCAGCGACCGTTTCAATGACTTCTCCCTCTTTCCATCAGCGCGGCGGATGACCTCAACTACTTTTTGTTTGCTTCGTCTGCCGGACTGAAGAGTCTCCTTACTTTTTGGTTTACTCCGTCCGCCAGGGCGAATAGCATGAATCAAAAAGTGGTTTATCTCGTTGTAATTATTTCCTACTTAACTTCTAACTGTTTTTTGAAGATAACTTTGAAAAGAAGATAGATACAAATGAATAAAGTACAACAATGACGAATACAGCTACTATTCCAAGTGTTCCCATGATTTGACCGCCCTTCTGATTGAAACAATCTTTCTTCATTCTCATTATAGCACCGATTGATGTATTTTTCTATTAGCAAAAAGGGTAGTAACTGATGAAAACGAATTTTTGTCAAAAAGTACTCTTCCTAATCTTAAAAGAAAAGACCTGAAACTTTCGTCAAGCCTTTTCTTTTTAACTTAATTCAGCTACAATAGCTTTTTAATTGTTCTTTAGGCATGAACACCGACAACTGCTTTTACCACTTGCATCTTTCTTGAAGATGAGGGTCGGGATTGACATGATTCCAAATTCACTTGTAGTATTTTGGGTTGCGTCCACGTCCATTTTGAAAAATCTTCACTCGTCTTCATGTACTTCTTCGGCTAATTTTTCCAAAATCGAGTGCCTGCATGCGGCAAGGACCACCATGCTGCCCTAAAAGTCACTGAGGACAAGTCCGTCTTTTGTCTGCAAAGTTTTGCATCTGTAACTGCTGCTACCTATTATTCTCCTCTGACGATGACCGATGTCATCGTCTCATTTCATTCTTGACATCATTCTACACTAAAAGGGAAGCATTTGCAAAATATTTTGCTACAGAGCAGCTCCTCCACGATTATGTTCAATCATTCCGAAAAATAAACTTCTATCCGTTGGAAATTGCTTGATACAAATCTTCTGTCATATCAGAATGTGCCATGGAGTGAAAAGCTCACTCCTCTCATTCCATAGGTTAGTCGCTCAAAGAAAAATGATTGGTCATCAGATTGCCGGCGTCTAGCAAGATTTTATTCAGAAGTTGGTCCGTTGCTTCTTGAATCTTATCGCTTAGGGCTTGATTTTCTCTCAAAATCAACTATTTCTCCCTTTCTCAGGCACAATCCACGCTCCTAACATTTCATGTCCCAAAGCCATAGTTGTTTCTTGATAATCATCCAAATCTCCCAGATGACTAGAAAAATGCGCGTCAGCCAAAGCAGCGATTAAGCGATTTGTCCAATAGAACGAATCCGTAGAGACTTTCTCACCTGTATTCGCAAAATAAGTCGGCGTCGTAGAAATTTGAGTAAAGAAAGGCACGGCTGTATTGTAAAGGCATAGAGCCATAGGACAACCATTGAATGCCCGTCGTTTCCTGCGGTTTATTGGGTCTCAACTGCAAGATAGATGTTTGACTTGTGCGGTTAATCCCAATCGTGCGGAAGGTCCGCTGGCTGTGAGTTGTGCCTTCTAAGCCATAGGGTCTAAGGAGAGTCTTGGTAATGGCTGCTAAGAACATACTTGACATCTTCAATCGTGATTTTTGCGGTAGGGTTTTTGACACCAAGGAAGAGAAAAGCGCGGGTCTTGCTCGATTTCTGGATTGAGAAAAAACGCTGAATATCCCAAGCTACGCGGTGTATTGTAATGACGGTCTTTGTCACGCTAGCTGCCAAAAGCATAGCGCGGATTGAAAGATTCCCCGTCATAGTTGAGATTCAAATGATTGCGACGAATAAAGTCCGGCAAATCAGGATCACAGAGGAAATATTCTGGATTGTCAAACTCAAAATAATCCATTCTCCAGCTGGTTTGGATTGGTCAGCATAGGCGTCATCTGGCACACGGCGAGCTATCCAATGATGTCCGCCGATTGTCTCCAACCACCAAATTTCATCCACGTCAGAAAAAGGCAATCCGTTTGACTCATAGGTGCCGTATTCTTCAAGAATCTTCCTCTAAGCGCAACACGCCCTCACGCGCCGTTTTTGATATAAGGCAGCTACCAAGGTCAGCATATCTTCTTCTCCGATACCAGTCGCCACCAAAGGATCTGCTCCCAGCACTCGGCTATTGGTAGTAATCGTCTCGGTCTCGCTCATGGCTACATTGTGAGACATTGATACCAGCTTCACCCCAAATCCCGTCTTTTTGCAAGAGCGTCCGGTACACTGGTGTAGCGAAACTGGATTGTCCGGCAAATCTATCTCAAAACTTGACAGCACTGATTTATAATGCCGCAGCTGATCTTCTAGGTTAACAACAATAAATTTCTTTCAGGCGTAAACACCATTTTTGCAGAATCCTCTGTACGTGCAATCATAGTTGAACCATCATAACTCGCTTTTTTTCCCAACCAGAATCGTTGTACAAGAATCTTGTATTCCTTTTTGTCTCATAAATGTTTTCCCTCTTTTTCAATCTTTCTTTCACCATGAACAGTTTTGTTCACCAACTCTGCATTACTTAAACACCACAATCGTCGCTCCGCTACCACCAGCATTTTGCGGTGCATAGCCAAAACTCTTGACATGCTTATTGCGGCGGAGATATTTGGTGACGCCTTCGCGAATGACGCCAGTCCCAATCCCGTGAATATGTCCACCTGCGCCATATTGTTGAGCAAGGCTTGGTCAATAAAAGCGTCCAACTCTTGCATAGCTTCTTCGTAGCGCTTGCCTCGCAAATCCAGTCTGGCTCTTTGGGCCCACTTGTTATCGTTCGTCTTTCACCACATTGACCTGCTTTTCTTAGGCTGTTCTTTTTCAGCTTTGAGCAGGTTAAATTCTTGCCTTCTAAGGTCATCTTGATGAGCCCAACCATGTCTTCCCAGCGACCGTCTTTGAGCTGATTGACAAAGCGTGCCTCTCTGGCCGTAACTAATTACCAGAATATCGTCTCCCACCTTTGGTTTTTCGTGCTTTTTAGCTTGTTTCAACACTTTATTCATGACAGATCCACCGTTTCAGGAGCCAATTTTTCAGCTGGCTTTTGGCTTCAATAATTTCGTGCGGTTTGAGACTGGATTTAGCATGTGATTTTTGAGAATCGTATCACTCTCCGTCAGCGCCATCAATGATTTCCTGCGCTTCTAGCCTTGCCTTATTCAGCTCAGCTTCTTTTTCCCGGTTAAACTCATTGTAGAGCTTTTTAAGAGCGCGGTTAAATTTGAGATTGTCTCTCCACTTCTGGATATTATCCAACCGCTTTGCGGCTTTCAGGTTTGTTTTTCCAAGCGCTCAATAACACGATTGACATCGCTGTCCGTGTCAGTCAATTCTTGAGCATCTTTGACCACTCTATCAGACAGACCTAAACGCCTTGCGATCTCAAAAGCACTGGAACGCCCCGGTACTCCCTGCATAAAACGATAAGTCGGTCTTAGGGCTCTCTGTATCAAATTCCATGCTGGCATTTTGCACTCCCTCAGTCTCAATCCCATAGACTTTTGGAGTTCTGGATAGTGGGTTGTTGCCATTGTCTTGACTTGTCATGTAGCTGCAAGTCCTCAGAATGCTATAGCAAGAGCTGCTCCTTCCTGAGGGTCAGTTCCTGCTCCCAGCTCGTCCAAAGCACCAAAAGCATTCTCATCAGCCTGCTCTAAAATAGAGACAATGTTCGTCATGTGGCTGGAGAAGGTCGACAAACTTTGCTCAATAGACTGCTCATCTCCAATGTCCGCAAAGATTTGGTCAAAAATCCCCACTCGACTCCCTTCATCTGCCAAAATAGGCAGACCAGACTGTGCCATAAGCTGAGCCAAACCCTAGAGTTTTGAGCATAATGGTCTTTCCGCCTGTATTCAGGGCCCGTAATGACAATCTCTGTCAAATCCGCCGCAAAGTACAAGTCATTGGCTACTGCATTTTCTATCAGAGGATGAGCGACATGGAGCAGCCGAATATCCTGACGGTTAGACAGCTTTGGCACTACCGCGCCTCTCTCCTGCATAAAAACGCACCTTTAGCTTGAACAAAGTCCAGATGTCCGATAATCCAAGCATTATTGGCAATTTCAGCAGCATGCGGACAGAATGCGTTCTGATAACTCTTGCAGAATCCGCAAAATCTCATAGCGCTCGTCTGCACGTGCATTGGTAATTTCTTCATTGAGATTGACCACTGCCCGCGGCTCAATATACATCGTGTTTCCACTGGCAGAAATATCGTGCACCACGCCTGAGATGATTGCGGAATGTATTCGACCGGCAAAACATTGCGACCGTTCGACTGGCTACTACTTGATCTACTAACATATCGCCCTTGTTCTTGAGAATATCCTGCAAAATATCTCTACCTGAACTTCATTTTCTTGAATTTTCCGACGAATGCGAGCCAAATTATCACTAGCAAAAACTTTCAACAAATCCGCCTTCATTGATAGCTTGCAGCACTCCTGCAAGCTCGGAAAAGGAACCAGATTTTTCAAAAGCCGGTTCAATCTTTGTAACTCAACATTTTTCCAAATCCTCATAAAATCAGTCAATTCTTGCGTGACAGCCAGAACCCGCTTCAGAGCGAGAAATTCTTCAATGTTTAAGTCGCTTTCAACTCCAAGCGCTTGGTCAGGCCCGTAATGTCTTGGGTCGCAGCCAGACTAAAATGCGGACGCTGTACAAAAATCTGTTGCACGTCTGTCACTTTCTAAAAATGCTGTCTCCAGCCTTTTCCTGTTTATTGGACGGAAATAGCTGCTGCAGCTCCAAACGCCCCATATGTTCTGTCAGAAGATAGGGTTCAAAAAGCGCCTTGATTTTCTCAAATTCTAATGTTTCTAAAATTTTTCCTATTCATATCTTATCTTTCCCGATGAAAAAGAAACTCAGCTAGCAATCACCAACTGAGTCTTTGTATTTATCCGATGATTTTGGTCACCCAGAGTTGTTTCAACATTCCTGAAGTAATTGGTGTGACTGATGATAAATCGAGCTAAACCACTGGCATTGAGATGATTTTGAACAAGTGGTAAGGAATCGTTGCTAAAATCGGTCAGCAACATTTGAATTCCAAACAAAGTGACACAAATAGCCAGCACCGCTATCAACATTGTACCAACGCTCATTGGCTTTCTTGTTTGGCACCAAGTGAATAAAATCCCAATAAAACAGGCTATGCTATATAAACAATCGTATAAACTGCTAAATAAGCCAGACCGGCATAAAAACCTTATCCAACTGGAACAATTGGCTGCTGGGAAAGAAATAGGTAAATGTTCCTTCCAGTGCACTCGCATAGGTACTAAAAAGATTAATTTTTTCACCTAGAGTTGGTACAATTGCCCCGCAATAATAGCTGAAACAACCGCCGAAACAGTATAATAAACGCAAAACAATTCCGCACGAATAGCCAATGTAAAAAAACTCAAGATAAAAATCAGCAAAATTACTAATGAAATCATAGGGCGCCCTCTTGCTCACTTACCTTTTTGCTTGTTGGCTTTAGCACTTTTTACGAGTTCTTCCAGCTCTTGCTCCTTGTCATCGAACTCAATCTCACGTGACAATTGCGTCATAAACTATTAACCGCCAGCAAAATAGCTAATGTTTTCATCATCTGCCGCAGGCATCTTCTCTTTAATTGCGTGATATTTTTCTGTCGCAAACCTTTTCAACTTCTTCCATGAATAAATTATCGTGTTTTGTTGTTAAGGTTACACTCTTCTTCTCGAAAAGTAAATTTGTATCGATTTAAGTTTGCCATAAATCACCTCAAAAATATTATACCAAAAGGAAGCGATTTTTGTCAGTTTTAAAGAAATTTATAACTTTTATGGTACAATAACAATATGGAAAATATTACCTTGCAACCAAGCGAGAGACAAATCAAGATTTTTGTCACACATATCAGACACAGCTTGTCGCTTGTAAAAATCTCTACGTTCGCTATCTTTTTAAACTTGATAAGGCAACTGTCTCCGTCTATACTTCAGGAAAAGTCCTCTTCCAAGGAGAAAAAGCAGAGCAGGCAGCACAATTTTTTGGCTATCAAGCGTCCAAAGAAAAAAACGACATCTCATCGGCAAAATTGTCCTCTGATTGGAACAGATGAGGTGGGAAATGGCTCTTATTTTGGCGGGCTCGCTATTGTGGCTTCCTTTGTCACACCAGAGCAGCATGATTTTTACGAAAAATTGGGCGTTGGCGATTCTAAAAACCTTAACAGACCAGAAAAATCAGGCAAATCGTTCCTCTGTTGAAAGAAAAATCCAGCACCAAGCTCTGCATTGTCCCCGAAAAAAATACAACCAGTTATCGCTTCTGGCTACAATGCGGTGTCTGTCAAGGTTGCCCTTCACAATCAAGCCATTTATCTGTTCTTGCAAACGGGAGTGCAACCAGAAAAATTGTCATTGATGCCTTCACGAGCGGCAAAAATTATCAAAAATATCTCCAGCAGGAAAAGCAATCGCTTTTCAAATCCTATTACATTAGAGGAAAAAGCAGAAGGGAAATACTTAGCCGTAGCAGTCAGTTCCATGATTGCACGCGACCTCTTTTTAGAAAATCTTGAAAATTTAAGTCAAGAGCTCGATTATGAATTGCCCTAGCGGAGCAGGAAGAAAGTCCGATAAAGTCGCAAGTCAGCTTCTTCAAGCCCTATGCATGAAGAGTTTAGAAGTGAGTGCAAAACTGCATTTTAAAAATACTGAAAAAGCAAAGAAACTTCTAGAAAGGTAAGTTATGCAAACAAAATCAACTACTTTTTCAAAAATTTATGAAAGAATGGGGGTTGTTTATCCTCTCTTATGACCGTTCTTTTCTTATCACGCGCCTTTCTTTTGGGTTCCTGTCAAGGTAGACAGGCATTCAATGGATCCAACCTTAGCTAATGGAGAGTATTTATTTGTTGTCAAACCCTGCCTGTCAATCGCTTTGATATTGTCGTTGCAAGTGAAAAGACGAGATGGAAAAACCAAGCAAATTGTCAAGCGGGTGATCGGTCTTCCTGGAGACACTATCCGCTACGAAAACGACCAATTGTATGTAAATGGCAAAAAGACCAACGAATCTTATCTTAAAAATTACCTCGCGAAGTTTAAAGATGATAAATTGCAGAAAACCTATTCCTACAATAGTTTTCTTCCAATCTTTAGTAGACAAAGCTCAAGCCTTTTACGCAGGACGCAAACGGCAACACTAGTTTCACTATTGAAGTTCCAAAAAGGCGAATACCTGCTCTTTAGGGAGACGACCGTCTTGTTTCAAAAGACAGCCGTCAGGTAGGAACCTTTAAAAGCCAGTCAGTGCAGGGCGAAGCAAAATTCCGCTTCTGGCCTTTTGAATAGAATTGGCACTTTTAATCCCAAACAAGTCTATTTTTGATTCGTTGAGGTGGGCAAAAAGTGTTCCAACTTCTATCAGATTTAGGAATAAACGAATAACGCAGCTTCAACAATCTAGTGAATTGTTGAAGGTTGGAAATCAGACTTGCGAAAGCAAGCCACCGTGATTGCTCAAAGCACTGCTTTGAGGTGGCGAGATAAAGCTTGCGAAGCAAGTATCAAAGCTGTTCGCTTTTTCCAGCTGGAAGGCACCTTTTGACGAAAACTTCGTTTTCGTCATCTGCAACCCATAAACAGCTTGATAACTGTTTAGCACCCTTGCGGGGTGGGACTACGAACTAAAAATTTTTCGATTTTAGTTCTGTTCCACTCCATTCTTTTAACATTGATACAGGAAGATGATGGAATTTTTACTTTTCAGGCACTATTGAACGCATTATTTTTGAAAATCCCAGCAGTTTCTTTCGGATTCTACTGTTAGATATTGACGACACCGATGCAGATTTTTGATGATTTTGAGATTATTGTCACGGGCACCATGGCGGATATTATGGAGGCGAAGACTATACTTTTTGGGGAAACCTCGTGCAACACCCTAAATATGGGGAACAGCTCAAAATAACACGCTATGAGCGGGCAAAGCCAACCAGCAAAGGCTTAGTCAAATATTTTTCAAGCGACCATTTTAGGGATTGGTGTAAAAACAGCACAAAAAAATCGTGGATCTCTATGGCGATAACACGATTGATAAAAGTTTTAGCAGAGCCAGAAAAATTAAAGGATATTGCAGGTCTTTCTGCCAAAAATCGCGAAGCCTTTCTCACGAAACTAAGACAAAATTACGGTACCGAGAGAATCCTTGCCAAGCTATCTGAATACGGTATCCCCAACAAACTAGCTTTTTCAGTGCAAGATTTCTACAAGGAAGAAACCTTAGAAATCGTGGAACACTATCCTTACCAATTGGTAGAAGACATTCAAGGAATTGGTTTTAAAATTGCCGACCAACTGGCACAAAGCTTAGGAATTGAAGGTACTGCTCCAGAGCGTTTTTCGTGCTGGGTTGCTTCCACGCTCCTCACTCAATCTATGGAAAAAGGCGACACCTATCTTGAAGCTAAAGAACTTCTGGAACATACGATTGAACTCCTCGAAAGTTCCCGTCAGATTGAGTTAGACCCAAGTTCTGTTGCGGATGAGCTGGACATTTGATTGAAGAAGATAAAGTTCAAAATATTGATACAAAGATTTTTGAAAACAGTCTCTTTTTGCCGAAGAAGGGATTCGTAGCAATCTCTTGCGCATTTTAGAAAAAGGGAAGCAAAACAAATTTGAACCGAAAAAGATTGAAGCTGCTATTACTCAAATCGAAAATGAGTTTGCCATTTCCTATGATGTGACTCAAAAACAAGCAATTTGTGACGCTATCAATCACAAAATTTTTATCCTAACGGGTGGCCCCGGAACGGGAAAAACAACCGTCATCAATGGAATCATTGCCGTTTACGCTCTGCTGCATGGGTTGGATTTGCGCAAATCTCAGGATTTGCCTATCCTGCTAGCAGCTCCTACTGGGCGTGCTGCCAGACGCATGAATGAATTAACAGGGCTTCCAAGCGCTACGATTCATCGGCATTTAGGCATGACAGGAGACGATGACACTAGCCATTTAGATGATTATTTGGACGCAGACTTTATTATTGTCGATGAATTTTCAATGGTAGATACTTGGTTAGCCAATCAACTCCTCAGCAACATTTCATCAAACACCAAACTCCTAATCGTCGGAGATGCCGACCAGCTGCCTTCTGTCAGCCCCGGACAAGTGCTGGCAGATTTGCTGAAAATCCCTCTTCTTCCGCAGACCAAATTAGAAAAAATTTATCGACAAAGCAAAGACTCTACTATCGTCACCTTAGCCAGTCAGATTCAAAAAGGCATCCTCCCAACTGATTTCACTGAGAAAAAAAGCTGACCGCTCTTATTTTTGAAGCGCGCAACGAGCATATTCCACAGATGATCGAGCGCATCGTGAGGACAGCTCTCCGCAGTGGCATTCCAGCTCAAGATGTGCAGGGTGCTTGCGCCTATGTACCGCGGACAGGCTGGGATTGACCACACCAATCAACTCATGCAAAATCTAATCAACCCTTCCGAAACAGAACAAATCATTTTGAAGCAACGGATTGCCAATACCGACAAGGCGACAAGGTGATTCATCTGGTCAATGATGCGGAAAGCAATGTCTTTAACGGCGATTTGGGTTATATCACTGATTTGCTGCCAGCAAAATATACGGACTCTAAAACAGGACGAGTTGACTATCAACTTTGATGGCAATGAAGTCATTTACCCACGCAGCAGAATGGTATAAGATTCGTCTGGCAGCCGCTATGAGTATCCACAAATCGCAAGGTAGTGAATTTCTGTGGTCATTTTACCGATTACGTCCAGCAGCCACCGCATGCTGCAACGTAATCTCATCTATACCGCTATCACTCGTGCTAAAAAGCAAGCTCATTCTTCTTGGGGAAAAAGTCTGCCTTTGACTTTGCTGTCAAAACACTGGTACAGCTCGCAATACCTATCTAATTCAACGCTTTTCAGACCTGATCAATGATGAAAAAGTTATACACACTTCTGTGGATAATTTGGAAACACCTGTGGAAAACTATGTCTTGGCTGAGGAAAATTTCTTGAAAATCAATCCCATGATTGGAATAACGGATGAGGATATTCAAAAGTGTTTTTGGAGAATGATAGAAAAAGTTTGGAACTCCCTATTCCAAACTTTTTACATCCCAAATCCTGTCACTGTCACTCCTAAAAAGACGTACACCCTTTGTCTGCTCGTCCAGCTATCATAAATCTCATGTGCAATGCGTTCAATCTGCTCCGCATCTTGCGTTCTTGTCGCTAAGCTCATGCCTTTTTGTCAATGTTGAAAAAATCCGCATAGCAGAATCTTCAGAACAATCGTCCTACCAGATTTTCCATGCTTTTTAAGCTACTAGCTACCTTTTGTGATAAAAGGGTCAGCTCCTTTTTATGTCGTCTTCGTTATGGAGCAATTTCCCATAAGTTCTTTCCTTGCCGCTAGACTTACGAATACGGTTGACTTTTTACCGGCAGAATTACTGATTCCTCTTGCCTTGCGGTAAGGTCAAATCCAAATCGACCAAAACAAGTCAATCAAAGGTCATCTCAGGAATTTCTAATAAATCTGCTCCTGTGTAAACGCCCATATCATGCAGCTTTTTCCACTGTCTTCTTCTAACACCGTAAAACTCACTTGCATCCATTGGAGAAAGGAAGGATTTTGCTTCTTCTGCGCAAAAACAACTGTCAAGCCGTGAGGCTTTTTCATAGTCACTAGCCATTTTTGCCAAAAATTTATTGTAGGACACACCAGCTGAACTGGTCAAATGAAGCTCTGTCCATATCTCGTGCTGGATTAGCTTGGCTATCTTGACAGCAGATTTCATACCCAGCTTATTTTTAGTCACGTCCAGATAGGGCTTCATCAATACTGATTGGCTCAACCATATCTGTATATCGTTTAAAAATGGATCGAATTTGCTGGCTGATTGCCTGATATTTTTCATAATTTCCCGAAATGAAAACCGCCTGTGGACAACGCTCATAAGCTTCTTTGGAGCTCATAGCTGAGTGAACACCAAACTTTCGCGCCTCATAATTGCAAGTTGAGACAACGCCTCGTCCGCCTGTTAAACGAGGGTCTGCTCCGATGATGACCGGCTTGCCTTTTAGTGCTGGATTGTCTCTTTCTTCTACGGAGGCAAAAAAGGCATCCATATCAATGTGAATGATTTTCCGAGATGTGTCATTGATTAAGGGAAAAATTAACATCAATACAGCTCCTTTCTTGACTCTGTTCTTTCTTCCATTATACAATTTTTATTATTTTTCCAAAATATTTGAAAATATGCTGATTTTTCAAAAATATAATACAATTTACGCTAGTTTTTAAATCTGTATTATAAAAGAAAGTGCTTTTTATGACCAGATTCCATTTGTGGAAACGATTACTATATGATATACTTATTTTATAAATGTAACTAGATTTGTGTTACTAGAAAGATACAAGAGGAAAACATGGTTGTTAAAACTGTTGTCGAAGCACAGGATATTTTTGATAAAGCTTGGGAAGGCTTCAAAGGGGAAGATTGGCGCGAAAAAGCTAGCGTATCTCGTTTTTGTACAAACAAACTACACTCCTTATGACGGAGATGAAAGTTTCTTAGCTGGTCCAACTGAACGCTCTCTTCACATTATCATTGAAGATAAAAGCACACTATGAAGAAACACGTTTCCCAATGGATACACGTGCTACTTCAATCGCTGACATTCCAGCTGGATACATTGATAAAGACAATGAGATTAATCTATGGTATCCAAAAATGATGAATTGTTCAAATTGAACTTCATGCCAAAAGGTGGTATCCGTATGGCGGAAACTGCTTTGAAGGAACATGGCTATAGAACCAGATCCCTAAAATGCATGAAATCTTCACAAAAATACGTAACAACTGTAAATGACGGTATTTTCCGTGCCTACACAACAAATATCCGTCGCGCACGTCACGCACACACTGTAACAGGTTTGCCAGATGCTTATTCACGTGGACGTATCATCGGTGTTTATGCTCGTCTTGCACTTTACGGAGCAGATTACTTGATGGCTGAAAAAAAGTGGAAGATTGGAACGCTTTGACAGACATTGATGAAGAAACTATTCGTCTTCGCGAAGAAGTCAACCTTCAATACCAATCATTGAAAGAAGTTGTTCGCTTAGGTGACCTTTATGGTCTTGATGTTCGCAGACCTGCTATGAACGTAAAGAAGCTATTCAATGGGTGAACATTGCTTTCATGGCTGTCTGTCGTGTTGTCAACGGTGCTGCTACTTCACTTGGACGTGTTCCAATCGTTCTTGACATTTATGCAGAACGTGACTTAGCTCGTGGTACTTTCACCGAATCAGAAATTCAAGAATTTGTTGATGACTTCGTTTTGAAACTTCGTACTGTGAAATTCGCTCGTACAAAAAGCTTATGACGAATTGTATTCAGGTGACCCAACTTTCATCACAACTTCTATGGCTGGTATGGGAAATGACGGTCGCCACCGTGTTACAAAAATGGATTACCGTTTCTTGAACACATTGGACAACATCGGTAACTCTCCAGAGCCAAACTTGACAGTTCTTTGGACGGATAAATTACATACACTTTCCGTCATTACTGCATGCACATGAGTCACAAACATTCTTCTATCCAATACGAAGGTGTAACGACAATGGCAAAAGACGGCTATGGCGAAATGAGCTGTATCTCTTGCTGTGTGTCACCACTTGACCCAGAAAATGAAGAACAACGCCACAACATCCAATACTTCGGTGCTCGTGTAAACGTCCTTAAAGCTCTCTTGACTGGTTTGAACGGTGGTTACGATGATGTTCACAAAGATTACAAAGTATTTGACATCGAACCTATTCGTGATGAAGTCCTTGACTTTGATACTGTTAAGGCAAACTTTGAAAAATCACTTGATTGGTTGACAGACACTTATGTAGATGCTTTGAACATCATCCACTACATGACGAGACAAAGTACAACTACGAAGCTGTTCAAATGGCCTTCTTGCCTACACATCAACGTGCTAACATGGGATTTGGTATCTGTGGATTTGCCAATACTGTTGATACATTAGCTGCTATCAAATATGCTGCTGTTAAAGCCAATTCGCGATGAAAAATGGCTACATTTACGACTAGACAAAACAACTGGTGACTACCCACGTTGGGGTGAAGATGACCCTCGCTCAAACGAATTAGCTGAATGGTTGATTGAAGCTTACACTACTCGTCTGCGCAGCCACAAACTCTATAAGAATGCAAAAGCGACTGTATCACTTCTCACTATCACTTGAACGTTGCCTACTCTAAACAAACTGGTAACTCTCCAGTTCACAAAAGGTATACCTCAACGAAGATGGTTCAGTGAACTTATCTAAAGTAGAATTCTTCTCACCAGGTGCGAACCCATCTAACAAAGCTCGTGGTGGTTGGTTACAAAACCTCAACTCACTAGCCAGCCTTGACTTTGGCTATACGGCAGATGGTATCTCTCACTACACAAGTTTCACCTCGTGCTTGGTAAAACTCGTGAAGAACAAGTGGATAACTTGGTAACGATTCTTGACAGTTACTTTGAAAATGGTGAGTCAACACGTCAACTTGAACGTTATGGATCTTAAAGATGTCTATGACAAGATTATGAATGGCGAAGATGTTATCGTTCGTATCTCAGGTTACTGTGTCAACATCTAAATACCTTACAAAAGAACAAAAACTGAATTGACTCAACGTGTCTTCCACGAAAGTTCTCTCAGTAGATGACGCACTTAGCTAATTCAAGTCTATTCTCAAAAACCAGTTGGAAATTCCAGCTGGTTTTTCTTCTTTATGCTATAATAGACTTATTGTTAGTTAAAAAGAAAAGGATATAGAAATGGTGGAGAAACAAAATTTAGAAAGGAAGAACAATTCAATCTAGCTGTTGATGTCTTGATGTTAGCAGGAACACTTTTGCTTCAGAGTGGCTCTGAGATTTATCAGGTAGAAGATACGATGATTCGGATTGCCCATTCTCAAGGGATTATAGATTGTAATGCTCTCGCTAATGCCAGTTGCTATTTTCTTTTCAATTGAAAAACACCAACATTTCGCGGATGAAACGGATCACTCATTCAAATTACAATATTGAAAAAGGTATGCGATGTCAATCAAGTATCGCGTGAACTGGTTGAGTGGGGACATCAGTCTTGAAGATGCTTTTTGAGAAATTAACTCAGCTAAAAAGAAGAAAACACCTTACACAAACAGGCAACTGACACTTGCTGCTACTATTAGTGCCCTTTTTTCTCTATCATGTTTGGTGGCAATCTCTATGATGCGCTCGGCGCTGCTCTGCAACCTTCTTTGGCTTTGCCTTTTTCTCTTTCGGTCAATAAATACGTGCGCATTCCTTTTGTCACAGCTTTGCCGGAGCTTTTTATTTTTGGTCTGCTGGCACAGATCTGGGCGCGCTATTCTGGCTTTTCCTTCAGTGCTGACTTAATCATCGCTGGTGCTGTCATGCCTTTTTGTTCCCGGTATTGCTCTGACCAATGCCGTGCGTGATCTGATGACCAATCATCTCAACTCCGGAATGAGCAAAATCTTTGAAACGCTGTTGATCACTTTAGCACTCGGAGCTGGTACTTCCGTAGCTCTTGTCCTAATGAAATAAAAGGTGAATCCATTGACTGTCTTACTACAAGCTGCCGCTAGTTTTCTTGCAATTGTGACGTTCTTAATCGTTTTAAATGTTCAAAAAAGTATGTTAATCCCAGGAGGAATCCTTGGAATGTTCATCTGGCTTTTGTATTATGTATTAAAAGGCCCAACAAATGTGATTATTGCTACGTTTATTGCAGCTATTATCGGATCTTGCATTAGTCAAGTTTTGAGCATTCTCTATAAGACCCCTGCTGTCGTCTTTATCTTAGCCATTTTAGCTCCATTGGTTCCGGGCTATCTTTCTTATCGTACAACTGCCTTTTTTGTTACCGGAAATTATAGTCATGCTATGGTTAATGCTACCTTGGTAGTGATTTTAGCCTTGGTCATTTCAATTGGAATGGCAAGTGGTACGGTGGTGCTCAGACTCTACCATTATCTACAAAAACACCGTTCTTCGTAATTCAACAAAAATAGTCAAACTGTCTAAAACCCTTCTTATCTTAAGAGGGTCTTTTCTCAGTTTCACCCTTGAATTATGATAAAATAGAATAGAATAAACATTTACATGAAACCGAAATATATAGAGGTAATGATGACAGTGGAATTGATAAGATTGGTTTTGCAACAACCAACTATGTATTAAAATTAGAAAATTTAGCAGCCACACGCAACATTGTCTCCCAGAAAAAGCTAAGTAAGGGGCTTTTATTAAAAGAAATCAGTATCGCCCCTGTCACAGAGGATATTGTAACCATGGGAGCGAGTGCAGCAGCATCTATTTTGGCCAAAGAAGATAAACAGGCTATTGACATGGTAATTGTGGCTAGTGAATCTGGAATTGACCAAAGCAAGGCTTCTGCTGTTTTTATTCATGGTTTTGCTTGGAATTCAGCCATTTGCGCGTAGTTTTGAAATGAAAGAAGCATGCTATAGTGCTACTGCCGCACTGGATTATGCAAAACTACACGTTGAAAAACGTCCAGACTCAAAGGTCTTGGTCATCGCTAGTGACATTGCCAAATACGGTATTGGAACACCGGGCGAACCGACACAAGGCGCTGGTTCGATAGCTATGCTCATCACTAGTCATCCACGAATTCTAGCCTTCAATGAGGACAATGTCGCTCAAACACGAGACATCATGGACTTCTGGCGTCCGAATTATTCCACAACACCCTTCGTCAATGGCATGTACTCCACTCAGCAGTATTTAGATAGCTTAAAAACGACTTGGGCAGAGTACCTAAGACGCAATCAAGTCTCTTTGAAAGATTTTGCAGCAGTTTGCTTTCATTTGCCTTATCCTAAATTGGCTTTTAAAAAGGGTATGAAAAAGATTATGGATAAGAGTTTGCCAATTGAGCAACAAGCACAACTGAAAGAAAATTTTTGGGCAATCCATTCTTTACAGTCAAAAAGTGGGTAACATTTATACTGGCTCCCTCTTTTAGGGCCTCCTTTCCTGCTTGAAAAATAGTACGACACTCAAAGCAGGTGACCGCATTGCGCTCTTTAGCTACGGAAGCGGAGCTGTATCAGAAATCTTTAGTGGGCAGCTCGTGGCAGGCTTTGAGCAGCAGCTAGAGCCAATCGTATGGAAAAACTTGACAGCCGTACGCCTCTGAGCATTCCAGATTATGAGAAGGTATTTTTTGAAGAAGCAGAACTAGATGAAAATGGCTCTGCTAGCTTTACAGGCTATGAAAATCAAGACTTTGCCTTAGCAGAAATCGTAGAACACCAACGTACATACATCAAGGTGGAAAAATAATATGAAGATAAGTTGGACGGGCTTTTCTAAAAAATCGCTTCAAGAACGTTTGCAAATTTTAAAAGACTATCACTTACTAAACGAGGATAATCAAACAAACCTTGAGCATAATCACATGCTCCCTCTCTCAACAGCCGACCAAATGAGCGAAAATGTTCTGGCGACATTTGCTCTGCCCTACTCTTTCGTTCCTGATGTTGTGGTAGACGAGCAAGTTTATCAGGTACCTTTCGTAACAGAAGAGCCCTCTGTCGTTGCGGCTGCTAGCTTTGCAGCAAAAATTATTAAGCGCTCTGGAGGCTTCAAAACGACTATTCACAATCGTCAAATGATTGGACAGGTTTCTCTCTATCAAGTAGCAAATATTGAAGCGGCTATAAAAAATATCCAAAATCACAAGCAAGAATTGCTAGAGCTGGCCAATCAAGCACACCCGTCGATTGTCAACCGCGGAGGTGGTGCGCGTGATTTACGTGTAGAATGGCTAAATGGCGAAGCTGAATTTTTTAGTCGTTTATCTAACAGTTAACACCCAAGAAGCTATGGGCGCCAATATCCTCAATACCATGCTAGAAGCGTTGAAAACACCATTAGAAGAGTTGACTGGCGGTGAAAGCCTGATGGCAATTCTATCAAATTATGCGACAGAAGCCTTGGTAACTGCCACTGTGAAATTGATCTTCGTTTTCTCAGTCGAAGCCAAATCAGAAGCCATTGACATTTGCTAAAAAATCGTGCTGGCAAGCCAATTTGCCAAAGCAAGACCCATATCGTGCCAGCACCCACAATAAAAGGTATTTTCAACGGAATTGATGCTGTCGTGTGGCGACAGGAAATGACTGGCGGGCGATTGAAACAGGCGCGCATGCCTATGCTAGTAGAAATGGTTCTATCAAGGATTGACTACTTGGTCAATCAAGGAAGTTACTCAAACGCTCTGCGGAGATTACGCTTCCTCTTCCCATTGCTACAAAAGGGGCTCTATTGGGCTCAACCCTACGGTGGAAGTTAGCTTTGACTTGCTAAAACAACCAACCGCCAGAGAGTTAGCCAGTATATTGCGTCTATCGAGCTTAGCGCAAAAATTTTGCGGCTCTAAAAGCCCTGGTCAGCACCGGTATCCAGCACTGGTCACATGAAGCTACAAAGCCAAATCTCTCGCTCTTTTTAGCAGGAGCTAAGGATACAGAAATCGCTCTTCTGGTTTCTCAACTCATTTCTGAGAAACATTTTAGTCTCAAAAGAGCACAAGAAATTTTAGAAAACATTCGTCAAAAATCATAGAAAAAAAAGAATCCGATAAGTGAAAAAACTCATCAGTTTCTTTATTTGAGTCGATCTTGTGCTTCTCGCTAAAACGTCCATACAAAGATAAGGCACTCGTCTTAATTCCGGCAAATTTTTGGCAGCCAAGTGCACACATAATCAAACGCAAATCTTCTTTCCAACCGTTTACAATCGTGATGACTTCATCCACCGAATGCGTTTCAATCAATTCTAACATGGTGCGTGAAAGTCCTACAGCCTTAGCTCCTAACACAAAAGCCTTCACCATATCAAGCGGCTGCCGTACGCCACCACTCACCAAAATATCCATTTTATCCATCATCGGCTGAGCATTTAGTAAGGCTTGGAGTGTCGGTGCCCCAATCATTGAGATAGTCTCGATTGCCACCGCGCCTGTTTTCTAATATAGGCGAAGCTCGTTCCGCCACGACCAGAAAGATCAACCGTTCGAATACCGAGGTCATAAGCAGTTTCGATCGTTGCCAAATCCATACCAAAGCCAACCTCTTTCAACACTACCGGGACTGTGCTTTGCTCAGCATAGTCTTTTAAATGTGCTCGCCAAGTTTTAAAAGAGCGTTCTCCTTCTGGCATGAGCAATTCTTGCATGAGATTGACGTGCACTTGCAAGAGGATGAAGGTCTGTGATTTGCCTGCTGCCCTGAGAATGCGAGCATCGGTCAATATTCGTTGCAAGGAGCAGGTTTGGCTTATCTTGCTTGACAGTATATGGGTCATCTGTTGGATTATTCAAGCGGCACTGTGGAGCCTGTGACAAAAAGATACCTAGGGCTTCTGCAACTTGTACCAAGCGCTGATTGATGCCCTTCCTTTCTCACTTCCACCTGTCCTTAGCATTGATGTAAAACGGAAATTCCCAATCTCTGCCTGCAAACTGCGTCGTCAAATCAATCTCGTCCAAATCATACTTGGGAAGCGAGCAATGAATAAGCTCCATGTCATCAAAAACTATTATAAGGCGAATCGTGCTCAAGCGCATATCTTATGTGTTCGTCTTTGCGATTTTTATTCATCCATTCCCCACCTTTCCTTATATAAAGGTCAATTCCTGCCCCCGCCAACGTTCCACTAAGATTTGACTATCTGTCTCGCTAAGCAACTAATGCTATGCCAGTCATCACCGCCAACACCACTTCTCTTTGCCACACAGTCCAATCCTTGACTGGCTCTTTTAAAGCTCTCAGTTTTCATTGTAAATAGCAGGGCTAAGTTCACGCCAATAGATTAGCTAACTTTTTCTAGGCTTTCTTTCATAATTTCTTTCTCACCCAGCAAGCAGCGCTTCTTCTCAGTCGAAGAACTTCTTCTTGTGTTTGTGTTAGAAAACTGGATGAAAATTGCTGGTTGACCTGATTGATAAAGATCTCTAGAAATAGCTGGTTCTTTTGTCAGCCTACATCAAATGTAAGTTGTGGTTGGATTCTCAGAATGACAGTTCCCCAATCCTGAGCTAATATACTTTCTAAGGGCGACTCATTGATCTGCTCCACTATTCTTTTGCGGTCAAAAAGATTGGTGATAAATCAAATCTTCATAACGATACAAGCCACATCTCCCATTGAGCCATTGTCCCCACGTTTAAGAAGGACATAGGCTGCCAGCTAAAGGTTTCCTCAGCGAGATAACGCCAGACCATACAGAGTCGTTGTTGCTCGTATGGTTAAAACTACGACACTCCCACTAGAGCCAAGATCGATTTTTTCCATCTTGCTCCATTTTTCCAGTAATGGTTGAAAAAGGGACGTAGTGAAATGGATCGACTTTGTAAAAACTCATTCATAGCAGCAACTGTATCCTGAATGAGGACTGTACTCATCATCAGGGTGTCAAATCACAGTATGGTCAAACATATCTGAGAAAACAACTGATAACGTTCAGAAAAATGAATTTTTCCCGTCATATAAATCGGAATATTTTTCAGAATCGCGCCTTGTCCCGCTGTCAATACAGAGTATTCCCCTGCCAAATACAATTTCCCCACATGTTCTTACTGTTTTAGTCATCTGGCAGTTCCTTCGTTTTTAGAAACAATGAGGCGATTTGCTGCAAATATCGGCACAAATGCTCCAAATCTTCTTCCAAACACAACACTTTTATGTGGTCCTGCATCCATAGTGAAATAACAACGCTCTCCTTGACTGCGTAATTGTTTGATGAAGTCCATTGCTTCATAGCTTTTTCGGTCAGGTAAGAAAAAGCTGGCGTTGCTGTCTGAGTGGTAGCATGCATGGCATGCGTATTTTCTGTTAATTCTCCCACCTTAGAAAAATCATTGTTAGACAAATAAGTCAGCATAGCTTTATAATCTTCTTCTGACTGTCTCACCCAATCCTCAAATGTCGTGGAGGTTTCTGCACAGCGTTTCATTCCCTCACGACTTGAAATCGGCTTTTTCTGATCGTACAAAACCAGCATTATCATCGCTAATTTCAAATCTGTCTGCTGAATAAATCTCTCCGCTATCCTTGTCCCAAGCTGCAATCGGTCCATAAAAACTCCGTGAAGAAGAGATCCAGAAGCTAATTTTGCTTTTTGTGCTAGTTCTTTTGTGGACAAGTGCAATTCAAAAAAATCATTACAAGCCTTAACGAGCGCAGACAAACCACTCGAACTAGATGAGAAAGTCCTGCTGCTGTTGGCATATTATTGTTGGTATCAATTCGTACAAAACCAGCTCCTTGAGGACGAAAACGATCTACAATATTACTCATTTTTTTATGTTCAGCTTGATCTTGCAGAACACCATTGATGTAAAATTCATCTGACTGGGCACTCGCTGGTAAGCTAGACAGAGTTGTTTCTGTACATATTTTTCCAAGGTCAAAGAAATACTGCTCGTTGCAGGAATTATCTTGACAGTATCTTTCTTACCCAATATTTGATAATGGCAATATTGATAAGACCACACTTTACAGACTTTCGATCCATGTGTTCACCGCTCCTTTCTCCTCAATAAATCGACTAAACTGACAGCCTTTTCTTTGTTAGCCACTAGAGCAATGATGCAACCGCGAGACCACCACCGCTCATTTTTCTCTGCAAAGTGCTCCATTTGCTTGCGCTATGAGAAACCAGTTTATCTGCTTCTGGGTAACCTAACACCTAAACTTTTTGAGGCGAGATGAGCTTCTGACATAGCCATACCAATTGCTTCTAAATCTTTAATTTTTCTAACGCCGCTTCAGCTTCATTCGTCAGTTACCAAGCTGATGAAGGTAAGGCAAAGCGATCATTCTAACTGCTCAACTTTTTGAATGGCTCTCGTCGTGCCCTATAAATCCCTGTGTCTGCAATCAAAAGATAGCTCAAAATTCGTCTCAAACTCTGAAAAACCAACATTTTTAATCAAATTTAATAGCATGATCAACTCAAGCAGTCTTAGCATCCAAACCCACTCGGATTCATGTGGGCATATCTCTGCCGGTCGGCTAAAATCTCAGGTTTTCCCTATCAACTCCTGTTCATAATAATCAAAAACAGCTCGAATCACAGCAATACTCGCCGCAGAAGAACCATTCCGCGCTTTTTCAGGCACCATGGACTCAATCTCACAGCGAATATAAGCCTCTTGCACCCTAGAAATTCCAAAGAAGCAAAAACTGCCACAGAAAGGTATCTTCCTCATACAAAATCCACGCATGATCTGACGGCAAAATGCGACAAGTCACTTCAATATTGAGTTAAAGGTAGAGACAAAGCAGGGTAACCGCAGACAACGGCATGCTCTATCAAAATAATCTTACTATGTGCCCGACAGACACCTACTTTTTGTCATATTCTCTCTCACATCACAACACTTCATCTATTATTTTAATATAATTCATGAAAAAGCGATCGTTAGTAGTCAATTCCTTTTATATTCCAAACTAATTTTATTTCAACTTTTAAAACAGCGAAAAAGAGCGGGAAATCCAGCTCTTATCCTAACTGTCTTCATTTTACAGATTTTGTTTAATCAAATCCATGAGCTCATTGCGGTCTAAAATCCATTGTGCACGTTCGTCTTTCTCGCTACGTTTCGGTTGGAAAGGAAGATGACCGCTTTCTGCTGCAAACGATTAAACATAATAAATGTTCCTGTGTAGCCTGTGTGTTGCAACCACTCTTTGTCTAAATCCCAAGCAAGACTGCGTGTTTTCCCAATCTCCTTTGAGAAATTTTTTGTCAAAGTTGCTGCAAAGTCATCCTGTAAATAATGCTCCAAAAAGAGCTTCAAATCGAGACTGTCGAAAACAGCCTGCACTACCAGCGTGTCTGCCCAACACACGCGCTTTGGGGATCATCGTACAATCCCTGCTTTCACACCGCGAACCGTTGGCACCGCTTGCGCGACAGGGCTAAATGCTGTTTCTTTCATACCCCAAGGCTGAAAAATTTTCTGTTCAAAAATGTCACTCAAAGCAGAATGAAAAATTTCTTCACCATAAAACCTAACAATAAAAATTCACATCAGTATAACGAAAAACGCTTGCTATCAAGCACTTTTCAAATGATTAGCGCCTCTTTCAATTCAGCCGCATTGAGTGCATCTCGATTGGGATAAAGGATCTAGCCCTGATGTGGTAGTAGCCAGTGACCTACCGTGACAGAATTGTCATGAAAAGCAGGATAATATTGTGTCAGAGCGCATCTAAATCGAGTTTTTCTCATGGAATGAAAAAGCCAGAAATCGTTCCGACACCCACAACCTTACTGACACTTGCTAAGTCATAGACCAGTCCTGCTCGGCTTTTCTCACTGCGCTCAGGTTGCTCTCACCAAGATAATATTCTTGCCACTCTCCACGAGTATACAAAAGCAGCTGGCTCCAGGATAGATTTGTTGTGCTATCTGTTCTTCGACTTTTTGAGAGAATCTTGTCGAACTCATACCGCTTCAATCCAAACTTCAATTTGGCTCTCATCTTTGGTCAGGACAAAATTGCCGATTTAGGAACAAAAATTTCTCTTCCTTGCAATAAATCGCGCAACGCTTCCCATCAAATTGCTCAACTGTAAATTTAATCACTGCCAAATCCCAAGTTTGAGTACTCTCCGTCAATAAATCTGCTCCGCTTGCTTGTGAGAATGTTAGAACAGACTGATTTCTAACCATTCCTGATAAAAGTGACTGCTTTTCCTCATCTGGAACATTGATGTGAATCTGCTCTATAGTAAATTATGCTGAGCCCTACAAAATCCTCTGGCAGTTACAAATGCTGGTGCGATCATTATTCTCTGTAAGGTTGCCCAATCTTCCTCGCTATGCAGTAAAAACATATCTCCTTCCGGCGAAGTTGCTTCAAAAAGCATAGCCATTGTCACCTTGGTAAAGATAATCGACTTTTGCTACCACGCGCCAAAAAGTGCTTCAATTTCTCGTGGATTAGCTACTTGATGACAATTTTCGCTAATTTCTTAGTCCAACAACTTTGCAGTGCGCATACTGGGCGACTCTTCTAGCTGCAATTTTTCAACTTTTGTCTGATCTCCCAAGACTGACAAAAGCTCCTTCCTCTAGCAAATTTTTCATTCCCAAAGTTTGACAATAAAATGCGAGATTGTTTTTCGATTATTGATTTTTAATACTGAGTATCGTATTTTACAATTTTATTTGTTGAACACTAAATTCCTCCAAAGCCTTTTTATTTTAAATAATTTTTGTGTATTTACAAATATTTATGTAAAATAGAAAAATTATGCTATTACTGGTAAATATTTTTGTGCCACTACAACTCATTTTGCTGACTCAAATTCATATTGAAGGTAAGACGATAAGTTCCAGCGCAATAATCCCACGCATATCTAAAAATGGCTGTTCCAGCCTGTCCGATAATGCTATCGGCTAGCAGACAGCAATTGGTAGACAGGATAAAATAAGTCTTAAAACGACTTGTTTGTAAACTTATATAAACGAGCATTCAACTCATGTTTCAATTTATAAGCATACGTGCGCTTACCATCTTTCAAATCCGCCGTGGATCCCACACTTCCAACAACTCAGTCAATCTCAGCCAACCGTTTCTCCACAGCTAGCTTTGCTCATCTATCAAGATAACCCATAACCAAACAAGGTTTTTGCTTTCTTCTTTGCACAAGTCAATATAGCGTCTTTATCTACTTTAAACAAGACACCATCTCCAATCGTGCCGAATAAACGCTCTGAAAAAGCATCATAACTACCATAGGAAATAACTTTTTCCTTTCATAGCAAATATCAACGTGTCCAATCATCCCAAAAAGATTCTGGTCTGACGTATGGATTAGCACCTCTAAGTCAACAGGCTTTTCTTCGTCTCGGATACTACTATAAACCTTTTTGTGGTTTCTCACCTGTAAAAAACGATTAAAGCGATTCAGTTGCTCTGCTGGGAAAAAGGCAGCGATAATGATAGGCAGGTTAATCCGAATACGGCGTCGAAGTTGTTTTTTCTCCACATCGGTGTTGAACATAAGACCATCTCGAACATTAGAAAAGCCTAGTAATATCAGATAAATACCAACAATCAAGAAATTGCATCCTACCATCCGTGTGAGAGAAAAAGACGGTTGTCGGTCCAATCCCACTATAGAGCAAAGGTATCAAAAAGATAACGAAAACCACCTTTTAACTTATTCTGCCGATAAAGAAGATATGTAATACCATAGATTGCCGCTGTACACAGCTGATAACAGCCCAATATAATAATGACAATATTGACTGGCAGATTGCTGGCACGGTTGAAAGCCAACAACCAGTCCCACTAAACATGGAGGAGGCAGAACCAAGACTGATACGATTTTTCTTCACTAGAAACAGAAAAAGATTGATAACTCCGACAAATAAAAAGTAAAATGACCAATAAATCTGAGGCAAATTTTGTAAAAATCAACACCGTTTGCAATAATAATAACACCAAAAAGAATCGCCAAAAATACCGAACAATAGAGTCCGTCTCCCACTTAGTTTATCTAATTCCATTTCATCTCTCCCAAATAAAAGGTAGGAATGAGACAAAAATTGCTACTTTGCAAAAAATCAGTTTTGCTGTCTCACTCCCAGTACTGTTGTTATCCTTACTCTTTAGTATAGCATTTTATCTTGGCAAGCGTCTAGTCACTTATCTATCCTCAATCTTATCTCTTCGTTATCAAAAACGGCTCGTAACGAACCGTTTCTTTTTGTTTGACAACTTATCCATAAATTATCTTGTAAAAGTGCTACTGCACATACCAGCAAGGATTGGAGATATGACTGGCACCCAAAGCCCTACACATTTTGAATCGTCTGTGCTCACTCAGAACTGATTTGGGAAGAAGGAAATGAAGAATACGTGAGCTCAAAGTCACGTGCAGGGTTCAGACCTGGACCTGTGAGACCACCAAGTGACGTTACCAATGCCATGACAAGGAAACCAAAGTGCTAGGTGGGCAACAGTAGGTCCGGCATTGATGTGAACCAATTGCAACTTTTTTCTTGGATTTGAGTAGCATCCACTCCACGAGTAGCAGCATATTTAACAACTTCTGCACCAAAATAGTTTTTGGTCATGGCCATTGCTACAAGAACAAGATAAATGAACCAATAAATTCATTGACAAAGCCATTTATCATAGAAGCAGCATGTGATTTCTGCTTCCGTCATCCGTATTTACAATAGTTGAGAATGATCCCAAAAATCGCATTAGATTTGTTGTTTGCAAATAGTAAGGGCGGTGACTTGTCTACTAATGCTTGTCCAAATATCGCTCCCAATAATTGTGCAATAATGTAAGCGCAACTATGCCCAAGGGAAGTATCCGCTAATCGTAGTCCTAGTGTGAATGCAGGATTGATATGGTTTTCCTGATACATTTCCAAACATAAGAGCAGGAATCATAACCCCATACCATAACCAACTGCGATGACTAACCAGCCACTTTGATGACCTTTGGTTCCCTTTAATTCCACATTGGCAACAGCTCCGTTCCCCAAAAATAATGAGAATTGCCGTTCCAAGAAATTCTGTGATATATTTCACAGCCCATGTGACGTCCATTTTTGTTCTCCTCTTTAATGAATTTTGAGACAAATCCTATTTTATCAGTTACAATGGATAATGTAAAGGTTATTTTTGACAAAATGTAAAAAGGAGTAAAAATATGCGCTATAATCGTATAGTTATACACCAGAAACAAACGAAAAATGCTGGCTGAAATGGAAGCATTGGATTTTCTTTCCACCCAGAGTATTCTGATAAAGAAAATTTAGAAACTTTGTACGTAGAACTTTTTAATTATAAAACATACAGACTATGCTTTAAAGTCTTTTAGTTGCCAATTCAAATACAGACTTACTCAGCTTTTACGTCCAAGCAAGAATTGACAGCAGAGATTTTGTACGATTGCTTTTTCAATTACTGGAATTTGTACCCTTTGTTGACTTCGACGATGTAGAAACATTCCGCAAGGACGTAAACTTTCCATTACCTATGGAAATCTGCTCAAAAATCTCTATCAGTTTGCTCAACACGCACCAAAAACGGCAATCTCTTGATTGATAAACTAGTGAGCGACGGTTTGATCCCTGAAGACAATACCTACCACTATTTCAATGGTAAAAGTCTTGCGACCTTTACTAGCCATAAGTACAATCCGCAAAGTGGTCTATGTGGAATCGCGCGGATACCGACGAAGCTGGTCTGCCTGATTTGGATTAAGGTCGATATCATTCGTCCTCGTTTTTGACGGACAAATTCTGCCGTTATGACTGCCAGCCCCTATCACCAAGGAACCAACGACAAAGCTAGCGACAAAGCGCTCTATAACATGAATGTGGATTTGGTTAAAAAGAAGCTGGAAAAATTACAGTCCATAACTCTGGAAGTTTGCTTGGTTAAACCCACAAGGTCAAGCAGTATTAGTGAGCAAGCAGAAGAAACACTCGGTCATATCGGTACTTGCACGCTCAATGATTATTTGCCTACACGCGGTTTTGCTAATTTATATGTATCAGTGTGTAGGAACCAAGGACTCTGAAGGCCTTACGGACGAGCGGAGATTGACTATCAAATCGAGGCTTATAAAATGTTGATGATTGGTTAAATGGTCGCTGTCGTGCTTTCACAGACCATACCAGACAACGAGAAAATCAAAGCCACTTGGTCCAATGGAAAGGTTGCTACAACAGGAATCTCTTACCTCGGAACTCTGTCAAATGGGCTAGCTACAACTGGCGTAGATGGTCTTGAGGTCATTATTGCTGAAGCTGGCATTTCTTCTTGGTACAATTACTATCGTGAAAATGGTTTGGTGACAAGTCCTGAGGGCTATCCTGGTGAAGATTTTTGACTCTTTGACTGAATTAACTACTCACGCAATCTTCTAGCAGGTGAACGTCTTCGTCACGATGCTGAGTATCAAAAAGCCTCAAATCATTAAAAGAAAATCTCGACCGCAAAACAGGGAACTACAATCAATTTTGGCATGACCGCAACTATCTGATTCACGCGCACAAGGTCAAAGCCGAAGTCGTCTTTACGCATGGCTCCCAAGACTGGAATGTCAAGCCGCTCAATGTGTACAACATGTTCCACGCCCTGCCACAAAACATCAAAAAGCATTTGTTTTTCCACAACGGCGCTCACGTTTACATGAACAATTGGCAATCCATTGACTTTCGTGAGTCCATGAATGCACTTCTCAGCAAGAAACTGCTAGGCTATGACTCCTCGTTTGCATTGCCAACCGTAATCTGGCAAGACAATAGTCAAGCACAAAGCTGGTTGTCACTAGAGACTTTCGGCAATCCAGAACACTACACTCATTTCAATCTAGGTAGTACTACTCAAGATATTCAAAAATGCTTACTCTGAGACGTACTACAAGCGTTTCAGCAAGACCTATCAAACCTTCAAAATGAACTCTTTGACGGAAAAAGTCAATCAAGTGACCGTTGACTTCACCTTAGAAAAGACCTTTCCTTAACGGCCCTGATCAAACTCAATCTGCGCCTTAAATCCAGCACCGATAAAGGCTTGATTTCCGCACAGCTGTTAGATATTGGACAAGCTAAACGCCTCACTCCAATTCCTGGCGTCCTTGCACCAAAAAGTCATGGACAATGGTCGCTTTTATATGCTGGATCATTTAATGGAATTGCCTTTTCAAAGAGACACCGCATCGCGTTGTGACAAAAGGATTTCTCAATCTGCAAAACCGCAACAATCTGCTAACCGTCGAAGAAGTCACACCAGACCAATGGTTGAGATTTTCTAATTGCAGCCAACCATTTACAAAATGAAAATAGGCGATACACTTCGCCTCGTCCTACTACAACCGACTTTGAGCACACCGTCCGCGATAATACTGACTATCATTTGACCATTGACCTAGCAACTCTAGCTTAGATGTACAGATATGGTAAAAATAAGATGTTAATGTTTGAAAATTAGGAGAACCAAAACAATGATGAATATGCAATCAATGATGAAACAAGCACAAAAATTACAAAAACAAATGGAAAAAGGGCAAGCTGAGCTTGCGGCGACAAAAATTTGTTGGCAAATCCGCTCAAGACCTCGTGGTCGCAACTCTTACAGGTGACAAAAAGTCGTCAAAATCGACTTCCCAGAAGCTGTTGTCGACCCAGAAGACTTAGAAACTTTATCTGACATGACAACCCAAGCTATCAACGCTGCCCTCGCTGAGATTGATGCCGCAACTAAGAAAAAATTAGGTGCCTTTGCAGGGCAAAATGCCGTTTTAAAACAAATCTCAAAACCTACCCCTTCCTAGTTCATTGCTAAGAGGGGCTATTTTATGTAAAATTAAAGAAATCAAAAGGCTTTGTTGAGGAGTAAGTCTGTATATTTTGGATTGTCTCTCAGCTCTTTAATGGAACTTTGCACCAGTTGAACATCGTCCGTTATGATACCGTCAACATTCAAGCGGAAAGATTTTGCAATGCTGTTTACATCGTTGACCGTCCAATCATAGAGCAATTTATCTGCTTGCCACAATTTAGAAACAAAGTTTTTCATCCAGTGTGGAGTATTCCATAGTATAACCACTAGCTTTGGTTCGTGGGAAGATTGTATTATAAGGCAGGATAAAAAAGCTTTTAATGCTAGCATCGTATTTCACAACTTTTTCAATCACGCGATAGTCCAATGAGTGCATTTGATGCCCGTACTTTTTAATCGTTGGTCCATATTTTTTCAAAAAGCGCTCCATCATATCCGAAGAATCTTTTTGCTGGTTTTGATTTCAATGAGCAGCCGCTGTCCCAATTCGTTGGCACGTTTGAGATACGCATCAAAACTGGAAATTTTTGTCCGATAGCCATTTTCTGAAACATCTAAAGCAGTTAGTTCTGCCAAGGTCAAATCCTGTGGACTTGCATTGACACCCGCCAAATTGAAAAGATTAGCATCGTGCATCATGACAAATTGACCATCTTTTGTTTCTTGTACATCCATTTCTATGTAATCTGGTTTCAGCAAAGCTGTCTTTTCCAATGACTGAATCGTATTTTGTACACCATTTTTCCTGCGACACTCCTCGGTGAGAAATCGTAACCGGAACCCGTTTCCAATGGAAAAATGAGATACATATAACCTCACAGCAAAGAATACAGAAGCAATGGAGATTACAAGCCAGCGCAAAACGCGATCGAACTTCCGCCGCGGACAATCCACCAAACCTTGCTCAGTCAGAAAAGAAACAAATTTAATCAAGAAATAGCTCAATCAGATAGTGAGCATTTTCAGCAACATAATTCATCACACCAGCAATCGTTGCCACTTGATTGGAATGACCGTCTGCAACATGCTGTAAAAAGAAAGAGAGGCAGAGCCATTCCCAAAAAAGAGAAAAAGTCTTGGTCACAATCCAAAAACAACTGCCAAGAATAAAATACCAAAGCAACTACGCGTTTTCAAACTAAATTGAACCGCTTCTCTGACGGAAATATTCTCAATCAGAATCTTGGGCAAAAAGCAAACATCAAACGGACCGCAATCAACTAACATCAGCCATACAAGTAAAGTCAGGACGACAGCACCCCTAAAAATACGTCTCTTTCAAATAAGTTAAGATAAAAATTTGGAACTAAAATCTTGTTTAGGTAGTAAATTTTGAGGATTTTCGGAGAAAAGGAAAAAGCAGACGATGTAGAGCAAGACAAACAAGATTTTTACTAGGACGTGCCTAGCTTTAAGATGAGGTAAACTGTCTGCTATGGTTTTCTTGGTAAACTTAAGAGGGTTCGCTTGTCTTGAGTCAATAGATTGTGCGCTCCTAGTGTGATTTGAACATAGCGACCAACAGATTGGCTAAAAACAAGAGGATAAAAGCCAGTAACTAGAGGATGACTAGATAACACTCCAACTACATTGTTATACGATAGAAATTGATAACCCGTCTGACGAAGCAGTACCCTGCCGCCCACGAATTCAAAAAGGCAACCAAGCATATCTGTCAGCATAAAAATAATAAAAACAAAAATAGAATTTTATCAAGATTTTTGATAGAGTTTTTGAAAAACCTAAACGCTGTTGTTTCATCATTTTCTCCTTTAACTTATTTTTCATCAACTGAAGCATAGAGAGGATTTGCTAGACGAGATTAAGTCAGTATAATCTTGTTTTTAATGCTTCAAAAACTATTCTGACCTCTGCCAGAATCTCCACCTGCTAGAATACTTCCACCAAACAGCACTCATGACATCAGCCTGTTTTTGAAAGCTATATTTATCTTCTAAAGCTTCCTGTGTTAATTCAGGCAACTGCGCTTCCCACAAAAAGAAGCAAGAATATTGATATCTTTTGCGACTTTTTTCTTTCCTTATCTTTCATTCTATATCTCAGTTTCTTCAACTGATTCTCTCTATCGTCCAAACAATCTTGCAAAGAAACCTTTCTGCTCTTGTGCTTGAACTTTTTTCTTTAGCTTCGTCCAATTCTAATAGCAAGTTTCACGCTCATTCATAGCTTAGCAGTCAATTGCTGCTGCTGGTCTAATTGCTTATCTTTTGTGCAATTTGCACATCTTTCACGCGCAATTGCTCATCTTTTTAGTAGTGACATCTTTTTGCTTTTAACTGGTCATCCAAACGCACAATTTCTGCATTTTTCATCTACCAAAATTTCCATGAGCTCACGTTGCTTTGACATCTTCGCTGACCGGTTCATCATCAAAATCGATCTTTGTAGATTTCTTCCAGCTTTATCAAGCCGCAGCGTCACAACAGTGACCCTTTTTCATTCTTGTCGGTATCTTCGGGCGCAAGAGTTTTTGACCTGATTGTTCATCGCCTGACGGCTAATCCTAAAATCTCGGCTAGCTCGCTGACTGTCTTTTTCAATTGCCATAATTTTCCTCTGAAACTTTTTCTAGATATATATCTAAATCTTATCATATCAAAGGCTTTAACTGTCAAATTTGCTCCGGATTTCAAGGAATTTTACCATATTTATGATACAATAAAATTTTGACATATTCATTTAAAGAAAAAGTACAATGAACCATTTTGATACAATCGTGATAGGCGGAGGACCTGCTGGTATGATGGCTGCTATTTCCAGTTCCTTTCATGGACAAAAGACTCTCCTCTTAGAAAAATAAACGCTTGGGTAAGAAACTTGCGGAACAGGTGGCGGACGCCGCAATGTGACGAATAATGGCACTTTAGAGGATTTATTAGCTGGCATACCAGGCAACGGTCGCTTCCTCTACAGCGTTTTTTCCCAGTTTGACAATCATGACATTATAGATTTTTCACTGAGGAATGGCGTGAAACTCAAAATGTGGAAGACCACGGGCGCGTTTTCCCAGCAACAGACAAATCTTCTACAATTATTGAAGCCTTGGAACAAAAATAAAAAGAGCTGGATGCTACAATCAAGACACAGACAAAGTGGTTTCTGTAGAAAAATACGGATTACTTTATCATCAAGTCAAGTGAGCACATTTGGAACAGCGACCGATTGATTGTCACCACAGGTGGTAAATCCTATCCTTCAACGGCTCTACTGGCTTTAGGCTGTAGAGTTGCGCCATTTTCAACCATACGATAACAGAGCTAGAAGCTGCAGAAAGCCCACTTTTGACAGACTTTCCACACAAAGGGCTTTACAGGATTTCGTTAGCTTAATGTCACCCTCCATTATGATAAACATATCATCACTCACGACATTCTCTTTACTCATTTTTGGTTTATCTGGTCCATGCCGCATTGCGACTTTCCAGTTTCCTCAAAGGCGGTGAAACCATTTGTTAGATGTCTTACCACAGTTTTCTGCGGAAGATTTGAGCATTTTGTAGAAATAACCGAGAAAAATCGCTCAAAATAGCCTCAAACAATTA
>BNJU01000182.1_pt1 | contig 61918 bp, 82 predicted proteins | sample 8539281 | NCBI WGS metagenome assembly BNJU01 (sample SAMD00202456, study PRJDB9452) | human saliva metagenome | isolation source: human saliva | place: Japan
GACAAAGAAATTCGAAGATGAACTGATCACGTATGAGATTGCCAGCCGGTGGTTAATTCATTTTAAACTTCCAACGAGAAGATGAAAAACATCCATAAACCAGCATTGACTATGGCCAATACACTTTCATTTCATGCGGTCTCAGATTTAGCAGAACTAAATGGCTAACTGAAGGACAATTGACAGCTTCGTTATCGCAGATCGCATCGGTATTACTTCGTTCAGTGATTGTACTAATGCCTCTTCGGAAGCCTGGAATCAATAGCAGGGGTTATTGCTAAGTCGTTCATTGGGTACGAGAGGAACTCTATCTCAAAGTTTTTAACTCCAGATATTTTTGAAGAAGTGAAAAGAGGGACTATTAGTGGCTGAGGCTTTAATTTCGAGTTGACTATACAGAAGATTTTGTGGCGGATCATGGAAAAATTGACAGCAGGAGCTCCTGCTCAAGACAATATCAGAAGCACTCAATCAGGTAACTAGATTAGCATTTGACCGTGAGATTATATTTTTCACCATTGATGCTCATGAGAAAATGATGTCTTTCCATCCAGAAAGTAAACTATTTCCCCCATAATCTGATTGGGACCAGCGGGCGTAATCTATATGGTAAGTTAGCTGAATTTTTATCAGAACAGGGCCCAGGATAGTCGTGTCTGGATGGACAAACGTCACTATTCGGCTTTTTCTGGCACAGATTTGGATATCCACTGAGGAGCGTCGCGCGGATACAGTTATCTTAACAGGAGTTCTTACGGATATCTGTGTCTTGCATACGGCTATCGATGCTCTATAATCTTGGGTATCAGATAGAAGTTTCAAGCCAGCAGTCGCATCTATTTGGCCTGAAAACCATCAGTTTGCACTTGGACATTTTACACAGCATTAGGAGCGAAAACCCTTGATGAAAATCTAGTTGAAAATCAAAAGAATAATGTATTCAAAAACTGAAAACAAGTTGACAAAGTTTATGAAAGTTGATATACTCAGTAAAGTAATCGACGCGGGGATTATGGAATTGGCAGACGCAGTGACCAAGGATCCTGTGATCGCTTTAGGTCGTGAGGGTTCAAGTCCCTCTCTGCATAGGAAAAGAGTTAGCTTCGCTATGATTTTATATAAACAAGACAAAAGATTTTGCTCAATGTCATTAAGTTAAGAAATTCAAATACGACTCTTTCTGTACTGGGCTTCTCTTTTTAATGTAAACTACATGACAGGTGACTTCCCATGATCATAGATACAGCCCCACTTGAATAAGGTATTCAGACATCCTTGGTCAAAAAGTTGAGTTCATCAAACAAGATGAACAGGCCTTTTACTCGTAAAAAGAAGTTTATCACCAGAATCTATGATTCGTACAATTCTGGGAATGGGAGGAAAAATCACTGTCACAAAGAATTATAGTTGATTGAATCTAGAATAGTACGCCATAAATCAAAACATTTTTCAGAAAACTCAGCTGACTTTCCCAACCTCTTGTGCATATCTTATCAATCATCTCTATAGAGTGAAATGCATGGATTGTCGAAGTGATGAGGATACGAAAACTAAAATGATGGTTGTTGGAAGTTAAAAATTCAATTTCGACCACGTAATCGTCTTCAAAAAGTATCGAACAGGCACTGTTTCTACGAAACAGCTCACATTCGTCACATTCGAATCACTAGAAAGATTGAACTGAATAGTACCAAGATTCACTTTCTAGAAATCGTTTTGACTTTTCTCCCTAATCGATTTGTTCGCATCTCGTGCAACCAATCTATAGTTGACATGCGAGTTTTGTTTTCTTCCCAAAGATATTTTTGTGATAAATGGAGCTAAGGCAGAAAGGGTGCGACCTAGTCAACTCTAGTCATACCCTCTGCAAATAAAGTAAAAGGAGATGCACATCATGGACTGGGAAAAGAGGACTTTTCCATCCGGAAATTTTCACAGGAGCGGCCTCCGTTTTTGATCGGTCGCTTTTTGTCGGTCAAAATCTCAGGAGACCAGAGTGGTAGCAGCAGATGAAGTTGCTGGTCTGGTAGAAGATAGTAGTCCAGTATCATCAGAGAGTTCCCGACCGCTGCGTAGCGATGCAGCCGCCAGCGCTGAAAAAGCGCTAACATCGGGGGTACCTCTGAACAACCAATAGCCTCAGCAGGCTCAAGAGAAGACAAAGAGGTGCCATCAGCAGATGCTGGAACGGCTTTTTCTGCTAGTTCGGCAAAACAGACCGTCCAGACAAGTACAGAAGCTTGCGTCTGCTGAAGCAACAAACGTTCCTCAAGCAGAAACAGAAGTAAAAAGAAAAAACATCGTGCAGCACCTGTAAACACTTCAGAAAGTAAAGGCACCACAACCTGCTGTAGTTGAAAAAGAAGTTTCTAATAAACAATTAAAAAGACACAGAGTCTCTCGTAGGTCCAGCAAACCAAATGACCGATTATCAGAATCGCTCTGTATTCACTTCTGCTGATCCAAAAGTACGAAGCAAAAGGGAGGTTCCGGATCCCTCAAAAAGAAGAAATAGACAAAGAGAATGCAAAAGCTGCGTGAAAAATACGATCAGGACATAGCACGCTATTATGCAGGAGTTTTTCAAAAACGATGTCTGAAAATATGGCGAAGCAAGAAGCATATAACAAGGCTTATGCTGAATATATAGTTCAAAAACTGGCAACATGAACAACGATAAAAAGAGGAACTGAAAAAGGCGGAAGAAAACAAAAATAAAGAAGGATATCTTAGCGAGTTGATGAACAGTATTTACAGTTTCAAAGATGAAACCTGAGGCTACATTTGAGAGTACAGGAGGACAAATGTTCGAAGGATATTAGTGAATGTCTCACTTGAAGATTCTGAGATAGGAAATACTCATACGTTGAAAATCGTGAGTCGATAACAGCAACTCACACGAATTTAAAAATAGTTTCTATGTTGGAAAAGATTACAAAGTTGTTTAATACATTATAACCTATGTCCATATCATCTGATCCAGTACGTCGATCTAACTACCTTTACAGATCCTACAAAGGGTTTTGTTTCGACGTTACCTAAGGTGTGATCACGAAGATAAAGTTTAACTGCTAAATTTTGTTACGAAGACGGCAGTCCTGTAACATTTTCTAAAAGAAACCAGCATTGTTTTCTTTATCGAGCTTTGAATAATCAAAGTCGTTTCGTCACCGGTTGATCTGTCGATCTTTAGTAAAGATGATACAAACTATAGTAAATTATTTTGCCCAAAGAGAGAGCTTTTGAATGTGCTCAAGATTTTTCTCTGGGGAAATTAGTGCCGATTACTGGCTCAACTATACAATATGGTAACTACGATATTTTTCTGAAAAGGTAATAATGCTGCAGAAAAGCCTGCAGGTTCTAAGTATGCTTTTGGAAAACGAGTATGACTTTTTCAGGTTCGGGCAAGGAATATTATGCAGCGATAGCTGTATAGCAGGTGACTGGTAACAGTGTGTCTGCAAGCTTTGGGACTTACAAACCATTGGGCAAGATTTGGGGCAGGATCTCAGACGTCAAAGCTGCAGGAGTAGTTGAGAGTAACTTCATCCTCCTTCAGAACCATCACTTTCCCCTGCCTAAAAGCACCAACCCACCTGTCTACAAAACATATACAGATACGCGCAAGCAAAAATAAAAAGTACGTTCCTCATTCTGACGTGATTGTGACTGAAGTCAATACAGCAGCTAAGCCTGAAGATGGGATTGGTAATAAAGAAGCCTTGCCGAGTGGTACGACCTATAGTTTTTGTAGGTAAGGTGCCAGACGTAACCACTCCTGGTATTCAAAACCGCGACTGTCCGTGTGACATATCCAGATGAAACAACAACGGATGTCCCTGTTAAAGTAGTTAGTTCTAAAAAGAAAAGAGCGGATTAAAAGGGTAGACAAAGGCGATAAAGGTGATAAAGGGTGACGCTGGTAAGTCCGCTTACGACATCTGGAAAAAGAATTACCAGGTAATGCCAATAAGACCCCTGACGATTACGTGAAGTCCTCAAAGGAGACAAGGGCGACAAAGAGACAAAGGGCGACAAAAGTGTGATAAAGGTGATGCTGGTTCAGGAACGAATACAGGTAGCGGCAGCAACACAGTGACAGATGCTACCAACACCGTTCCCGGCACAAATACCGGCTCAGGTACCAACACTGGCAGCGCAACAACACTGGTTCAGGAACCAATACAGGCAGCGGCAGCAACATCTGGTTCAGAACGAACACCGGTTCAGGGTACTAACACCGGTTCAGGAACGCATACCAGTTCCGCACCAGTACAGGTAGCTGAACGAATACCGGTTCCGGCACTACACAGTAGTGGAACCAATACGGTTCAGGAACCAATACCGGCTCAGGAAATCAACACAGGTAGGTGGAACCAACACCGTAGTGGCACTGAATACAGTAGCGGAACTAACACCGGTTCAGGAACGAATCAGGTTCAGGGCACAAATATCTGGCACCGGCACTCAATACGGCACCAATACCGGTACAGGAACCAACACATGGTAAGCACCAACACCGGAACAGTGATCGAATACTGGCACCGCACGAACACCGGTTCCTCATAATCAAATATGCACCGGCACTAACACCGGTTCAGAACGAATACAGGTAGCGCAGCAACAGGTTCAGGAACCAAAACAGGTCCAGAGCCAACACCGGCTCAGGTGCAAACAGTGGCACCGGCACCAACACCGGTTCCAGCACCTCGGTTCAGGAAATCTAACACTGCTACTGGAACTAATACCGGTTCAGGAACCAATACAGGTAGCGGCACCAACACAGGTGTAGTGCAAACACCTGGTTCAGGAACCAACACTGGCACTGGCAGCAATACAGGTTCCGGCACCAACACAGGTTCAGGGAACCAACACCGGCTCAGGGAACGAATACAGGTAGCGGCAGCAACACCGGTACGGGAACCAACACCGCTCAGGCGCACCACTGGTTCAGAACGAATACCGGTAGCGGCACCAACACCGGTGGCGAGCACTAACACCGGTTCAGGAACCAATACCGGTAGCAGTCACTACCGGTGGCGGCACGAATACCGGTACAGGAACTATACTCGGCACCGGCACTAACACCGCAGTAGCGCAGCACTGGCACACCGGCAGCGGCAGCAACACTAGCTAGCGGCACTCAAACCGCCGGTACCGGCACTAACACCGGTGGCGGCACCAACACCGGTTCAGGTAGCAACACCGGTTCAGGAACGAATCAGGTTCCGGCACTAACACCGGTAGTGGAACCAATACCGGCACTGCAGCAATACCGGTTCAGGTAGCAACACCGGAACAGGAACTAATACCGGTTCAGGAACCAATACCGGCTCAGGTACCAACACAGGTAGCGGCACGAATAAGGTGGCAGCGGAACCAATACCGGGCACAGTATCAAACACAGGTAGTGGTACCAACACAGGTAGTGGCACCAACACCGGTCAGGTACAAATACTGGCACCGTAATTCAACACCGGTTCAGGTACAAACAGGCACCGTAACTAACACAGGTAGCGGCAGCAACACAGGCAGTGGCACCAACACCGGCTCAGGTACCAATACCGGTTCAGGAACCAACACAGTAGTGCATACTGGCATCGAACACCGGTTCAGGAACAAATACTGGCACCGGCAGCGGCAGCAACACTGGCAGTGGCATAGCTCACCGGTTCAGGAACCAATACCGGTTCTGGCACCAATACCGGCACAGGAACCAATACCGGTTCCGGCACGAATACAGGCGCAGCGGAACCAACACTGGTTCAGAACGAACACAGGTGCTACCACCACCGGAACAGGAACTAATACCGGAACAGGAACCAACACCGGTTCAGGCGACAAACTACTGGCACCGGGATCAACACCGGCTCAGGTACCAACACAGGTAGCGGAACGAACACCGGTTCAGGAACCAACACGGGCAGTGGCACACGTACCATGGGAGCAATACTGAACGGAACGAATACCGGTTCCGGAACGAATACCGGTGGCGGCACAAACGGCCGGGTGCCAACACCGCGGCACTAACACTGGCACCGGAACTAATACAGGTAGCGGTACGAACACAGGTAGCGGCAGCAACACTGGTTCAGGAACCAATACCGGTACGAGGCACCAATGTCGAACAGGCACGAACACCGGCACGGAACGAACACTCGGCAGTGGCACCACACAGGTAGCGGAACGAACACAGGGTAGCGGAACGAACACAGGTACAGGAACGAATACCGGTTCCGGCACGAATACCGGTTCAGGAACCAACACTGGCACCGGCACCAACACAGGTAGTGGCACTAACACCGGTAGCGGCACCAACACAGGCAGTGGAACGAACACAGGTAGTGGCACCAACACAGGCACAGGAACCAATACCGGTTCCGGCACGAACACCGGTAGCGGCAGCAACACTGGTTCAGGAACGAATACAGGTACAGGAACCAATACCGGTTCAGGAACAACACGTGCTACGCAGCAACACCGGTTCCGGCAGCAACACAGGCTCCGGACAATACTGGCACCGGCACTAACACCGGCACCGGCACCAATACCGGTTCAGGTACAAATACAGGCACCGGCAGCAATACCGGTTCAGGTACCAACACCGGTACCGGCAGCAACACCGGCACAAATACCGGCACAGGAACCAATACAGGTAGCGGTACTAACACCGGTTCAGGAACGAATACCGGTTCAGGAACGAACAGTGGAGCGGCAGCAATGCTGGCATCAGGAACCAATACCGGTTCAGGCACCAACACAGGTAGCGGCACCAACACCGGTTCAGGCAGCAACACTGGAACAGGAACTTTAATTACGTCCGAACATAGTCATAAGCCAGGCGTTGCTCCTGTAAGCAACAAAGATACTGTTGTGGGTGGAACAGGTGTTCTTGGCGCAACAGTAACAGTAACTTTACCAAACGGCACCATTAAACAAACGCCTGTAGGGAACAGACGGAAAAGGGAAATCTTTAGATAAGCCACTTTGAAAGCAGGTGACATGGTTTCAGTAACTCAAGCTGAAAAAGGGAAGAAAGCATCGATCCTCTTGTAGTGCTCGTAACGGATGTCCTATCTCCAGCACCAGTAGTGAATCCAGTAAAACCAGGTGACACTAGTGTAAGCGGAAAAAGCTGGAACCAGGTAGCACAGTAACAGCTCACTCAGCCAAACGGAAAAAGATATCAAGACCCCAGTTGACAAAGATGGCAACTGAAAGTCCTAGTAACACCGTTGAAACCAGGTGATAAACTAGTTGTTACGACAACAGACAGCAGGTAATACCAGCAAACCAACAGTTGTTGTAGTTCCCGGCAGTAGAGTGCTCAGCACCAGTAGTGACTCCAGTAAACCAGGGTGACACAGGTAAAGCGGAAAAGCTGAACCAGGTAGCACAGTAACAGCTCACCAGCCAAACGGAAAAAGATATCAAGACCCCAGTTGACAAAGATGGCAACTGAAAGTCCTAGTAATACCGCTGAAACCAGGTGATAAACTAGTTGTCACAACAACCGAGCCAGCCAGCAACACCAAGAGCAACAGTTGTTGTAGTTCCAATAGAGGCCCTTCACAAACTACAGCACAAATCTATGGAAATGATGGGTGAAAGTCCCAAGTACTTTAGGATCTCGCCTTCAGTGCAGAAAGTACAAGGAGAGGAATGAATACCAACTGCTCTAGTGAAAAGAATGTAGAAATACAGAGAAGAAAGTAGCATGAGCTTATCTCTTCTAGGGTGGAGCAACTATTTTAGGCTTTGCTTGGTGCAGTTCAAATGCGTCGCAAGAGAGATGAACAAGACTAGTCACAAAAGGTAGAGTCAATAGCTTAGTGATGAATTCAGGAACTGATTTCTGGTACTCATCATATTTGACTACGAATAGCCAAATAAAAAGAGAGAACTAAGTCTTAAACCCACTAGTAAGCATACTTAGTCTGTAAAATAAAAACAGGAATCTATCCAAGTGTGAGATGATTCCTCGTTTTGTTTACTTATATAGTGATTGAATTTAGAGCAGCACACCGCAGCCACTAGAGTGGATTGAATTTAGAGCAGTACGCTATGGATTCTGAAAAACATTTATTATATAGTGGATTGAACTTAGAGTAGTACACTATGGATTCTAAAAATATTTCTAGAAATTAGCTTTGACTTCCCTAATCTCTTTGTTCATATCTTATTTTAACCCGCTATAACCCGACGAAAAATAGGGTGAAAAACCTGATTTGTCATGCACAGAAGATAGTTAGATTACTAACCTAATGACATTAATATCTTTTTGCTCTCTCTTATTTACAAACATTTCATATTTGGATAATATTAGTCGACAAATATGGAGGTGCTATATGAACTTCCACTCAAAAGAGCTTGGGCTTTACGTCAGCAGAAAACGACTGAGAAGTCTCATTTATTCTTGATTCTACTTTGTCTATTAGTGAATACTCGCGCTTGAGACCTTATGAAGTCCAACAAAACAGTGAAAATAACTATCGCCTATTGAATACATCTTTTTCTATTAAAAGAATAGAAAGCGGATCGACCTTTTCAACTGTCTCAACTAGATGACCTAAAAAGTGATAGGGTCTTGAGGAGATTTTCTCCAGAGCTTGAAACAGCTAAGTTGACTGACAAAGAGTCGTCACTGGAGAGCAAAAGTATCCAAACGGATGATTTGACAGAGGCTGATCTTATCAGTTTGATTGCATTAGAAGACTCTTCCAAGGATGTTTTCTTTACAAAGTTCCGCTTTACCCTTAAAGAAGGAAGACATCTACAAAAAGGAGATAACCAGAAAATATTAGTTCACGAGAATTGGTTAAGAAGAATAACCTAAAACTTGGGGGATAAGATTAGTCTAATCTGCTCAGTAGAAGGAAAATAGTGGACAGAAAGGATAGACTATGAAATCGCAGGTATTTTCGTGGTCAAAAACAAGAGAAGTTTACCGAGTCATCATCAGACTTTAGTGAAAACACGTCTATACAGACCTGAAAGTGCAAACCCTTCTTGGAAATAGAAGCTCACAGTCCGCTCGTTTCTATCTAGAAAATCCAAAAGATGGACAGTATCATTCAAGAGGTTGAAAAGTTATCTCTAGAAAATCGTTGCCCTGGTGAAAAGGCACAAGGCTTTGAACAAACTCACGATCCAGTTTCGACCTTCCAAACCTCCTACAAATTTTCCTCTATGGCGTGATGATTGCGGGTGTAGGAGCGCCGATCTTGGTCTTGTCCTCTGGTTACGAGAGCGAGTCTCACGAGGTTGGTATTTTATTGGGCACTAGGAAAGGAAAAATTGCAATCTTTTTAGCTAATCTCTGCCTAGTCATCTTGTTTCATTGGCAGTATATTCTGCCTGCATTTGTGGCTGGAATGCTGATATCTTCCTATCTCTTGAAGACTGTACTGTAGAGTGGTACCAAGCTGCACTACAAGATACTCTGGGCAAAAGGCAACGAATCTTACAACGTCTTCTATCATTTGGAGAATCTTATATTTTCCTACTTATCATCAGCTGTTGTCCAGTTGCACTTTGTTTTATCTATTTAGAAAATCACCTAAAGAAATTTTATCATCCATCAGTTAATGTAGGAGAAATCATGACTTTACTACAATTACAAGATCTCACTTATCGTTATAAGAACACTGCAGAAGCGGTATTATATAAAATCAGTACGATTTTTGGAACCAGGGCAAGTTTTATAGTATTATCGGAGAATCAGGGCTGAAATCGACACTTTATCTCTATTAGCAGGTCTCGATGGTCCTGTTGAAGGTTCAATCTTATTTGAAGGCAAGGATATTCGTGAACAAGGCTCTTATCACCGTATGCACCATATCTCGCTAGTTTCCAAACATAACTCTCTGATTGATTATCTTTTCCATTGGAAAATATCCGCTGGTTAATAAAAAGCTAGCAGGATACCCTTCTTGAACTTGGTTTAGATGAAAGTCAAATCAAGCGGAATGTTCTCCAATTATCAGGAGGCAGCAACAACGTGTTGCCATTGCTCGTAGCCTTGTCGGAAGCACCAGTGATTTTAGCAGATGAACCAACAGGAAACCTGAATCCTAAGACTGCTGGAGATATTATTGACCTGCCTCAAATCTCTTGCTGAGAAAACGAGGCAAGTGTGTGTAATTGTGTACACACGAGAGTAAGCACAGGCGTCAGATATTACACTTGAATTGAAGGATAAGAAACTGACTAAAGATAAGAACAAACAGTAAACTCAAAACTTTTAAACATATTACAAAAACGGAAGTAAATCTAGAAAGATCTTATATACATAAACGCATTTTGCCGCCTGTATGCAAGAAAATTTTCTGTCGCTTGTGATCCTTCTTATCATTCTCTTGATGGTTAGTTTGAGTTTGGTCGGCTTGTCTATCAAGGGTGCGACAGCCAAAGACTTCAAGAAACCTTTAAAAATATCACCAATAGTTTCTCCATCGCAACCAACCGCAGGGTCAATCAAGGAACTCCACTGGTGCTGGGAATATCAGGTGAAAGATATCATTATGGAGAAATCACAGCCATTGAATCCTACATTAAACGGATTAATGCTATCGGTGATTGACAGGCTATGAACGATTGAAACGCCTGAACTAAGCAGACTTTAACTGCAGATCGAGCTCAACGTTTTGAAGTAAGCTGATGATAACAGGAGTTAATGATTTGGCTGAAGAAGACAAGTTTGTGTCAGGCTCTTACAAACTGAGTCGAAGGTGAGCATTTAACGAAAACGACGACAAATGCACCAGATCATGCACAAAGACTTGTGGCTGCTAAACATGGCTGGAAGGTAGGAGATAAGGTCAAACTGAACTCCAATATCTACGATGCAGATAATGAAAAGGAGCAGAAACAGTAAAGTAACGACAAAGGACTTTGATGGACTACAACAAATCTGGTGTAACTTACTCACAAGAACTATGAGAATGTTGTTATCACAGATATTCACACAGCCCAACTCTATGGTTATACAGAAGATACAGCCATTTATGGAGATGCTACCTTCTTTGTGGCTGGAGATAAAATCTAGATACTGTCATGCAAGAACCAGGGTCTATCAACGGCATCAACTGGAGATGTATAGCTTGATTAAGAGTTCATCTAACTATCCTGCCCTTGAACACCCATCTCAGGCATGTACAAGATGGCTAATCTCTCTTCTGGGTAGCTTGAGCTTCGCTGTTCTGCTACTGGCCTCTTTCACTGACACCATGGATTAACGCCGTCGCAAAGAGGTTGAAACCCTCCTTTCAATTGGTCCAAAACAAGCCAGTATTCTGGACACTCGATCACCAGAAGCAGTTATGATTGCAATTCCGCACCATCAGCCTACTTCCCAGTAACTATACTGCTCGTACTATTGGAAATACAAAGTGTTTGCAATGTCACATCAGATGTGGCTAATGGGCTAGGTAAGGCAAGTCTCTAATCTTGTGGTGGTGCAAGTTGATGGATTAGTAGACACTTCAAGTTTGACATATCCATTCAACCTTCTGACTTTCGCTATTATTCTTTGTACTTGGCTTTGGTTCTAGTGGTACTAGTTATGGCACTGCTTCGCAACTCTCCTATTTAAAACAAACCAAAAGAACTCTTGTTGGATAGTGAATATTGCTACCTATTCTCACTCAAATGAGATATAATATAGGTAGCATTTTTGATAGAAAAAGGATTTATATGAAAATTTAATTGTAGAAGATGAAAGACATGATCGTGAGGGAATTAGTGATTACTTGTCGGATTGTGGCTGTAAACGATTCAGGCTGCAGATGGTCAAGAAGCTTTAGAAACTTTCTTCGAACCATCTGTTGCCTTTGGTTCTCCCAGATATTCAAATGCCCAAACTTAATGGTGAGGGTTTTGTCAGATCCGTAAAAGCAGCCAAGTTCCGGTCTTGATGCTGACAGCCTTTCAGGACGAAGAGAAATAAGATGAGCGCCTTTGCAGCTTTTAGCAGATGGTTATCTGGAAAAAGTTTTCCCTATCTTTGTTAAAGGTACGAGGATGCTATAAACGTTATTATGATATTAATCATATCTTTTTACCCTATAGGATACTAAGTAGACTTTGAGCTATAGTGCTAGTGTTGGCGGGACAAGAGTTACAGTGAATGCAAAAGAGCTGGAAATTTTAGACTATCTGGTTAAAATGAGTCGAGCCTTAACACGGTCGCAGATTATCGATGCTGTATGGAAGATGACAGATGAGGGTTCTTTTGACAGAGTGATTGATGTCTATATCAAGGAACCACGGAAAAATTGATTTGACTGTATTCTTACTGTGCGCAATGTTGGTTATAAATTGGAGAAAATGAGACGTTCAGGTTTATTTAAAAAATTTTCTCTATACCTTCTCGGTATTTTCTACCTTGGTCATTTGTTACATTTGGCCATCTATTTCCTTTTTCCTCGACCTATCTCAGTCACCGTCAGAAAGCATCGGGCAAAAGGCTACGAAATTGCCCAGTCTCTCCAAGGAAAGGACAGTAAAGCTATTCAGAAGTCCTGAACTTTATTCTAAAAGCAGTGATATGAGGGAGCTGTTATGGAGAGATGACTCAGGATAAGTTGGAAAGTCAATGACAATCTTCCCATTGATAAAAGCAACGACAGACCGGCCTCCTTGGTTATTGAGGAAAGAGAAGTTCAAACTGGATGATGGTCAGACGATGACCTTACAGTTTTTAGCTTTCTATGGATTTGCAGAAAGAAGCAGAAGACATCAGTCTTCAATTTCGCCTTTTATACTTTTATTAGCGTCTTTTTATCATTTCGCTCCTCATCGCCTTTATTCATGCTAGAACCATTGTTGTCTCTATTTTGGAAATCAAACGAGTGACTCGACGTGATGATGGATGGATTCAGAAGTGAGGTTGCGCGTGGATTCTAAGGATGAAAATTATGATCTCAAAGAACAAATCAACAGCCTTTATCAGCATCTCTTGACGGTCATTGCAGATTTGCATGAGAAAACGAGGCCATCCTCTCAGCTAGAAAAAGATGAAGGTTGAGTTTTACGAGGAGCTCCCATGAGCTCAAGACACCTCTAGCTAGTCTAAATATTCTTCTGGAGAATATGAAAGTACCCTAATGGAGCTATGCAAAAGATCGTGACCATTATCTGCGTTTCTTTGGTATTGTGGATGATTTGAGTCAATTACTGTTCTGCAAACTCTCATCCCTTTCTTCAGTGCAGGAATCCCAGAGACAAAAGGATCAACCTTCTTGAAATGATAGATTTTCTCTTAAAGGACTATGACTTGTTAGCCAAAGAGAGAAAATCACTGCAGAAAATCAACTGACTGACCAACAAACTTATCTAAACCTTCGGTACTCAGCCAATTCTTTTCCAATCTTATCAGTAATGCGGTGAAACACTCTGTCCAAGGTGGTTTCCTAAAAATTGGAGAAAAAGATAGTTGGATGTTTATAGAGAACGCCTGTACACCTGAGGAGCAAGATAAGTTTGAACAATCCTTTACGTCCTCTAGTCGACAAAAGCAAGGAGCTGGTCTGGGACTTTTTCGTCGTCAAAAGTTTGTGGAAAACGAAGAAATTGACTATCAGCTTTGAAAGGCATGATGATCACTTGGTATTTTATATGAACTTGCCTCGAGAACAAGGATTAGACGAAGTGGAAAAAGGTCTACATATCTGAAAATCAGAAGAAATTCAATCTGAAAACTCATGGGGAAAAACTAGCTTTTATCAAAAGTGACAAAATGAACAATGTAAATAGGGTTGACCCATAAAAATATACAGGAGGCCTGATAAAATGGCAATCGTTTCAGCAGAAAAATTTGTCCAGCAGCTCGTGACAACGGTTATGCAGTTGGTGGATTTAACACAAACAACCTGAGGTGGACTCGACTGATCTTGCGCGCAGCAGAAGCTAGCTCCAGTTTTTGATCCAAACTTCTATGGGCGCTGTAAAGATACATGAGTAGTTAAAAGTATGTAAAATCCTCTCACTGAGAAATCCTTGTAGAATCAATGGGTATCACTGTACCAGTAGCTATCCACCTTGACCACGGTCACTACGAAGATGCACTTGAGTGATCTGACAGTTTATACTTCAGTCATGTTTGACAGTTCACCTTTCCCAGTTGAAGAAAACCTTGAAAAAGCTCGTAAAGTGTAGTGGAAATTTGCTCATGCAAATGGTGTATCTAGTAGAAGCTGAAGTTGAACTATCGGTGGTGAAGAAGACGGAATCATCGGTGATGGCGAATTGGCTCCAATCGAAGATGCTAAAGCAATGGTTGCAAACTGGTATCGATTTCTTGGCAGCTGGTATCGGTAACATCCACGGTCCTCTACCTGCAAACTGGAAAGGTCTTCGACCTGACCACTTGCAAAAATTGACTGAAGCTGTACCAGGATTCCCAATCGTATTGCACGGTGGATCAGGGTATTCCTGACGACCAAATCCAAGCAGCTATCAAACTTGGTGTAGCAAAGTTAACGTTAACACTGAATGCAAACGCATTCGCTAACGCAACTCGTAAATTTGCTCGGGACTACGAAGCAAACGAAGCAGAATACGACAAGAGAAACTCTTCGACCCACGTAAATTCTTTGGCAGACGGTGTCAAAGCTATCCAAGCATCAGTTGAAGAACGATCGACGTATTCGGTTCAGAAGGTAAAGCTAATCTAGTTGAACAATACAGACGAAACCCGCCCATTGGGTGGGTCAATTTAATTTTTATAGAGTTGTGAGAATAAAATGTAGGATTGAATCTAGAACGGTACACTACAACTGCTAAAAATATTTCCTAGAAATTAGTTTGAGTTTCTAATCTCTTGTTCATATCTTATTTCAAAACTCCACTATATAAACATTTTTCAATTTTGAATTTATAGTAGATCAAACACAGCTACTGTGAATTCTATGCTAGAAATTGACTTAACTGTTCTGGTAAATTTGTCCAGATTTTACTCATTTCACTATAAATCAAAAGATGCTGATAAACAATACCAATGAAAATTAAAGAGCAAACTAGGAAGCTAAGCCGTAAGCTGTACTTGAGTACAGTGAGCGACGCTGACGTGGTTTGAATTGATTCGAAGATACAAGTCTTTAGAAATAGAAAACGCATATTATTAAGTGTTGAGAACATTGATAATATGCTTTTATTTTAGAATATTCACAACTTATATGGTAGATTTAATATCTAAACTGCTTCATATGACCAACAAAAGTCAACTTTGAAGAACTGTAGAATTTTTGTATAAAACTGATAAAGTCGTGATCTAGTCATATCAAGGACACATCAGACTCTCAATTCTGAATCATATTTTTATCAGATATATAATGTAACGAGATAAAATCTGAACAAATTGACTAGGGAAAATCAAATCAATTTCTAGTAATGTTTAGAAGCCAGACTGTACTATTGTTTATTCAACTCACTATAAAATTGAAGTGACAATAGAAAAATGCTAGATAAAAAGTTCATGTATTCTTCTAAAGTTTCTAAGATGAGTTAGCAAGCATCAAGTAGCTTTCGTTTTGAAATGGGTATCAGAAATCAGTTCAAAATGTTTTCTGTCGTCTCAAAATCAGCTTCTTGATTAAAAAGTTAAAAATTCAGTGCAGGACTTCCAAAGCAATGATAATTTTTCTTAACGTTTCTAATTTTATATTTTAAATATTTTCAATATTATAGATATAATTAATACCTAGATTGGCTTTTCACTCAACTCCCCACTGTGTCATCTGCTTTCTTTAAATGTCGGATTCGAAAGAGAGATATGTTTTTGTACGTGTATTGTTCATATAATCCTAATTTCCATTGTAACTCTTTAAATTATCACCACAAATCTCTGTAGAGTTAAATATACTGAAAATCACTTTTACAAAAATAGGTATCGTGTATTAAACTAATGGAAGGAACGACTTATAAGGAGTAAATATGGATAAAACGCACAAAATGGAGTTTAGCAGCAGCTGCACTTGTTACAGCTAGCTAGCTCAGCAAAGGTTGAAGATGTCAATGCTAAGGAATTAACTGAACAGGACTTTTTCTCTGGGCAGTCACTCGAGAAAACGTCAACCAAAACCTCAGAAATTACAAAAGAACAAGTTAATCAAGCAGAACAAAACGTAAAACATGCAGAACAAAACTGTCGAAAATGTACATCACAGAAAATGAAACTGTACATAAAAACAGTAAAAAGAACTTGAACAACAGGTATCAGTAGTAAACAAATGTACAAGATGCTGAGTCAACTCAAAAGTGCATCTGATGTCTATTGCTGAAGCAGGCTCAATTGATCAAATGCTACTGAACGCGTTAAAAGTGCAACTGCAACATTCTGTATCAGCTGATTGGTAAACTCCATGCTAAGCGAAAGCAGTTGATGAACAAACAAACCGAACTCAAACAAGCAACTGAACAAGTAAATGAACAAGAACATATCGTTCAATCAACACAAGATCGTGTTCAAGAGATGAAGAATCGATTCATCATACAAATGAACGTGAATTAACGGAAGACTTGCACTCAAGCAAACCACAGTTGTCGAGACAATCAAAAGAAGCGGTTACAGTAGCGTGAGCATCAAGTAGGAAGTGCAAAAGAAGCTGATGAAAAACGTACGAAACAATCAATATCTGGGATGAAAAAGTTACCCAAGCTAACAACCAATACGTAAACACGTAATACAGTAACAAACAAAAGAAGCAGAGGTTAAGGTAGCAGAACAACGAGTTCAAGATGCGCAACAAACACTTACTATGTCTACAACGCTAAAACATTAACAACAAGTTGTAAATACATTAACTCTTAGTGAAGAATATAGTAAAGCACTCAAAAGAAGATGATGAGTAACCTTGAAACGACAATGAAAATTGTTGGTGATAAAACGAATACAAAGTCAAATGAAAGGTTGACAAAACTCGAAATATTGATATTCGAAATTTAACATACGATCAACAATTGGAGTAATACAATTTGCAGCTGATTTGATTAATCGAGTACGTAAACAATATGGCTCACCATGCACACACAGTCACAAAAGACTCTCCTTTAAGTCTGCAAATACCGCTGCACGTAAAGATGAAGCTAATGGATATCAGATGGATGATGGACATGATGTTAAGGTCATTAACGAGGTTAAAGCGCATGAGTTTGGTCTCAAAACCGGTATTCAATTTATGACTTATTTTCATATGATTTAATGATGATGATGAAAATGAATACAAACACTTAGGTGTTAATGCTGACCTAATTTGATACTAAAACAATGGATGAAGCTAAACGACGAATTTATAAAATCATTGACATTCTTGTTTTAATGGATATGAATGGCAACATGCTAGAAGTGTTGTAGGTTATACAAATGAACCAGCATACTGGTCTTGCAATGGCTATGGATTAGCAGTGGGAAAAGTACATTTCGAATATGTAGAACCACGTTATATTAAAGATCCATCAAAATTCGATATCTACTGAAATTAAAGGAGTCACCAACAGAACGTATGAAAAAGCAAAAGACCGACGCAAAAATGCAGTTACTCTTCTAATGCAAAGACTGAATTAGCTGAAAAACAAACTGAATTAGAAACTGCCAAAAGAACAGGCTCAAGCAGCAGGTCTCATTCTCACACAGGCAAAAGAAGCACTTACAGAAGCTATGAATCTAAAGAACAGACTCTGATGCATTAACAAAACTAGAATTAGCTAAAGAGAATCCTTCGAAAGCTGAACTTGAAAAAGAAACTGCAGAAGAAAAACTTAAATCTCTTTTCTAAAACAAAAGAAGAAAAAGAAAAAGATTCACTTTACAGCTAAAGAACAGTTAAGTCAAGATAAGAAAGAATTAAAATCTCATAAGATAACCTTACAACAGTTGAAGAAAGTATCAGGAAGTCGTTAAACAATTAGCAGATGCGAAGAAAAACTTAATATCACATCAAATGTGTTAACAGATGCGAAAACAAGATCTTAAACGCATGCACAAGATAAAGTTGATGCATTGAAAATGACTGAAAACGATTAGAAGATAAGAAACATGCGCTGATCAACTTCACACAAGAGTATGAAAAAGCTCAGACTGTCAACATACAAGTGAATCCTAACTTGAAACATGCAACGACGAGTGACAAAGCTCCATGAACATCACAATTACTTAAAGCTCAATACGAAGCATACCAAGCAAGCCTTTAAAACCATCAACAGATGTAAAACCATCAGTAGATAATAAACCATCAGTAGATAATAAGCCATCAACAGATGTGCAAAACCATCAGCAGATGTAAACCATCAGCAGATGTAAAACCATCAGTAGATGTAAAAGATAGTAAAGACAAAATCTGAAAGGAGAGAGACCTGCGTGAATCAGGTTGTTAGCTATAGCCGTGTAGCTAGAAATAAAAGAATTGTCAAAAACCGGATAGCTCTGTTTTAACCTCTGATTGGCCTAGGGTGCGCTTAGCTTACTTTGAGTAACACGTTCAAAACGTAGAGGATAGATAATGAAAAGAGTCAATATATTTTGTTTCATTGATATTTTACTTGTTTTGTTAACAGGTTGTAGTAAGAACCCTAACGGTATTTATGAAGGGAAAATGATGTTTCATATCGCTTTGGAGATTAAAAGATAGTAGCATCTTTGAGAATGAATGCCTTTGGTTTTGAGGATAATGTGATCTGTCTGTTGATTCTAAAAATAAGGAGTTAACTGGAACATATAGGGATGACGAAGTAAGCTTATCTTATGAAATGAAGGAGGAGCTCTTACTTTAACACCCGAAAAATTCAGGAGCTTTTAAAGATTACATCAGACTCAGTTGTAATGATAACCGGAAATGGTCAAAAAGAATCAGAAAACAATCTTCTTCAACTCGAGGAAGATGCTGGAACGTCAACAAAATCATCGACTAACAGCAGCTCGCAAAACACTAGTTCTAAAGAAAAGGCCTCGAAGTCTTTGGATGATCATATCCAGTCAGAGAGTTTTCTCAGTCTCGTTGGAACGTGGCAGAATGCTAACGGAAAGTCTTGAAATTTGATCGACAAGGTCTTGTCGAGCCACAAGATACGCGTTGAATAGATCGTTCTACTCTTGAAGGAGGGATAAAGTAGCTAGTTTACAGCATGGATTTACTGGTTCAATGATTTTACTTGGCGCAGTGGAACAGTTTTTCCAGATGGAGTGATGGAAACATGATGCTTCTGACAGTTCAAAAGATAGAATCTGGACTGGACAACAAGGGATATTTTCAGATGCAAATGATTTTTACTGCAAGATGAGCACGGAGCTTTTAGATACGACGGGAACTACTGTGAAACGTAGTGGAGATGATGCACGTAAACTATGTAATACTGGTGTTTGGTTATGGTGGACAGTCCTCCGTTGATTATGCAAACGAAAAAGCTAGGGTTTTAAAGAGCGTGAAGTATTTGCAGGAAATTATGGGTATGACAGATGAAATCACCTATAACGCAGTTCATAGTACGATGGTCTCTGTGGTTTGGGTCTATCAAAAACGGGGTAATCTTGAAACAAGAAGACGGACAAATTCTCTTTATGAACCGTGATGATTGGGGAGTTAGGGGAGAAAGAAAAGGAAATGGAAATGACGAGAGAGAAATTTTACAATACTTCACAAGATAAACGTGAGTTGACAGCTCCAGTAGCAGTAACTTTGAAAAATTTACATGAAAAACAAACTAAGTTAACAAGAAAGCTGCGGTTCTTAGGGAAAAACTATTATTGCAATGTTTGTACTTACTTTTTCTAATTTTGATTACTGGTAGTGGTAGAGGTTTAGAACGTTTTAGTATTTCTGGGTGATAGGAATTGTATTATTTGGTGGTCGTCAGTTATTTTTTGATACAACCAGCAGAAGCTGAACTGGAACAAGCTCTAAGAACATTAATACAGAAATCAGTCAATCAGGGTGGTATTAATGGGAAAAAGAATTTTCCAGCAGAAATTTTATAATTATAGTGATACTTACCGTCTTTATAAACCCAGCGAAAGAAGGACGTGCTTTTGACATGCAGGAGGCGTATAATCTTTAGAAAACACAACATATTTCAAGAAAATCAACTTATTCAAGAAGAAATCATGCTGCAACATGATATTGCTAGTTCAGCACGTGTTGCAGCTGTCGGCTCTGTTATTTCAGCTTAATACTAGAAAGTAATAAACGATTTCCTAGTGTATCAGAAGGAAATGAAAGAAAATATTCTCAATTCCAGATTGTCAAAATTAGCTCAGAAAAATGACCGCTTATTAAGGTGTAGAAACTTTGTAGCCCTAGTCAATTAAAATCAAGTCATATATGTCTGCACAAAATCTTTTAATGTGAAATCAAATTGATGAATTATAAAAATCAATGCGGTAACATCCCCCAGAATCCATGTTTTGGGCAAAATATACAAATGAGGTCAGGAAAAAGTCGACCTCATTTTTAATAAATGAGATTTTTCTCGAATTTTACTTTCATATCCGCAACATTCAATCAACCAGTAAGTTCTTGAAAGCTCTAGGGTTAGGATTACGAGAGCTCACGATCAATAGTTTTCTTGTATAACCACTTTTTGATGGCTAATCTAATCTCTCAACAGTGTAATAGTGGTATTTCGTTTCAGAAAAACATTTATACTCTTCGAAAATCTCTTCAAACCCTCGTCAACGTCGCCTGTTGCATATAGGTAAACCGGACTTCGTCGGTCTTATCCACAACCTCAAAACAGTGTTTTGAGCTGACTCGTCAGTTCTATCTACAACCTCAAGCAGTGCTGAGCAACCTGCGACTAGTTTCCTAGTTTGCCTTGATTACATTGAGTATAAAAATACCATTTAAGAGAAAAAATTTCACTCATAAACTCATGGTAAAACGCTTGCATTCTGCTTTTTATTGACTATAATAGGTTGGTATAAAGCCTTCTGAAGAATAAACGTAAAGGTTTAGAAAGTAAGGATTTAGATGACTTGTATTGGAAAATACGATTTTCTATTCCTTATCATAGGGAGATAGATATGGCTATGATAGAAGTGGAACATCTTCAGAAAAACTTTGTGAGAAGACTGTTAAGGAACCAGGTTTAAGGTCTGCGTTCCTTTATTCATCCTGAAAAGCAGACCCTTAGGCGGTCAAGGATTTGACCTTTGAGGTTCCGAAAGGACAAATTTTAGGCTTTATTGGGGCAAATGGTGCTGGAAAGTCGACAACCATCAAAATGTTGACAGGGATTTTGAAACCGACATCTGGTTTTTGTCGGATTAACGGCAAGATTCCGCAGGATAATCGCTGACTATGTTATGATATTGGGGTTGTTTTTGGACAACGGACCCAGCTATGGTGGATGTTTGGCTGCTGAGACTTACACGGTTTTGAAAGAGATACGATGCTGCCAGACTCGCTCTTCATAAACGCATGGATAAAATGAAGTCTTGGTTGAGGGGACTTTTATCACTGATCCCGTGCGAACTCTTTCACTGGGTCATGGATGAGAGCGGATATTGCAGCCTTCTGCTCCACAATCCCAGGTTCTCTTTTTAGATAGCTCACCATTGGTCTGGATGTGTTTAGTCAAGGATAATACTCTGTCGGGCCATACGGATCAATCAGGAGGAAGAAAACAACCATTCTCTTGACTGACTCACTGACCTGAGGTGATATTGAGCAACTTTGTGATCGGATTTTATGATTGACAAGGCAGAGATTTTGATGGGACGGTTAGCCAGCTAGGAGACTTGGCAAGATGAAGACTCTATCCTCTGAATTGGTGCCAGGGCAAAGTCATCTCGCTTCTCACTATGAAGGCCGCCCTATTATGTCTATTGACTAGACAAGGAAAATAGCCTCAATATTGAATTTGATAGTTCACGCCAGTCATGGACATTATCAAAGCAAACCCCTGTCTGATTTGGAAAATCCGTGATTTTGGAAGATGGTGGATACGATATTGAGGATATTATCCGTCGCTTTCTACCGAAAAGGAGCTTCCAAGATGGTCAAAATTGTGAGACGCAGAAACCTTTTATCAATGCAGGGATTCAGGAGTTGATCACCTATCGAGTGAATTTTCTTTCTATCGGATTGGTGATGTCATGGGAGCTTTTGGTAGCTTTTCTTATCTTTGAAGGCAGTCTTTGATTCCTGCAGGAGTCCTTGATTCAGGATTCAGCATGGCAGATATCACCCTCTACATCATCATGAGTTTTGTGACTGAATCTGTGACCAAGTCAGATAGCTCTTGCGATTGGGGAAGAGTAATGATGGTTCTATTATCATGCGTTTGTTGAGACCAGTGCATTTTGCGGCCTTCATCTCTTCACTGAACTTGGTTCCAAGTGGTTGATTTTTATATCTGTCGACTGCCATTTTTAAGTGTCATTGTTTTGATGAAAGTCTTATCGGGGGCAAGGTATTGTATGAAGTCGGGCTCTCTGTTCATATATCTTTCTAGCTTAACACTAGCCTACCTGATTAATCTTTAATATTTGCTTTGGTTTTCGGCTTTTGTGTTTAAAAATCTTTGGGTCCAATCTACTCAAGACTTCCATAGTGGCCTTTATGTCTGGCGAGTTTGATTCCTTAACGCTTTTTCCAAAGGTGGTTTCAGATATTCTCTCCTTATTGCCATTTTCATCCTTAATTTACACTCCGGTCATGATTATCGTTTGGAAATACGGTGCAGTCGGATTCTTCAAGCACTTTTTGCTTCAGTTCTTCTGGCTTATAGTGATGGTGGGCTTGTCTCAGTTGATTTGGAAGCAGTCCAGTCATTCATCACCATTCAGGAGGTTAGGATGAAAAATATCAACGCATGCATCTGATTTTTATCAGACAATACATCAAACAAATTATGGAATACAAAGGTTGATTTTTGTGGTTGGTGTTTTAGGTGTTTTCCTGACCCAAGGTTTGAACCTCTTGTTTTTAAATGTTGTTTTTCAGCACGTTCCATCCCTAGAAGGCTGGACCTTTTCAGAGATTGCCTCTATCTATGAGCTTTTTCTTTGATTCTAGAGAGTTGGATCATCTCTTTTTGACAATCTCTGGGCTTTGGACAGACTAGTCCGAAAAGGAGAATTTGACAAGTATCTGACTCGTCCTATTAATTCTCTTTCATCATCCTAGTTGAGACCTTTCAGATTGATGCTTTGGGCGAACTCTTGGTCAGTGGCATTTTACTAGGGACTACGACTAGCATTAGCTTGGACTCTTCCAAAATTCCTGATTTTCCTAGTCTGCTATTCCTTTTGCGACCTTGATTTACACTTCTTTAAAAATCGCGACAGTAGCATCGCTTTTTGGACCAAGCAGTCAGGCGCCTACTGATTTACATTTTATATGTTCAATGACTGCCCGCAAATTCCGATTTCCATTTACAATTCGAACTCTTCTGATGGTTGATTCTTTATCGTGCCATTTGCCTTTTACGGCCTACTATCCTGCCAGCTATTTCTTGCAGGACAAGGATGTGATCTTTAACATCGGAGGTTTGATATTGATTTCCCTCGTCTTTTTGCTATTTCACTGAAACTCTGGGACAGGGGCCTAGATTCCTCACGAAAGTGCAGGTTCTAATAGCAAAATTGGACCAAATCATGAAAGGAACTTATGATGTTTTGTAATTGAAGAAGTCAAGGATGAAAATCAGGCAGTTGTCGCTGAGGGTTTTAAAGGATTTGCCAGAATGGTTTGGAATCCCAGAAAGCACACAAGCCTATATAGAAGCGAGCCAAGGCCTCAGCAAGTGTGAGCCGCCTTTCAGGAGAGTAATTTGTCTTGGCTTGTGAGCTTGTCCTATTCCTAGTGAAGATTGTGCAGAGATTGATTGTCTCGGTGTAGCTCATCAGGTAGAGAGTTGAGGAGTCAATTGCTTGCTGCTTTTGAGAAAGTGAAGCACGCAAAAACGTTGATTATTTACCAAGTGAAAACAGTAGCAGAAGGTTCTAATAAAAGATTATGATCGAACAAATGTCTTTTATCGCAGTCTTGGCTTTAAAAATTAGAGATTTTTCCACAACTTGGGAGTCTCAAAATCCTTGTCAGATTTTGATTAAAAAGATAGGTTAAGAATCCTTGACATCCTTTCTTATAGTGCTACTACTCATAAGTGGAATCGCCGATTAGCTCTGAGTTGGTAGAGCATCCGCATTCGTAACGCGAAGGTCACAGGTTCGATCCTGCAATCGGCATTTTAGAAATGATAAAAGAAAGATAAAGAAAATTCAGAATGTTTATTTGAAGAGCAATTTTCTCAAGTTCATTGTTATAATGTAGTATTTTATTTGAAAAAACAGATAAAGCGCAAAAATCACTTCCTGTGCTATACTGATTGAAAATTTTTAGTTTGGCGTTAGAACTGTTCCTCAGTCCTAGCGCCTTTTTCTGTTTGATAAGTCTATTTGGTGGAGAAATGATTCTGATACTCAATGAAAATCAAAAGAGCAAACTAGGAAACTAGCCGCAGGCTGCTCAGCACTGCTTTGAGGTTGTAAACAGAACTGACGAAGTCAGCTCAAAACACTGTTTTGAGGTTGCAGATGAAACTGACGAAGTCAGAACATATATACGGCAAGGCGACGTTGACGCAGTTTGAAGGATTTTCGAAGAGTATGAGAATCTTATGGGCGCAAGCAATGATGGCTCATCTTGCTTCCTCTTTGAGAAATTCGATTGTAAAAGAAGAAAAAGCTGGATCCTTAGAAATGTGCTGCAATTGAAACCCGACAGGGTCAGAGCCTGTTTGATATAGCGACTTCCTTGCGCGATGTGTGAGGATATTTTAATGCCAGCACTTTCATAAGACTGATGAGCATAGTCAGCAGAATAAAGCTTTTAGAAGCGCCCTTTTCCAAGACATTGTCGGGCTGTCCACGCTTGATTTCAGTGTGGATAGTTTGAGGAGCTTTTCCAAGTAGAGACGAATTTCTCTGTTGATTTCCCTTCCTTTTCCATCGTTCGATTAACGACGACTATCGATTGTCATTTGTGTAGTATATTGGCTTTTGAATCTCTGTGCCTTTCTTGTGTTTGTGATGAACAACAAGTATAACACAGAGCTGTTTTTCTGTATGCCTAAGAGCTTTCATGCGACAAAACAGCTTAACATCATCAAGTCTCTTATCAAATGAAATCGAGTACTAGCTATGACTAGTTGGAACCATCTAATTTTTGAGGAGGTCTGGGTGGATAACTTCATTATAGAATTTTTCAGTAAAGCAAAAATCATAAAAAGTATAATAAAAATTTTCTGAAAAACAATTGACAAGAGTTGCTATTTTTCTTGTAAAATAAGAAAAATTAAATACAACACCGAATGAGTTTAATAGAAGTGGAAAATCGTTTGATTTTTCATGACTGTAAATGGACGGAACTCTGGAGAGACCGTAAAAGGCACCGAAGGGAGCAAGGCAGAGCAACTGCTCAAACTCTCAGGTAAAATAAAGGACAGAGCTAGGATAGAGCGCTTTTTGGCATTTATCGATAGCATTCCAGAGTACATGTATCTTGCATGTGCTCTTTCTTTTGGAGTTGAAAAGATAGGAGAAGGAAATGTTACATTTGCTGAATCAATCGATGCTTTTGCTATGAGGTCCCACCCTCTTGATTTTTATTGGTCAGTACAGGGATTTACTAACTGCTCGTTTAGGACTCTTACAAATTTTGCGTCTCCCTAAGGCCTTCCAGCTTATTTTTACCAAGGATAAGGGCATGGCGATGTATCTAGCTTTTCGCGGCTCTTTTGCACAGCCCTAGCAGCAACTGTTGGTACAGGGAAATATCATCGGAGTGGCAACAGCTATCAAGGTGGGAGGTCCTGGTGCCCTCTTCTGGATGTGGGTGGCTGCTTTCTTTGGAATGGCAACCAAGTATGCAGAGGGCTTACTGGCTATCAAATATCGGAGTAAGGATGAAAATGGCGCTATCGCAGGAGGACCTATGCACTATATTCTTCTAGGGATGGGAGAAAAATGGCGCCCTCTTGCAATCTTCTTTGCTATAGCTGGAGTATTGGTTGCACTTTTAGGGATTGGTACTTTTACCCAGGTTAATTCCATTACAGAATCCGTGCAAAAATACGGCTAGTGTTGATCCAAACAATTACTGCACTTGTTTTATCTATTTTTCGTAGGGATTGCGGTCTTTGGTGGACTCAAATCTATTTCGAAAGTTTCTACTACAGTAGTTCCTTTTATGGCTGTGTCTACATCTTGGGAACCTTGACAGTCATTTTTGTTAATATTGATAAAAATACCAGCAACTCTTTCCCTAGTTCTCACATCAGCTTTTAGTCCAGTTGCTGCACTAGGAGGCTTTGCTAGGAGCCAGTATTCGAACTGCTATCCAAAACGGTGTGGCGCGTGGGGTCTTCTCCAAATGAGTCGGGCTTAGGTTCAGCTCCCATTGCGGGCAGCGGCGCATAGACAAATGAGCCGAGTGGAGCAGGTTTGATTTCCATGACAGGGACCTTTATTGATACTCTAATCATCTGTACCCTGACTGGCTTGACCATCTTGGTAACTGGTGTTTGGAACGGTGATTTGAATGAGTGTTACTCTGACTCAGTCAGCTTTTTCTACGGTATTTTCTTTCTTTGGTCCAGCTCTTTTTAACAGTTTTTCTTGGTGCTTTTTGCCTTTACCACGATTTTTGGGTTGGAACTATTACGGAGGCGTTGTTTTGAGTTTCTCTTTGGTGTTCGCTTTATCTGGCTCTATCGTCTGGTCTTTGTTGCCATGGTCTACTGGTGGCTTCATCGAGTTGGATATGGTTTGGATTATTGCAGATATTGTCAATGCCCTCATGGCACTACCAAACTTGATTGCCCTCCTAGCCTTGTCTCCAGTCGTTATCGCTGAGACTAAAGTATTTTGATAAATAATATAAGATTGATCTTTCCATTTAATGAAAATGCTAGCATCTGTTTGGAGATGCTGGCTTTTTCACTTCTAGGAGCTAGTCTTTTATTTTATACTCAATGAAAATCAAAAGAGCAAACTAGAAACTAGTCGCAGGTTGCTCAAAGCACTGCTTTGAGGTTGTAGATAGGAACGACGAAGTCAGCTCAAAACACTGTTTTGAGGTTGCAGATGAAACTGATGAAGTCAGTCACTATATACGCCAAGGCGACGTTGACGCGGTTTGAAGAGATTTTCGAAGAGTATTATGTCATAAGATGAATGAAATTCAAGAGTACTTCTTTTATGATGTCCTTTATTTGCACTATTATTTATTGTATAATAGTCAGCATAAATCTGTTTTTGAGTCTGATATGTCTTGTTTCATCTATGTGAGAAAGAAAAATAAACTGAGGTGTTTATGTCAAAAGATATTCAAAAATTAGTGATTTCACAAGGAATAGCGAATCTAGCAGATGTCTTTTTTAGAGTCATTGTGATTGCAAATGTGTTTGTCTTATCTGGTTCAGTCATTTCAACCTCCCTAGTGCCAATTCTGATTGGACTATCCTCCTTTTTAGCTAGTTTCTTAGTTCCATTAGTAACGAAGAGATTAGCTTTAAATCGTGTTCTTTTCTTGACTCAATTGGGTAAGACGATTCTGCTAGCGATTTTACTTTTTCTACTCAAGCAATCTGAAACTATTTCCCTCCCTCTTTTATATGCTATTGTACTTTTATCTCCGTCTTTGGATGGTTTTGCAGCTCCCTGTTTCTATGCGATTGTTCCACGCTATGCAAGTGATTTAGCTAAAGCGAACGAGCCATTTCTATGAGTGGTGAAAGTGTACAACTAGTTGGGTTGGGGCTTAGGAGGTTTCTTATTTGCTAGTCTGGGAATGAATCTTAGCATGCTCATTGTTGAGTTTTGTTTACACTTTCGACGATTTTGATGTTTGGTTTGCCACTAGTCGAAAAAGAAGAGTTATCCTCTGAAACGAATGTTGAGACGCTAACAAAAGGTTGGCGATTGGTGGCTAAAAGAATCAAGATTACGATTTTTTGTCCAAGCCAATCTTTTTAGAAATTCTAGCCAATGCTATCTGGGTATCTTCTGTTTTACTTGTGTTTTGTGACTGAAATTTTACATCAGTCAGAAAGCTATTAGCTATGTCAATACAGCTTATTCCTTGAGGGATTATCTTGGGAGGAGCTATTATCTCCGTCTAGCAGAGAAAGTTGTTACCTATAAATATCAGACTATGACCTTTTCTTTGTTAGCTACAGCACTAGTAACTCTGTTGATAGTGTTATTTCCAAATCCACCTGCTTTTCTATTCCTATCTCTAGTAATTGGTTTTCTATCTCAGATTAAGGAAGTTCCTGAGAGCGTATTTTTACAGGAATCGGTTGATGAGAGGAACTTGTGAATGTTTTACTCCGTTATCGAGTTGTCTCTACATTGGCCTTTTCTGTCTCTGTTTTTCTAATGAGTTTTATCACAGAATATTTTGGTGTATTTACTGGCTTTGACTTGGCTATCTTCTGCTTACTAGTAGAGTCCATCTTAGTTTTAAGAAACAAGCATCAGATAAATTAACAGTATGATCACACATCTGGTGTGATGTTTTCATAAAAATTTTTTTATCAGTGCAATTTAAAATATATATTATGCAAGGTATAGATTCTGTGTTAGACTTATTGTCAACGAAAAGCTAATGAATCATCAATCAAGGCAAGGATTTGTTCAATAGGCTGATGAGATTTCGTAAGATTTTCGCAGAAACCATTCAATTACAAAACGAAAAGAGGTCCCCTTATGACAACATTTACTATCCACACAGTAGAATCAGCACCAGCAGAAGTGAAAGAAGTTCTTGAAACGGTACAAAAGGACAACAATGGTTATATCCCAAATCTTATCGGTCTTTTGGCCAATGCCCCTACAGCCCTAGAGGCTTATCGCACTGTTGGAGCTATTAACCGTCGCAATAGTCTAACACCTGTAGAACGAGAAGTGGTGCAAATCACTGCAGCTGTAACCAACGGTTGTGCCTTCTGCGTCGCTGGCCATACAGCCTTTTCTATCAAGCAAATCCAGATGAACGATGACCTACTTCAAGCCCTTCGCAATCGTACTCCAATCGAAAGCGATCCTAAGCTGGATACTCTAGCTAAGTTTACCTTGGCAGTTATCAATACCAAAGGGCGCGTAGGAGATGAAGCTCTTGGAGAATTTCTTGAAGCAGGCTATACACAAGAAAATGCCTTGGATGTTGTTCTCGGTGTCAGTCTAGCAAGTCTTTGTAACTATGCCAACAACCTAGCTAACACACCGATTAATCCAGAATTACAACCTTATGCATAAGAGGAGGGCAGAGTATGGGATTTTTTTCAGAAGAATTTTTAAGCTGGTTAGACCAGCACGCTGATGAAATTGACAAAAATCATGTCAAGCTGGAGAAGAACTGATTGAGAAAATTGCTGCAGAAGGTGCCTTTCGTGTAGGGGTTCCCAAAGTTCTTGGAGGGCTAGGTGGAAATGATCAAGATGTTATCGATATCCTTGCTGAACTCGCTCAACATTCCTTAACAGCCTCCTTTATCTCATGGGGGCAACGAACTTTAATAGACAATATTCTTCATACTGATAATGCTTATTTCAAAGAAGTTTACTTGGAAAAACTCTTATCAGGAGAATATGCAGGTGCTACGGCCTTATCTAATGCGGTCAAGTATCTATCTGACTTAGAGGAACTAAATGTTCGAATCCTTGAAGAAAATGGGAATTATTACCTAAAAGGCCGACTTCCTTGGGTAACCAATGCTCGTAGGGATCGCTTTCTCACTATTTTTGTAGCAGGATTTGCAGATGACCCGAGTCAAAGTTACGTAGTAGCTGTACCATCGGACGCAGAAAACTTTAGTCGTTCCGAAGATTTGGAATTTGTTTCTCTCCAAGGAGGAAATACAGCAGCTCTGACTTTTAACAAGGTATCTTTAAAGGAAGAGTGGATTCTATCGAGGGATGCTCATCAATTTTTAGCGCAAAATCGTCCAGCCTTTTTAGGCTACCAATTTGGCCTAGCCTTTGGTTTGGCTGAACGTTCACTCTCAGAAGTCGAAAAAGAATTGGGGAAACGAGGTGTCTTGAAGGAAGAATGGCAGCATCAGGTCGAACAGTTAGATGATATTCGACATTCTCTCTATCAAGGACTATCTGAAGAGTCCTATTTCGTTAGAAATCCGCGTGAGCTATTCCAGTTACGAATTGATATTGTTGATGTTGTTGCTCAAAAGTCTCTTATTAGAACTACAAGCTGGTGGCGGTAGAGGATACTTTTAGTAAATCGACATCCGGTTTCATACGTCGTTGGAATGAAGGTGCCTTTTACCAATTGTTTCTCCTAGTGCAGTGCAATTGCGACATATTCTAGCGACAAACTAAAAATAAAGAAAAATAAAAACGAGGTTTATCTTTTAAACTTCGTTTTTAATACTTCATTTAAGCGCTTTTATGCTATACTGATAATAACATGACTATTGGAGGTTCACATGAAAAAACTCCCCTTGGCCTTTTCAGGGTGCTTATTGGGATTGGCTGGTGCAGGCAATCTCATCCTGGATATTTTTCCATTATTATCGCACGTCTTTAGTTTGTCAGGCTTGATTTTATGGTTTTATTTTTTTATACAGTCATCTTAGTGATTGGCAAGAGAGCAGCAAGAACTTAAGAAAGCTCCTCTATTATCGGGAATGGCGACCTTTCCCATGGCAGGGATGATTTTATCAACCCTACTTACTGCGAATCTTACCCTACGAGTATGGGTATCATAGCAGCAAGCTCTTTGGTGGTTTGCCTTTCTACTGGATGTAGGTTTAATCATCTACTTTACTAAAAATTATGTGCAGACTAAACCAAGAACGAACGCAACGCCAAGTTGGACAGTTCTTTATGTGGGGATAGCAGTAGCAAGCTTGACCTACCCAGTGGTGGGTATAGTCGAGATTGCCTATGGCGCTTGGATTTTTGGCTTTACCTTAACTCTTTTCCTTTATCCTCTGATTTATCAAGATTTGAAAAGTAATCCATTGCCACGGGCTTTACTGGGGCAAGAAGGAATCTATTGTGCTCCCTTTTCTCTACTGTTGGCCGCACTCGTTCGGATCGGAGGTTCAGGTCTTCATGGCTGGATTTTGCTAGTCATGATCCTTGCGTCACAGACTTTCTTTTTCTTTGTCCTCAGTCGTTTGCCAAGGATTTTAAAACAGGGATTTCAACCAGCTTTTTCAGCCCTAACCTTCCCAACTATCATCACAGCAACTTCATTGAAAATGGCCCAAGGCATTCTGCAGACTCCAGTCCTAAACCTTCTCGTTTGGCTCGAAACGATCATTTGTTTAACAATCCTTGTCTATGTATTAGTAGAATATATGCGGTATTTATGAACTAAAAAGCCCCTAGCACTGAGAAGTGTTAGGGGTTCTTCATCACGAGCGTATACAATCAATTAGTTCAACTTATCTACTGTTCTTCATGTTCGGATAAAAAATAATAAGTCATAGTACCGAAGATTGATCCTACTCCAAGTCCTACTAGTAGGAAAAGTGCGATCGTTTTGAGTTCTAGAAACTGCAAGAAGAAATCTGTAATCGAGTGATTTTCAAGGAGTACTTTTTGGAAAAATAGGATAAATAAGTAGAGTTGGGATGCTAGTTCCAACTAACCAACTTCTAACTTGATTTGCTGCTTACTGTAAGTGATTTGTGGAATCTCGGATTGATCATCATCTTCTAAGTGGAGTCCTCTAGTAGAATATCTTGCCTTGAGACTGAGGGCAAAAATCATCAAGAAGTAGAGATAGGGCATAGCCATTCGAACTATCTCTATAAAGCGCCCAAACAACAGATAGAAGAGGAAGGAAGGAAGAGTAAAAGATTTGGACCATGGAACGGGCGCAAGCCTTGTAGATGACCTCTTGACGGCATTCATCAAAGGGGCCTTGAATATGAAAGAAATTTCGAACTAAGCGAGTTGTTAAATCTTCTTTTTTCATGGTAGTGACCTCTTAATAAGATTGTTTTTGATTAGCTTCTTTAAAGAGTTGATAGAGAGTATAGAAGTAGATTAGACTAAAAACGATACAGATTGTTAGAAATAATAGATATCTCCAATCCATAGAATTCGTTAACAGTTGTGGGAAAGATACGAGGATAAAGCAGAGAGATGCGTTTAAGATGCGTATTTTTTTTGATGTGATTTTCTGAAATCTTTGTCCTTTATTCAAGACAGTAAGGGCTAAGAGGAAGATGATCAGAAAAGGACGCGTAATTTGGCCATAAACTAGGAAAACTGTCATAAAGATACTGACCAAAATATGGCTGAGAATTAAAGTTTGTAGTGATTTCATAATTTTCCTCCTAATCGTCGTCTTGATCTTCTCTAGCTTTTTGAATACGAAGAGTGACGACAATATGCACTGTTAATCCGAAAAAGAAGGCTGCAACGATGGTTGACAAGATACTTCTGGTATTCAGAAGAGAGGTAAGATAGCTCTTGCTATCATCCATTAGGATATCGAGAAGTGGCATTCCAAACAACATGGCTATTCCATATCCAAGACCAGCTTTAAGACCAGGATTACGTAACTGTTTCTTTTCTTTCTGGTTCAACACGTCAGGATCAATAGAAGCAATACCAGTTTTTGTAGTTTGACTAGTGACATAGATAGCACAAACCATGGAAATTAGAAAGATAATGATTGGATATCCAAAAGCGACTACTTGGGGATATCTAAAAGCAAGGACAAAGGGAATAAGATTGCCTAAAGTCATGAGGTAAAAGAGAACCATAAAGACTTTATTCCCGATGTGTTCAGCCTCGCGTCGTTTGTGTTCATCAAGTGGCCCTGAAACGCCATAGATACGTTTGATTAGTTTTTCATAGAGGGGTTCTTTTTTCATAGGTGATTTCTCCTAAATGACAATGTTACTTTGTTTCTTTTACGAATTGATAGAGACAATAGAGATAAGTGATAGAAGAAAGGCTGGCGATAGTTAGCAATAGATAATATTTCCAATTGCTTGAAATGAGCGTCAGTTGTGGTAAGGATAGAATCATAAACAGAATAGTGCTAGGTTGAGTATGCGCGTTTTTGGGAGTCGATCTTTTCAGATAAGTCAGTCCTTTATTGAGGGCTGGAACAAAGACTGGAAGGAGGATTATATCGTAGATGGGCAAGTTCCTGAAACGATGATGAAGATGAGTAGAGAAGCAAACAAAAAGATGATAGGTCAGTAAAGTTACTAGTGATTTCATAAGGCACCTCCTAATCCTGGTCTTTTTAGCTCTTTACAATACGAAGTGAGTCGACACTATGCACCATCACTCCGAAAAAGAAAGCTCCCAGTATAGTTTTAAAAATATGTTTTGTATTTAGAAGAGAACTGATAAAAATTTGGATTTTCACTTGTTAGGGTATCAATGAGTGGAATTATAAAAATATCACTGTTCCATAAATCGAACCTGCTTTCAGACCAGGGATAACGTAACTGTTTCTTTTTCTTTTTCATGAGTTTTCCTCCTAATCATTATCCTGATTTTTCTTGGCTTTTGCAATGCGACGGGAGATGAGAATCTGTATAACCACCCAAAGAAGACAGACTGGAGGATACTTGAAAAATATTAAAAGCGAGAAGTGACTGAAGATAGTCCTGACTCTCACCTAGCAGTATATCGGAGAAGAGGAGTTATAAAAACATCCATAGACCAAAGAACAAACCTGCTTTTAAGACCTGGGTAGTGTAGTTGCTTATTTTCTTTTCTCATTCAGCATATCTGGTCTCAATAGTTGTAATCCCTGTTTTTGCATTTGGTAGGTGACATAGCCGGCAGAAATGAGGGGCAATCACTAAAATCAGAGGAGGATAGACTAGAGCCCTACTAGTTGAGGATATTTTATAGGCTAGAACGAGTGGAATAACATTGCCGAAAAATCATCAGATAAAAAGAGAATCATGAAGACTTTATTTCAATGCGGTCAGCTTCGCGCCGTTTGTATTCGTCAAGCGGATCAGAAATACCGTAAGTGCGTTTGATCGGTTTTTCCGTGAAGGTTTCTTTTTCATTTTTCTTCTCCTTTTAACAATCATCCTCCCAAAAAGAGACTGTTGAGGTCAGTTTGGAGGCTGCGGGCGAGATTGAGACAGAGTTCCAGAGTTGATTGTACTTGTCGTTCCTCAATCATGTTGATGGCTTGCCTCGAGACGCCGATATCCTTAGCAAGTTCGAGTTAGGGACTTACTCAGTTCCTGCGGAATTCTTTTCACGATTCATGCTTCCTCCTTTTAGATAGTGTCACATATATTTGACTATAGTATATTCTTTTGAAAATAAAATGTCAACCATTTTTGACATATTTTAAAAAGAAAGTTGATGAGAATATTGTCAAGTGAGAATCTTCTAGCGATTTTTATGCTATAATGGAAAAAGTACAGAATTATAAGAGTGAATTGGATAGACTGAAAGCTATCCACTAAAGAAAGCGAGCAGAAAATGAACCATAAGATTGCAATCTTATCAGACATTCATGGCAATACGATCGGCCTTAGCTGCAGTGCTTGAGGACGCTAAAAATTTGGGAGCGACTGAATATTGGCTTCTGGGAGATATTTTTCTTCCTGGGCTGGGAGCAAATTACTTGGTGGCTCTGTTGAAAGCCTTCCCATTACAGCATCGGTTCGAGGCAACTGGGATGATTGTGTGTTAGAGGTTTTAGATGGACAATATGGTTTAGAGGATCCTAAAGAAATTCAGCTTCTCAGGATGACTCAGTATCTGATGGAGCGCATAAATCCGGAACATATTGATTGGTTGAGAAATCTACCTATGATAGCCGAAGAAAGAAGTTGAAGGCTTGCGTTTTCTCACTTTCTCATAATTTGCCTGAGAAAAGGTTTATGGTGGTGATTTGCTGGTTGAGAAATGATGCGAAAATTTGACCAGCTACTTGATGAAACTACTGATGTAGCTGTTCATGGTCATGTTCACAAGCAGTTGCTTCGTTATGGTAGCCAAGGTCAACAAATCATCAATCCAGGTTCGATTGGTACGCCTTTCATTTTAACTGGGAAGGCTGAAAAATCCCTGAGCCAGTATGTCTTGCTTGAAGTTGAAAATGGTGAATTAGGTACACTATCCAATTTCGAAAAGTCGCCTATGACTATGAAGCAGAGCTAGAATCAGCTAAGACCAAAGGCCTTCCCTTTTTATCGAAATGTATGAGGAATCACGACAGTGAGGACAACTATCAAGGCCATAATAGAGATTTGTTAGCCAGCCTCAATGAAAAACATGGTTATATCAAGGATGTCAAAAACTATTTTGATTTTTTGTAAGAGTTGCTTTAACGAACAGATACTAAATAAAGAGTCTGGGACAAAAGTCCTAGCCTCTTTTTGATGTTGGATTGTCGAGCAAGACGCAGTGGTTGAGTGGGCTCTACTACGCTGATTTCATCAGCTTTTACAGCCCTACTCAACTGTGCGGAGGGGGGACGACGAAATCGAATTCTAACGAATTACCGATTTCTGTCCCACTCTCTTTTATAGTAGATTGAATTTAGAACAGTACAGTACAACTGCTAAAGATATTTTCTAGAAATTAGTTTGACTTTTCCTAATCGATTTGTTCACATCTTTGTTTCAATCTGCTATAATATTTCTTATTGTAACTGAGATTGATCTGGCAGCTAAGACCCCTAGATAGGTTTTTACTGAGGTTTTTCAGGGTTCCGTCTTGGTACAATTCTTTAAGGACCTTGTCAAATTGTTCTTTAAATCATCGCTTGAGAAAACGATATAGTTGCTGGGGCTATCAACAGAAGGCAAAGTCATCAAGAGAAAGGTCCAAACCACGGTCCTTAATAATCTTTTTGAACGGATACTTTGTCAAAAACTAGGAAATCAAATTCACCGTTAGAGAGGTCTAGGATTCGTTTGCCGATATCTTCACCAGAAAATAAATCGTAGCGGGATTGTCATGTGTTTCTGATTCCAGTTATTGATGAATTGAGCGTTAGAAGTTCCGGTATCCTCTTGTGTTGTTTTCTTTACCAGCGATTTTGGTCAAGAGAAGTCAAAGGATTTTTCTTGTTGCTGACAAGGACGAGGGGATTGTTTGAAATGGGAAGCGAATAGAGGTATTTTGTCGCGCTCTCTTTGCTGTAGCTCAAGTTGTTGGCAGCAGCTTGGTAACGGCCAGCATCCACTCCAGGGAAGATACTTCCCAGGCAGTTCTTTGGAATTGAATCTCGTAGTCGCTGAGTTTTTCATCCACCGCTTTTAGAACTTCGATGTCGAAGCCTGTCAGATTGCCCTTGTCTTCGTAGTCAAATGATGGCACATCACCAGCCGTAGCAACGACAATGGTTTTAGGACCAGCAGTGGCAGTAGAAGTACTATCTTGTTTGGCTTTGTCCACAGGCGACCAACAAGGGACTAATCGGCTAATAATAAGAATAATTTTTCATGGGTGTCTCCTTTACTTACACGGTATCTAGCTTACCAGACAATCAATCAAATAGCAATATATATTTTTTATGGAAGTGATAGAAAAATATTATAATTTTCAGTTTGAGTTTGTAATCTAAAAATTTAAATCAGATAAGAAAAAGATAATTTAGCCACAAATGAAAAATCTCTGCAAGCTCTTTCAAAATATGGTAAAATGGAAGCAATAGAATTAGAAAAAGGAACTTGGTTTATGAAATTTCTTGAGTTAAACAAAAACGTCATGCGACCAAGCATTTTATTGATAAACCTGTTGATCCGAAGGATGTTCGTACAGCTATCGAAATTGCAACCTTGGCACCAAAGTGCTCACAACAGTCAGCCTTTGGAAGTTTAGTTTGTGGTTCGTAGAAAAATGCTGAATTAGCAAAATTAGCTTACGGTTCAAATCTTTGAGCAAGTAGCATCTGCCCCTGTAACCACTAGCCTTTGTTTACTGATACAGACTTAGCCAAACGCGCCCGCAAGATTGCCCGTGTTGGTGGAGTAAAGAACTTCTCAGAAGAACAACTTCAGTACTTTATGAAAATCTTCCAGCAGAGTTTGCGCGTTACAATGAACAACAAATCAGTGACTACTCAGCTCTCAATGCAGGGTTGGTTGCGATGAACTTAGTCCTCGCATTGACTGGACCAGGGAATCGGTTCAAACATTATCCTTGGTTTTGATAAATCAAAAACCAATGAAGTCTCGGAAATCGAAGAACGCTTCCGTCCAGAACTTTGCGATCACAGTAGGATACACGACGAGAGTTGCGGAAACCAAGCTACCGCTTGCCAGTAGATGAAATTATCGAAAAAGATAGGAAGAAAAATGACAGTTATTGATTTTACAGCAGAAGTAGAAAAACGTAAAGAAGACCTTTTTGGCTGACTTTGTTTAGCACTTTTCGAAATCAACTCAGAACGTGATGATAGTAAGGCAGATGCGCAGCATCCATTTGGACTGGGCCAGTCAAAGCTTTGAAAAATTCCCTTGAAATCGCAGATCGAGATGGTTACTCAACTAAAAATGTTGATAACTACGCATGACATTTTGAGTTTGGTGAAGGTGAAGAAGTTCTTGAACGTTTTTGCCCACATGGATGAGATGCCAGCAGGTAGCGGTTAGACACTGATCCATACTCAAACCATCAAGGATGGTCGTCCTATGCGCGTGGTGCTCAGCATGACAAGGGTCCTACAACGGCTTGTTACTATGGTTTCATCATCAAAGAACTCGGACTTCCAACTTCTAAAAAGTTCGCTTTATCGTCGGAACTGATGAAGAATCAGGTTGGGCAGATATGGACTACTACTTTGAGCATGTCGGACTTGCGAAGCCAGACTTTGGTTTCTCTCAGATGCTGAATTCTCATTATTAATGGTGAAAAGGGAATATCACAGAATACCTCCACTTTTGCAGGGTGAAAATACAGGTGCTGCTCCGTCTCATAGCTTCACAGGGTTGCGTGAAAAATATGGTGCCCTGAACCAGCAACGGCAGTTGCTTTCAGGTGACTCGCTGACTTGCAAGCTAAACTAGATGCCTTCGTAGCAGAGCACAAACTCAGAGGAGACATTCAAGAAGAGAATGGCTGCACAAGGTAACTGTAATTGGTAAACTCAGCCCACGGTGCTATGCCTGCTTAGGTGTCAATGGTGCGACTTATCTTGCTCTTTTCCTCAGCCAATTTGCCTTTGAAGGACCTGCAAAAGACTACCTCGATATTGCTGGTAAGATTCTCTTGAATGATCACGAAGGAAAAACTTGAAAGTAGCTCATGTGGATGAAAAGATGGGAGCTCTTTCTATGAATGCTGGTGTCTTCCGCTTTGATGAAACAAGTGCTGACAATACCATTGCCCTTTAACTTCCGTTATCCAAAAAGGAACAAGCCTAGAGCAAATCAAATCAGTTCTTGAAAACTTGCCTGTTGCTTCAGTTAGCCTTTTCTGAACATGGGCACACTCTCACTATGTGCCAATGGAAGATCCACTTGTGCAAAACCCTTGTTGAGCGTTTATGAGAAACAAACAGGTCTTCAAGGTCACGAACAAGTTATCGGTGGTGGAACATTTGGCCGTCTCTTAGAACGTGGTGTAGCCTACGGTGCTATGTTCCCAGACTCTATCGACACTATGCACCAAGCCAATGAATTTATCGCCTTGGACGATCTTTTTCTTTCCGTGCAGCAGCCATATATGCCGAAGCTATCTATGAATTGATTAAATAATGCTATAGAAGTCTGAGATTCACTTTTGGGCTTCTTTTTGGAGGGAAAATAGATGTCTCAAATCGAAAGAATCAAGCAAGCTATCATGGAAGATCCACAGAATGCCAGTTATACTGAGCAAGGAATCCAGGCTCTTTTTGCAGCACCCAAAATGGCTCGTATCAATATCATTGGTCGTCGCCTGGTCTCAAAACCCAGGAAGTTGGGCTTTACTGGAAGGATAAAAGGGAGATCGCTTGCGAGAGTGGTTACGTGGATGAAGATACTTTTTACAAGTCAGGTTATTTTTGCAGTCATGCCCATGGATTTCTATTTTCCAGGACATGGGAAATCTGGTGACCCTACCACCACGCCCAGGTTTTGCAGAAAAATGGCACCCTAAACTTTTGAAAGAATTACCAGATATTCAATTAACCTCTTGATAGGGCAGTATGCCCAAGCCTACTATCTAAAATGAGAAAGTCAGTGGCAAGGTAACAGATCGGTCTGTCACTATCAGGATTACTTACCAGAATTTTTTCCTCTGGTCCACCCATCACCACGAAATCAAATCTGATGGCCAAAAATCCTTGTTTGAGGCAGAAGTGGTTCCAGAATTACAAGCATTGGTACAAAAGATTATTCATCAATAAAGGAGAAAAAGGATGGATGCTTATCAACAAGTCTCTAATAAGTTGCAAGAGTTGCGTGATCATATGATGTGGTGGCTCATCCACCCGCATTCACGACAGAGCAGGCAGATAGCTATATAAAAGGATTGAAAGGGTTCGGACCAAGTCCATGTTTTTGACCAACAAAAAGAAAAACCCAGTATTATCTGCTTTATCATGGACGACAAGAAAACGATTGGATATGGATGACTTTAAAGTTCAGTGGGAGCCAATCGGATCTGCATGGCCTCGTTAGATCTCCTTGGCTGAGAAAAATGAACCCACCAGCAGGAACAGTTTCACCTTTTTGGTTTGTTAAATAACGAAGAGAAAGACATTCATGTTTATTTTTGATATGACATTGTTTCAGAGGATGTCATGACCTTCCACCCTAATCACCAATGAAAAACGATTTTTATTAAAACCCAAGACTTGTTTCGATTTTTAGAGTCAATTGGATTTACTCTATGAGGTAGTAAACCTTGCTTTTAATGCCATTATAAAGGAGAAATGATGAAAGAAATTACTTTTAATGATTTTTACCAGATTTATCAGAAAGAGTCGCTTGTATTGGATGTGAGAGAAGAGAGAATTTGAGGTCTTTCATTTAGAAGATGCTCGTAATTTCTCTTAGTCAACTGGCAGATACTTATGAACAACTAGATAAAAACCCAGCCTTACTATGTGATCTGTAAGTCAGTGTATCCGTTCCGCACGTGCCTGCCAATTTTTAACAGAACAAGGCTATGAGGTTGTCATGTTCAAGGTGGCATGATGCTTTAGAATAAGAAAAACTTCCTTCGAAACCTTTTAAAAATGAGAAAGGACTCGAAGGATGCATTATAGTAGATTGAATCTAGAACAGTACACTACAACTGCTAAAAATATTTCTAGAAATTAGTTTGATTTTTCCTAATCTCTCTGTTCGCATCTTATTTCAATCCACTATAAAAATTCGGAAAATTGAAAAACATTTTAGAATTATTTCGTGACAGCCTTTTTCAGCCTTTTTAATCATGTTATACTAAGAAAGTATTTTATATATATGAGAGTTTATGGCTGTAAAGGTGCTTAACAGGATTACTCCTGTTTGGAATATTTTTTGAGCAGGTAACTTGATTTTTCCTCCAACCTAGGGCGCACAGTCTGGAGAAAACTTCCTCCCTGCCATCGCAGGTTTTGTCTTTTCAGGTGTCGGTATCGCCGTCTTGACACTTATTATTGGAACGCCAAATCCTAAAGGATATATCTACGAGATTTCAAACAAAGATAGCGCCTTGGTTTGCGACTCTTTACCTCTCAGTTCTTTACTTGTCAATCGGTCCATTCTTTGCCATCCCACGTACAGCTACAACGGCTTATGAAGTAGGGATTAGCCCTCTTTTGTCGGATGCAAATAAAGGACTGGGATTGATTGTCTTTACCGTACTTTACTTTGCAGCGGCATATTTAATTTCGCTCAATCCATCGAAAAATCTTGGACTGTATCGGCTGTATTTTTAACACCAGTCTTTGCGTTTTTGATTGTTATCTTGGTTGTTCTAGGAGCTATCAAATACGGTGGAACAAGCCCTCAAGCTGCCTCTAGCTGCATATCAAGCTTCTGCTTTTGGGACAGGTTTCCTAGAAGGTTACAATACCTTGGATGCCCTTGCCTCAGTTGCCTTCAGTGTAATCGCAGTTCAAACCTTGAAACAACTTGGATTTTCAAGTAAGAAAGAATACATTTCAACTATTTGGGTTGTTGGTATCGTTGTAGCCCTTGGCTTTCAGCGCTCTTTTACATCGGTTTAGGTTTCCTGGAAATCATTTCCCGGTACCAGCTGAAGCGATGAAGGGTGAACACCAGGTGTTTACATCTTGTCACAAGCTACTCAAGAAATCTTTGGCTCAACAGCTCAACTCTTCCTCGCAGTTATGGTTACCGTAACCTGCTTCACAACGACAGTTGGACTGATTGTGTCAACAGCTGAGTTCTTTTAACGGACGCTTCCTGCAAATCAGTTATAAGGTTTATGCAACAGCCTTTACCTTGATTGGATTTGCCATTGCAAACCTTGGTTTGAGTGCAATTATTAGTACTCCATTCCAGTACTGGTTATCTTGTATCCAATCACGATTGGCATCGTTATGATTGTCATTGTCAACAAATTTGTGGCTCTTTCAAAAACCAGGTATGCAGTTGACAATTGCTGTTGTTACAGCTATTGCCATTGCAAGCGTACTAGGAAGCTCATTTAAAGTTGAGTTTCTTGCAAATCTTGTCAACGCTCTTCCTTTGCTAAGGCTTCATTGCCATGGTTAGTACCAGCGATTATCGGTATTCTACTTCTCTTGTTCTTCCAAATAAACAAGAAAGTGAAGCTTTTGAAATGGAATAATCACTAAAAATCACTTTTGTAGCCAAGTCTACAGGAGTGATTTTCTTTTTATCCGATGATAAATGTGTTATAATAGGTAGCAAAAGAGGTGAAAAAAATGAATCAAACTGTAGAATATATCAAAGAACTAACTGCTATTGTGTCACCAACAGGTTTTACGCGTGAAATTACGAATTATTTAGTTGAAACGCTTGAAAAACTAGGTTATCAACCTATCCGTACTGCTAAAGGTGGAGTGAATGTTACCATTAAAGGTAAAAATGACGAGCAGCAGCGCTATGTGACTGCCCATGTGGATACCTTGGGAGCTATCGTTCGTGCTGTTAAACCAAATGGTCGACTCAAAATGGATCGTATTGGTGGCTATCCTTGGAACATGATTGAAGGAGAAAAACTGTACGGTCCATGTAGCTAGCTACAGGTAAAAACCGTATCAGGTACGATTTTGATCCACCAAACTTCTTGCCACGTATACAAAGATGCTGGAACAGCTGAACGCACTCAGGACAATATGGAAGTGCGTTTGGATGAAAAAGTGACCAATGAAAAAGAAACGCGCGCACTCGGTATCGAGGTTGGTGATTTTATCAGCTTTGACCCACGAACTGTCGTGACTGAGACAGGCTTTATCAAGTCTCGTCATTTGGATGACAAGGTCAGCGCAGCTATTCTCCTTAATCTCCTCAAAGTCTACAAAGAAGAAGGGATTGAACTTCCTGTCACTACGCATTTTGCCTTTTCAGTCTTTGAAGAAGTGGGGCATGGTGCTAACTCAAGCATTCCAAGTCAAGTTGTCGAATATCTAGCTGTGGATATGGGAGCAATGGGAGATGATCAGCAGACAGACGAGTACACAGTATCTATCTGTGTTAAAGATGCTTCTGGTCCTTACCACTATGAATTCCGTCAACACTTGGTAGCTCTCGCAAAAGAGCAAGACATTCCATTTAAACTAGATATCTATCCATTTTATGGTTCTGATGCTTCTGCAGCCATGTCAGCTGGAGCAGAGGTTAAGCACGCTCTTCTAGGAGCAGGTATTGAGTCAAGTCACTCATACGAGCGTACTCATATTGATTCTGTAGTGGCTACTGAGCGTATGGTGGATGCTTATCTCAAGAGTGAGTTGGTGGACTGAAGAGTCGATAAAGTACTATGTATGAAATACTGAAACAAATAGCAACGCCTGCTATAATAACAGGGTTGATTTCGGGTTTCGTATGCTTATTTTTCAAAAGAAAAAAAGAGGACTATCGTAAGTATGTGTATGAAAAATAAACAAGAAAAACTTTAAAGAACTAGTTGTTTATGCTGATGAACTGGTCGATAAAGGAATTACTAATCCAGATTTAGAAAAACTACTTTTTTTAAAAATTTCTCAAAAAAATTAACCCGTATGGACGAAAAAAATACAAAACTTTTGGTAAAATATCAGTGGATAGAAGATGATGGATATGTATGGTACCAAATAGAAATGATAGAGAATAAACTTGCTTCTCAAAAACTTCAAATAGAAGATTTAAAAGAACTAGCTCATCGGATACAAATTTCTAAACGATTACTAGATGTTAAAAGTAGAAAAATAATATTCCACTCATAAATTCAGCTAAAAATATGGTTTTATTTATTTCAGTATGCGATGTTATTACTTCAGGTATTTTTTTCATATACTCTGGGTATCAGAGTTTTTATTGAACAACCCTACTGTAGACTCTTTGTTATTGAGCTTATTGCTTACTTGTAGTAGTGATTTTAATTTTTTTACTCCCAGAATTGACTGTTAATGAAAAGCGATGATAGAAAATCTGAAATACGCATTACAGTACTCCTTTTCGTTATTGCCGCAGTTGATGCTGGAATAGCGTATTATTTGTATAATAATTCTTCTATTGCTCTGCTTGTTGGAATGGTTTCATTTTGTCTAAGTCTTGGTGAAGTAATTTCAAAAGCTATTATTTTTCGGGGAAAGTGAAATTGGTAAAGTATCTACAATTTATATTGAAGAATATCGAAAACTACAGGGACCCAAGTTAAGTAAGAGACGCTTTAGAAATTATTTTAAAGTTATTCCATTTTTAAATAAGATTAAGATTTTATTTCATAAAGATAAGAGGGAGGGGAATGATGACCTATAAACACCGACTCTTTGACCTTAATCACCCTCTTTTAGAGTTGAAAGGAGAAACTTATGTGCCTCATCTGTCAACGAATTGAACTCATCAAGTCTGGTGACAATCCCTACTTTGTAAAAGAACTGGAAACAGGATATGTTGTCATTGGTGACCACCAGTATTTTTGAAGGTTATACTCTATTCTAGCCAAAAGGAACATGTCACAGAATTACATCATCTAGCATCCAACTGTCAAACTTCACTTTTTAGAGGAAATGAGTCTAGTTCAGGAAGCTGTCTCTAAAGCCTTTTTCTGCTGAAAAAGATGAATGTAGAGTTGTTTGGGAAATGGAGATGCCCATGCTCACTGGCATATTTTTCCCCTAGACGAGAGGGTGATATGAAGGGACACGGTCTTAATGGTCGTGGTCCAGTCTGGTGGGATTCCATGGGAAGAAATGATGCAGAAGAATTGCAGGCTAAACGGGAAACAATTAGAAGACTTAATTCAAGACTTTATCCGTTGAGACTTTGACCAGATGATCAAATGAAAGGATAACAGCATGAAAAAGATACCTTATCTTGTCAGGACTATTAGCCTCTGACATTGGCAGCTTGTTCGCAAGAAAAATCAGCAACTTCTGACGCAAAAAGCTTCTTCAGAGCAAAAGACTGTACAAGAAGGAAACCGCGGGAAGTAAAGTCTCAGGAAGCTGGTCAAAAGAAAGCAGAAGTGGTCAACAAAGGAGACCACTATAGCATTCAAGGCAAGTACGATGAGATCGTTGTAGCTAATAAACACTATCCATTGTCTAAAAGATTACAATCCTGGAGAAAATCCTACCGCAAAGGCAGAACTGTCAAAACTCATTGCAGCTATGCAACAAGCAGGTTTCCCTAATTAGCGATCACTATAGTGGATTTAGAAGTTATGAAACTCAAACTCAGCTTTATCAGGACTATGTCAAATCAAAGACGCAAAGGCAGAAGCTGACCGCTATTCTGCAAGACCTGGTTATAGTGAACACCAAACTGGTCTGGCTTTTTGACCTGATTGGAACAAATGGAGACCTAGTCACTGAAGAAAAAGGCAGCCCAATGGCTTTTGGACCATGCAGCTGACTATGGTTTTGTCGTTCGTTATCTCAAAAGGTAAGGAAAAAGGAAACAGGCTATATGGCTGAAGAATGGCATCTTCGCTATGTCGGGCAAAAGAAGCCAAAGAAATTGCAGCAAGTGGTCTCAGTCTGGAAGAGTATTACGGCTTTGAAGGTGGAGACTATGTTGATTAGTCGCAAAACATCTTGCAAGATTGCTTAAAATTTGATAAAATGAATAATAATTAAATAGGAAATCTGCAAGACTAGTATCTCAGGGAAGTATATCAGGAGGAGAGCCGTGACTGCAAAGCTCTCTATATGAAAGCTGGGTGAATTCACTTGCGCATGGATTTCAGAAATGAAAGGTCTGACTTGTCAGATGAAAAACGGATGGTACCGCGTGTCAACGCTCCGAGTGGAGTTTTTTTGGCATGTGGTTTTCTTTTTATCTTACGAGAGACTGATGGAGGAATTATGTCAACTATTGAAGAACAATTAAAAGCGCTTCGTGAAGAAACGCTAGCTAGCTTGAAGCAGATTTACTGCTGAAAATGAAAAAGAGATGCAAGATTTGCGTGTCTCAGTCCTTGGTAAAAAGGGATCGCTGACTGAAATCCTCAAAGGGATGAAAGATGTCTCAGCTGAAATGCGACCAGTTATCGGGAAAACACGTCAAATGAGGCTCGTGATGTCTTGACAGCTGCTTTTGAAGAAACAGCTAAGCTCTTTGGAAGAAAAAGAAAGTGGAAGCTCAATTAGCTAGTGAAAGCATCGATGTGACACTTTCAGGTCGTCCCAGTTGCGACTGGTCACCGTCATGTTCTCACACAAACCAGTGAAGAAATCGAAGATATTTTCATCGGTATGGGTTACCAAGTCGTGGATGGATTTTGAAGTTGAGCAAGACTACTACAACTTTGAACGTATGAACCTTCCAAAAGACCACCCAGCCCGTGATATGCAGGACACTTTCTATATCACAGAAGAAATCTTGCTCCGTACTCACACGTCTCCAGTTCAGGCGCGTGCGATGGATGCCCATGATTTTTCTAAAGGTCCTTTGAAGATGATCTCACCAGGGACGTGTGTTCCGTCGTGACACAGACGATGCGACCCATAGTCACCAATTCCACCAAATCGAAGGCTTTGGTTGTTGGGAAGAACATCTCTATGGCATGACCTTCAAGGGAACCCTTCAGTTGATTGTCCAAAAAAATGTTTGGTGAAGAGCGTCAAATCCGTCTGCGTCCATCTTACTCCCATTCACAGAGCCATCTGTTGAGGTGGATGTTTCTTGCTTCAAGTGTGGTGGAGAAGGCTGTAACGTATGTAAGAAAACAGGTTGGATCGAAATTATGGGTGCCGGTATGGTTCACCCACGTGTCCTTGAAATGAGTGGTATCGATGCGACTGTTTACTCTGGTTTTTGCCTTTTGGTCTTGGATCAAGAGCGTGTAGCTATGCTTCGTTACGGAATCAACGATATTCGTGGATTCTACCAAGGGGATGTCCGATTCTCAGAACAGTTTAAATAATGATTAGAAAAGTAGAAATAGCAGATGTTGAGGTGTTAGCAAAACTTGCCAAACAAACCTTTCGTGAAACATTTGCTCATGATAATACTGAAGAGCAGTTACAGGAATACTTTGAAGAGGCTTATAGTCTGAGAGTTATGTCAACTGAGTTGGAAAAGTCCTGACTCTGAAACCTATTTCATTATGCATGAAGAGGAGATAGCTGGTTTTTCTCAAAGTCAACTGGGGAAATGCTCAAACTGAGAGAGAATTAGAGGACGCTTTTTTGAAATTCAACGCCTCTATAAAGCTACAAACATACTAAGGATTTGGACTTGGTAAGCAACTATTTGAATTCGCTGGAACTTGCAGAAAATGGTTTTTCTTGGGCTTACTAGGTGTTTGGGAGCATACACAAAAGCTCAAGCATTTTATAATCGATATGGTTTTGAAAAATTTAGCCAACATAGTTTTTATGGTTGGGCAAAAGGTAGATACGGATTGGTTACTGAAAAAAGAAATTAAGGTAAGAAGATGATCTTCTATATGAAATGATAGAAAGGAAAAACTAGAGTGGCAACGGTCATTCTGGGAAACTAAATTATGTTAGTATCATACAAATGGTTAAAAGAATTGGTGGACATTGATGTTCCATCACAAGAGTTGGCTGAAAAAATGTCAACCACAGGGATCGAGGTAGAAGGTGTGGAATCACCTGCTGCTGGTCTCTCAAAAATTGTCGTCGGAGAAGTCTTGTCTTGTGAAGATGTACCAGAAACACACTTGCATGTCTGCCAAGTCAATGTGGGTGAAGAAGAAGCCTCGTCAAATCGTCTGTGGAGCACCAAATGTGCGCAGGCATCAAGGTTATGGTGGCTCTTCCGGTGCTCGCATCGCGGATAACTACAAGATTAAAAAAGGGAAAATCCGTGGCTTAGAGTCACTAGGGATGATCTGTTCACTTGGCGAATTGGGGAATTTCTGATTCAGTTGTACCTAAGGAATTCGCAGATGGCATCCAAATCTTGCCAGAAAATGCCGTTCCAGGTGAGGAAGTCTTCTCATACCTAGACTTGGATGATGAAATTATCGAACTTTCTATCACTCCAAACCGTGCAGACGCTCTTTCTATGCGTGGAGTAGCGCACGAAGTAGCAGCTATCTATGACAAGGCAGTCAACTTTAAAGAATTTACCTTAACAGAAACAGACCAAGCTGCAGCAGATGCTCTTTCTGTCAGCATTGACACAGATAAGGCTCCTTACTATGCGGCTCGTATCTTGGACAATGTGACCATCGCACCAAGTCCACAATGGTTGCAAAATATCCTCATGAACGAAGGCATCCGTCCAATCAATAACGTGGTGGACGTGACCAACTATATCTTGCTTTACTTTGGCCAACCTATGCATGCCTTTGACTTGGATACCTTTGAAGGAAACGACATTCGTGTGCGTGAAGCGCGTGAAGGTGAAACATTGGTAACCTTGGACGGTGAAGAGCGTGAGTTAGAAACAAATGACCTCGTAATTACTGTCGCTGACAAAACCAGTTGCTCTTGCAGGTGTCGCATGGGTGGTCAGGCTACAGAAATCTCTGAAAAAGTCTAGTCGTGTTGTTCTGAAGCTGCTGTTTTCAATGGCAAATCTATCCGTAAGACTAGTGGTCGCCCTCAACCTTCGCTCAGAGTCTTCTTCTCGCTTTGAAAAAGGTATCAATGTGGCAACCGTTAATGAAGCCCTTGATGCGGCAGCGAGCATGATTGCTGAATTGGCCGGTGCGACTGTTCGTAAAGGTATCGTTTCAGCAGGACAGTTGGATACTTGATGTGAAGTTTCTTCAACCCTTGCAGACGTTAACCGTGTCCTTGGTACGGAGCTTTCATACGCTGATGTAGAAGATGTCTTCCGTCGTCTTGGATTTGGTCTTTCTGGAAATGCTGAAAGCTTTACTGTCAGCGTGCCACGTCGCCGTTGGGATATCACTATCGAGGCGGATCTCTTTTGAAGAAATCGCTCGTATCTATGGATATGACCGCTTGCCAACTAGTCTTCCAAAAGACGATGGTACAGCTGGTGAATTGACAGCGACTCAAAAACTCCGTCGTAAAGTTCGCACCATTGCTGAAGGTGCTGGATTGACAGAAATCATCACCTATGCTCTGACAACTCCTGAAAAAGCGGTTGAATTCACGACTAAACCAAGCAACTTAACTGAGCTCATGTGGCCAATGACCGTGGATCGTTCAGTCCTCCGTCAAAATATGGTTTCAGGTATTTTGGATACTGTTGCCTACAACGTAGCGCGTAAGAACAAAGACTTGGCTCTTTTTGAGATTGGAAAAAGTCTTCGAACAAACGGGTAATCCAAAAGAAGAATTGCCAAATGAAATCAATAGCTTTGCCCTTGCCTTGACTGGCTTAGTCGCTGAAAAAGACTTCCAAACAGCAGCAGTTCCTGTTGACTTCTTCTATGCTAAGGGAATTTTGGAAGCTCTCTTTGCTCGCTTGGGTCTTGAAGTGACTTATACAGCAACCCTCTGAAATCGCTAGCCTTCACCCGGGACGTACAGCCTGATTTCACTCAGTGACCAAGTCCTTGGTTTTTCTCGGTCAAGTACATCCTGTTACAGCTAAAGCTTACGATATTCCAGAAACTTATGTAGCAGAGCTCAACCTTTCAGCTATCGAGAAAGCTCTTCAACCAGCTACTCCATTTGTGGAAATTACGAAATTCCCAGCAGTCAGCCGTGATATCGCCTTCTCTTGAAAGCTGAAGTGACTCACCAAGAGGTGGTTGATGCCATTCAAGCTGCTGGTGTGAAACGTTTGACAGCTATCAAACTCTTTGATGTCTTCTCAGGTGAAAAACTAGGACTTGGGATGAAGTCTATGGCATATAGTTTGACCTTCCAAAATCCAGAAGATAGCTTGACAGATGAAGAAGTCGCACGCTACATGGAAAAATTCAGCATCACTTGAAGAAAAAGTGAATGCAGAAGTGTGTTATCAGTCTAAAATCCATCCTGAGGGATGGATTTTTAGTAGAAAAATCATCAAGCTTTTTAGCCTGATGATTTAATTAAATAGACGGGGAAATACTCCTTTTTAATACTGTTGCAAGAAAATCAGACATCGATGTTTTTTGTCATCCAATCAGCTAAGAAGTGGTAAGTATCTTGTCGATTGATCTCGTTTAGAATTTCGTGACGAGCCTCTTCAACTAATCGGAGGCTGACTTTCGAATGTGAAGCCTTTTTAGGAGTTTTTACAAATCTTTCTATACCTTTACCATTTTTCGCCCAGAGGATCTTCTGTCCTGAAATAACGAGAATAGGAATGGGCTGGTATCTCATCAATCACTTGTTTACTAGCTACTTGGTTAGAAAAAGTAGAAAATGGCTCTGTACATAGGAATAGTAGGTATGAATTGACAGAATGGATCCTTCAGATAAGCATGATTGGATTCCTCATTTTTGAGAGCCAATCGACAGATGTTTTAGGATGCTTTAATACTTCGATTAAAACTATCAGTTGATAGATAGGTCAGAAGTTTACTACGGTGTTTATTCCCTTTTATCAGCTGGATGCATTCTGTTAGGATGAGAGCGAATCGAGTTAAAAACTGAGGTTGTTGACCAGTCGCCATGATAATCAAGGCATTGATAGGTGGTTTTCGTTTAGCTACATAATAGCGACACATAAGAGAACCCATAGAATGCCCTAGAAGGATGATTGGAAGTTCTGGATAGCTTTCTTGAATAAAAAGAGGTCACTCTTTCAATATCATCGATGAGTTCCTCAGGGAGGTTCAGGAAAGACTCTGAGTTGACTTGGATTTTGAGCAGTATGACCATGGCCGAGATGATCATGGCACGATAACAGTAAAAGCTTTCTTTATTCATGGCTGAGAGCAAATTCTTCATATCGTTCCACGTACTCTACCATTCCATGTACAAGCTGAAGAACGGCTTTTTGGCTGTTCAGCTTCCCAAATGATTAAGCTATTGTTGTTTGGTTCGAGTTTAAGTCTTTTTTTCATATCAGATTCCTTTGCCTCATGATAATCTATAGTCTATCAAAAATATACCATAAAAATAGCACGATAAGCTAGGCAGGGATGATGAAGATTAGTAGTAACAATTCAGGACTAAAAATGGACAGTTGAGGAACAGAGAAGATAAATTGAGTTTACTACGGTATAATGTACTCATAACTCAAAGTACCCCAAGATTTTTTTACTAAAATGAGGATGATAAAATGTACATAAATCATTGTAAATGCTATCAAAAAGGAGTATAATGAGTGAAAGAAATTTCGGAGGTGGATGATGCTCAAGTAAGAAATCTAGAGAAAAGTTTTGGGCCTAAGCAAGTTTTGTTTGGTGTTGACTTTCAAGCACGACCAGGGCTTATTTTTAGGGCTGGTTGGGAAAAATGGAGCTGGGAAAACAACAATTTTCCACAGTATTTTGAAGTTTTTTAGACTATCAAGGAGAGATTGAGCTTGATGGTCAAGATATTCGTCAGGAGACCTATGCTCGCATTGGTTATCTCCCTGAAGAACGTAGTCTTATGCCTAAATTGACAGTCCTTGAACAAGTTCGTTACTTGACGACCCTAAAAGGCATGGATACCAAGGAAATCAAAGAAAAACTCCCTCAATGGATGGAAAAACTGGAAGTCAAGGGAAAATTGACGGATAAGATCAAGAGTCTTTCAAAAGGAAATCAACAGAAGATTCAGCTCATTATTACTCTGATTCATGAGCCAGACTTGATTATCCTAGATGAGCCTTTTAGTGGTTTGGACCCAGTCAATCACCGAACTCCTTAAGTAGGTTATCCTAAAAGAAAAAGAACGTGGCGCGACCATTATCTTTTCTGACCATGTCATGACCAATGTCGAAGAACTTTGTGATGATATCCTCATGATTCGCGATGGGCGTGTGGTCTTGCATGGACTAGTTCAAGAGGTTCGCAATCAATACGGCAAAACACGACTTTTTGTTTCAAGTGACCGAAGCAAGGAAGAACTGGAGAGCCTTCCTCATGTCAAACAGGTTAGCTTGACCAAGCAAGGTAGCTGAAGTTGATTTTTAGATGATGAAAGTGCAGGTAGAGAACTCTTCCCAAATCTTGACTCAAGGTCAATATATCGCGACTTTTGATCAACAAGCTCCAACAATCGATGAAAATCTTTAAATTAGAATCAGGGGTGAAAGTATGAGAAATATGTGGGTTGTAATTAAAGAAACCTATCTAAAGACATGTCAAGTCGTGGAGTTTCTTCTTTATGGTGATTTCGCCTTTCCTCTTTTAGGTCTATCTGAGGAATTGGTGTTCTCCGCTGTTCTTCCTTGGCTCAAAAATAGTAAGGTAGCAGTAGTTAGTTCTGTTCCTCTTGTTAGAAGAACTTAAATCGACCAATGGTCTTAACTTTGACTATAAGGATGAAGCGAGTGCCCAAGAAGCCATCAAGGATGAAAAATAAAAAGGTTATCTAACCATTGACCAGGAGAACAGTGTCCTCAAGGCGGTCTATCATGGTGAAACTTCACTAGAGAGTGGCATTAGTTAGCAGTGACCGCTAAGTTGAATGAACTCCAATCCCAACTCAACCGTTCAGAAGCAAATTTGTCTCAGGAACAGGAAAAACGCTTGGCTCAAACGGTTCTAATTTACAGAACAGATTGATGAAGCCAAGGAAAAATAAAAAGATGGTCCAAACCCTTTGCGGCTGCAGGACTGGGTTTCTTCCTCTATATGATTTTTGATTACTTATGCTAGTGTTACTGCTCAGGAAGTAGCCAGCGAGAAAGGGACCAAAATCATGGAAGTGGTTTTTCTCCAGCATCTGCGCCAGCCATTACTTCTACGCGCATGATTGCTCTACTCCCTAGTCATTTTTAAGTCATATTGGGATTTATGTTGTAGGTGGACTTGAGCTATCTTATTCTTTAAGGATATGCCTATCTTGGCTAATTCAGGTATTCTGAATCACTTGGGAGAAGCCTTCTGCTTAACACATTATTATTTATCTTAGTTAGTCTCTTCATGTATGTAGTCTTGGCAGCCTTCTAGGTTCTATGGTTTCTCGACCTGAAGATGCAGGGAAAGGCCTTATCTCCGTTGATGATTTTTGATAATAGCTGGTTTTGCTGGCGTTACTGCCCTAGGCGCTGCAGGAGACAATTTGATTTTGAAAATCGGTTCTTATATTCCTTTCATATCGACCTTCTTTATGCCTTTTAGAGCTATCAATGGCTATGCAAATGGTATAGAAGCGTGGATTTCGCTTATGATTACGATTGCTTTTTGGTGACTGCAACCATCTTTATCGGACGGATGTATGCTAGTCTGGTCCTTCAAACAGATGATTTGAGAATCTGGAAAACCTTTAAACGAGCTTTAAGCTACAAACTAGTATTGGACCTGTAGAGTGTATCTCCAGGTCTTTCCATTAGCTGAAATATTTCACATTTATTTCTTCTAAACCCTTTGACTAATAAGGAAAATTATCGCACAATAAAGAGTACATGATAAAATGAGATCAGAGTTTATCCACTCTGGCAATAGTAGTAATAATTGAGGAGAAACGCTTTGGAATTAGAAGTATTTGCTGGGCAAGAAAAAAGTGAACTATCTATGATTGAGGTGGCTCGTGCCATCTTAGAACTTCGTGGTCGTGATAATGAGATGCATTTTAGTGATTTAGTGAATGAAATCCAAAATTATCTTGGTACTTCAAACAGTGATATTCGTGAAGCTTTGCCTTTGTTCTATACAGAGTTGAACTTTGACGGAAGCTTTATCTCTTGGAGATAATAAATGGGGCCTTCGTTCATGGTATGGAGTGGATGAAATCGATGAGGAAATCATTGTCTTGAAGAAAGTGACGATGAAGAGGTCGCACCTAAACCTAAGAAAAACGTGTTAATGCCTTCATGGACGGAGATTCAGATGCCATTGATTATGGTGCAGATGATCCTGAAGATGAGGATGCATACGAAGAAGATCCTGCTCTTTTTCATGATGATGAAAAATCCAGATGATGAGAAGAATGAAGTGGAAGCCTACGATGCTGAAATCAATGAAATTGCCCTCAGATAATTTAGATGAAGAAGTCGATCTTAATGAAGAGGACGACGAAGACTCTGAAGAAGAGGAAGAATAAAAATAAAAAGGAGTTGAGCTGGAATCGGTCTATCAAGTCTCGATTTCCTAGTCCCAGCCTCTTTTTAGTTTGAATGAGTTATGCAAAATATAGTAGATTGAATTTAAAAATAGTACGCCGCATTGCTAAAATATTTCTAGAAATAAAATTGACTTTTCCTAACCTCTTTTGTTCACATCTTATTTCAATCCACTATATATAGCGACTGAATCTAGAATAGTACACTACGAATTCTAAAAATATTTCAGAAATAAAATTGACTTTCCTAATCTCTTTGTTCATATCTTATTTCAATCCACTATAGTAGCTTGAATCTGAATAGTACACTACGAATTCTAAAACATTTTAGAAATTAATTTGACTTTCCTAACCTCTTTTGTTCACATCCTATTTCAATCCACTATAAAAGCTTGAAATTTAGCGATAATTCTGGTATTCTGGTGAGAGTACCTTCGCTTAAAAAGAAGTCTAAATATACTTAGTATAGACTTATCAAAACAAGTGATAGATTCTTCCCGATAAAAATTCGGAAAACCTATAAAGTCTAGAAGAAAAATTGTAAGAAGCTAGGAAAACTACACAAAAGAGAGTATTTCCTATGTACCGTTTAAGGTATTGGAAGACTTTGAGAGTGGAATGATATTGGATAAAATGGAGAAAAGATGCTATATTTTGTAGATATAGGGATGCTTATCGCGGCACCATTTGGGATTGAAAAGGCTCAGATCCGTCGTCAAAAGATTTTTTTAGAGGAGTTGTCCATTCCCTATCGCTATGTGGTTTTGGATTACAATCCGAATGTTGAACAACTGAGTAGTTATCGTGATAGTGGTTATCACATGGAGAATGTTCAGTTGCTTTGGCAGGCTTTTTACAGATCTGACGAATGAGGATTTGACTTTATTCTTATCGACTATCTGATTTTTTTGGCGGACTTAGGCGAAGAACCTAAGAAGTTCGTAAGCTCAACGATCGTGAACTTGTCTATAAAATGACCGATGGGACTACCTATCTTTGTCTGTTAATGGCTGATGGACAGACGATTTTTCTTGTGAAGTATTATTGTGAAAATAGTTTAAAGGAAGTTCGTTATTATTTCAAACAAAAATATCTGACTGTCGGGTATTCTAATGAGGAGTCAAGAGGGGTTTGCTACTCTGAACCGCTCTATCATCATTACCACAATCGTGATGGTAGTGTGGGTTTGGAGATGCAGTTTCTGAAAAATGACTATCCCGTATTTCAACTTCAGGGAATAGACTGACTTTTTAGTGAATTGTTGGAGCGTTACTTTGAACTTCAACAGATTACGGAAGAGGATACGATTGTTATTGAGCGTATTGAAGAACGACTAGGTGATTTTATAAAGAAAGATAAGAAAGCTAAGCTGGGTTACTATCTTCATGAGGATCATATTAAGTTTGGATATGATGGAAAATGTCACCCCCATATTCATAGAAACTTATCGTGGGTCGGCAATGGGATTGACTTTATCTTGTCAACAGCAGTTGGACAGCCCGAGGATTTACGGAACTATATCAAAGAACATTTTTCAACGTGATGTGCGAGTGTATCTAGTCCCAGTTATGCACGTGGATCAGAGGAACTTGCAGCCATCAAATAGAAAAAACAACAGTTTTTTGAGTGTATCTAACCTGACCGAAGGGAAATGCATTGATGACTCGATAGAAGCAGTTGTACTGGCTCGAAAAGAAGTCCCAGACCTGACTTATGATATCTATGGGGATGGTAAAATGTGGGAGAAGTTGAGTAGATTGATTGCAGAACATAAAGCTCAAGGTTACATCCGATTAAAAGGATATAATCCCCGAATGGACTCTTGCTATGATCAGTATGATGCCTACTTAGCCTCTTCTAAGACAGAAGCCTTTGCCACAACCTTAATCGAGGCGATGAATCACGGAGTTGCTTTGTTGGCACGAGATATCCCTTATGCACATCAAGCCTATGTTGATGATGGGGAGAATGGTTTACTAGTGGGCGTTGAAAACTATGTATCTCAGTTGGCGACAGCAATCGTACGCTATTGCCAGCAAGAAGACAAGGAAGCGATGTCAAGAGCAGCTTACCAAAAATCACTTAATCTATTTTCGTATGAGCGTGTCAGAGAAGCCTGGGAATGTTTCGTTAAGCAAGAACATATTCGTTAGTATAAAGGAGAACTATCATGGAATGGAATAAACAACAGAAATTTTCAATTAGGAAATTAACAGTCGGCGTCATTTCGCTGATTATTGGGCACTTTTTATCGGACGTGGATTAGATGGTGCAGTTGCTTCTGCGGATGAACTAGCGCCAGCTCTTGTTGAGGAAGGATCTGGTGGGGGACCTGTATCTGAGATAGCAGATCATCAACGGAAACTACGGCTGATCCGGTGACGCGGACTTCCATGGACTCAACTGCCCCGTCTGAACCTGCTAATCTTGAGCATACAACTGTAGAAACCACTACTCTCCTTCAGCAGTAGCAAGTACAGAACGATCAGCTACACCAGAGGCGGTATCTCGAACGATCTGTCCCAGCAGAACCGGCATCTGAGACACCAGCACCGGCTTCTTCACCAGCACCTTCTGCTTCACCAGCACCGGCCGTTTCACCAGCACTTCTGCTTCACCGTCAGGAGCCGGCTCTGGAGTAAATGTATCGACTACAGATTCGTCAGTTATCCCTGACTCTACTTATGATTTGGATCTGCGTGGTCAAGACCAAAAGAGATCAACATCAAATGCCAATGAAATTGCTAAAAACTCTTAGAGATGGTCGTGCAAATCAACCAGAAATCGAAACCAAGCAAACCATTATCACATTTGATGGGACGACAAGAGAAGAACCTAAAACATCAATCGACGAAAACACGGGAGAATCTAGCATTAGTGAGAAGGTCTACACCATTATTGAAGATGTGGATGGGACTTTAAAATACAAGGAAGGAGTCTATTCTCTAGCAGATGATAGCCTAGTGAGGGTTGATAGCGAAGCTGCACCTTCAGTTGAAACGGATGAAAAATATTATGATAAGAATCAGTTTTTACCGCTCACCAATGAAGTTGTGACTAAGATCGCAAGCGAAAAAGGATGCTTTTGTAAAAATTGTCCCCTAAGGCTGAAGTCGAACGCTACATTCAGAAGGAAGCTGAGAGAGTTAAGCGCTTGAGTATAGGACACCTACGTGGTGTTGGTATGGAATCATCTCGTATCACAGATGGAGCGGCTAACACCTATCTGGGATTTGATCTAGAGGGGATGTTTAATAGTGATGAGGACGTCCTTTTGGATGCTTCTCCCTCAGAAGTGATTGCAAAACGAGTCATCGATCGCTTTGTCTTCAATGATGAGGCCGTGATCAGACCGGTTGCTAAGACGGGAGAGTACAATTCTCTTTACCTTTGAGTCATGGGATAAAAAGAGTTTTGCTCTGGATCTGATCCAGGATCAAAATGTAGATAGTACAAGTGGTGGTCGCCTTTCCTATAATAAGATTGATTTTGATACTCGAAATGGAGATAAGCTATTCTATATCAGAGCAAGTCTTACCGATCGTCTCGGACAAAAGACCACTCATGTGATTAAGTATGAGGTTGAGTGGCTTGACGGGGAGCCAAATCCCTTGGTGAAAAAGGGTACTAGCAAAGCTTATCGTTACAAAGTAGTTGCCTATAACGATGAGAATACTAAAGTCTATGAGTCTTCTCCTAAGACAGTGAACATTAAGGCCTGGGATATGATCGATGAAGATCCAGTGACCCACCAGTTGACAGGGGCAACCTATGGATATGATGTAAAACAAGACAGTGGGCTAAATGGTCACTATACAAATGGGAAAGCTCTGAATGGGTGACAGGCCAAGATGGAGACCTTAGAAACAGTTCGTCTTGGTCGGGATGACTCGGAAGGGAGATATGATAGGATCTCTTTACCAAACATTGCAAAAACTACTTTGATGGATGAGTCCAATCTTGACTTTGGTGGAGTGAGGATGAGTGTTAATGAGCTTTCTTATGCAACCAAAGACTATAGCTTTGATACCTTTAAAAATTTCAGCATCTCGGAAAGGAACCTTGGACTATGAAACGGTGGTGACCAGCGTTCCATTTTAAAACAGAGATCCGTGAAAATAGCAATCTCCAAAAGGTATCCGTAATGTTGTTCAATTTGGACAACCAGGGGAAGAACGTGTCATTTATTCATATGATAAGGACATCATTACTATGGAAATAAACACTTTCTGAATATTATCGAAAGAAGTTAGCCGTGAACGCATCAAAGAACCTGTAAATGCAATTATTGAAGTTGGTACCCAAGAAAAAATGGGGCGTCAAGCAATTGCTGATGAATAAAGGTCAAGACTTTGCAGACCTGATGTTAGAAGATTTCAAACATTCAGTTGAAGTGCCAGAAGATGTGACGATTACAGATGCTACTTTGAAATATTATAATGGCAAAAGAAATTGATTATGGCTATATTAGAACAGAAAACGGAGAAGAGCATCCCGTTGCATCAGGCAGAGGATATCGATCTAAGCAACTTTGTGACGGTAGAGTATAGTTATAAGAAAACAGTGATGCATGAAGATACGGTTTACAAGAAGAGTTTGACAATTCCCAGTGTTTGTCCTGCCTTCGACAGAAAAGCCAAGACCCTAAAGTCACAGTTAATCATTTCCAAGTTGACTGTTTTTAGAGGGACAAATTATGGAGCATCAGTTTTTGAAGAAGAAAACTTAAGGAGAGTTATTCAAACCAAAGAAACATCTGGGCTTCATATCGAAGTTATTCGCATGCCCCGTTCAGGTGGTACAGTAGAGAATCCTGTTGCGACCGGGACAGGTTATGGAAACAAGATTGAATGGACTTACGAGGTTGTTGTTCGCTATGTTGGATACGACGATGATATGAACGTATGAGAGATCGCAGCTGTAGTGCCTGTTTATGTTATTCCTTACACAACGAATCCAATGATTGTGAAAAAGGTACTTCTGTTCACTTTACAAAAAGAATTATTGAAAAAAACATATTAATTTCCATGAAGGAAGTTATATGGTGAATAGTTATCCGAGAACTTTAGGACAGCATTGTGCCACTGTTACAAATATAGAGGTTGTCGAAGGAAAGTTTCAGAAAAAGATGAGGATAGCGAAGATAGAGAAGATATTATTAAAAAGCTAACCATGTGATTACTGATAAGACATTTGCTACAGAGGGACAGGAGGTATCTTAGCGCGATTACTTACGCTACTGGAGTACTAACTATTGAAAAATGGTACCTATCATATCAATGGCACTGATACCGAAATACCTGTAGATGAAGATCGCTATCGTGAAAGAATGAGGGGTTACCAGACCAGATACTCCAAACCCTAGTCTTTAATATCGAAACGAAGACATGGTTCTTAAACGGTCACGATACCGGAGTTACAACAACAAAACCGAATGGCGATATAATTTCAAGCTCCCAAGACACAGCATCTTATAGCTATGCTAGAATTCCTGTAACAGTTTTAGCGGCAGGTTTAGATGGTAAAGATGGCAAACCATTGTCAGCAGTAACCACCAAAAGTAGGTGATACCACGACTGTTACGTTCTATGTAGATGCCAATGGTAACGGACAGCAAGATGCGGATGAACCAACTGCATCAACCGCAACCTTGAAAGACGGCGCCACAGGAGCCACAGCGCGCAAGGACCAAAAGGTGACAAAGGGTGAAACCGGAGCAGCTGGTGCTCAAGGACCAAAAAGGTGACAGGGTGAAACCGGAGCAGCTGGTGCTCAAGGACCAAAAGGCGACAAGGGTGAAACAGGAGCGCCCAGCGCACGGGACCAAAAGGTGATAAAAGGTGATGCCGGAGTAGCTGGCAAGAATGGTCAAACTCCAATCAGAGGTTAAAAAGACGCTACAGGCACCACGACAGTCATCTTTAAAGATCCTGCAACCGCAAACTCCCCTAGGAGATCCACTTATTGTCAAAGATGGGAAGGATGGTAAATCCCTCACAGTTACAGGCACAAGTCAAGATTCACAAGGCAATACAGTCATGACTTTCTCAGATGGCAGCCAAGTGATCGTTCCAAAAAGGACCAAAAGGTGATAAGGGCGAAACCGGCGCAAGGACCAAAAAGGTGATAAAGGTGATGCCGGAGTAGCTGGTAAGAATGGTCAAACTCAATCGTGGGAGGTTAAAAAGATGCCACAGGCACCACGACAGTCATCTTTAAAGATCCTGCAACCGGCAAATCCCTTAGGCGATCCACTCATTGTCAAAAGATGGGAAGGATGGTAAATCCCTCACAGTTACAGGCACAAGTCAAGATTCACAAGGCAATACAGTCATGACTTTCTCAGATGGCAGCCAAGTGATCGTTCCAAAAGGACCAAAAGGTGATAAAGGTGATGCCGGAGTAGCTGGCAAGAATGGTCAAACTCAATCAGAGGTTAAAAAGACGCTACAGGCACCACAACAGTCATCTTTAAAGATCCTGCAACCGGCAAATCCCTAGGAGATCCACTCATTGTCAAAGATGGGAGGATGGTAAATTCTACAGTCACAGGCACAAGTCAAGATTCACAAGGCAATACGGTCATGACCTTTCTCAGATGGCAGCCAGTGATCGTTCCAAAAGGACCAAAAGGCGACAAAGGTGATGCCGGAGTAGCTGGCAAGAATGGTCAAACTCCAATCGTAGAGGTTAAAAAAGATGCCACAGGTACAACAACTGTTGTCTTTAAAGATCCTGCAACCGGCAAACTCTAGAGATCCACTCATTGTCAAAGATGGGAAGGATGGTAAAATCCTCACAGTTACAGGCACAAGTCAAGATCTCACAAGGCAATACAGTCATGACCTTCTCAGATGGCAGCCAAGTGATCGTTCCAAAAGGACCAAAAGGCGACAAGGGAGAAGCCGGAGTAGCTGGCAAGAATGGTCAAACTCCAATCGTAGAGGTTAAAAAAGACGCTACAGGCACCACAACAGTCATCTTTAAAGATCCAGAAATAGGTAAATCCCTAGGCGATCCACTCATTGTCAAAGATGGGAAGGATGGTAAATCTCTCACAGTCACAGGCACAAGTCAAGATTCACAAGGCAATACGGTCATGACCTTCTCAGATGGCAGCCAAGTGATCGTTCCAAAAGGGACCAAAAGGCGACAAAGGTGATGCCGGAGTAGCTGGCAAGAATGGTCAAACTCAATCGAGAGGTTAAAAGATGCTACAGGTACAACAACTGTTGTCTTTAAAGATCCTGCAACCGGCAAATCCCTAGAGATCCACTCATTGTCAAAGATGGAAGGATGGTAAATCCTCACAGTTACAGGCACAAGTCAAGATTCACAAGGCAATACAGTCACTGACCTTCTCAGATGGCAGCCAAGTGATCGTTCCAAAAGGACCAAAAAGGCGACAAGGAGAAGCCGGAGTAGCTGGCAAGAATGGTCAAACCCAATCGTAGAGGTTAAAAAGACGCTACAGGCACCACAACAGTCATCTTTAAAGATCCAGAAACAGGTAAACTCTGAAGCGATCCACTCATTGTCAAAGATGGGAAGGATGGTAAGACTGTATCGGTAGATACTTTACGCATCAATCAGAGTAAATTAACGGTTGTAAACCTTCTATTATGATGTGAATGGTGACGGGAAATATACCCAGGAGTAGATGACATTATCCAAAGTGAAATCGTTCGATGACGGTAAAGACGGCAAAGACGGCAAAAGACGGCAAATCTAACAATACCGGATTGAAGGATCAAAGAAAACCAGTTGAACCGAAAGAAAAATCAAAAATCGCGAATCCGTCAACATTGGAACAGATACTGTAGTTACTACTGATAGGAGAAAAGAAACCATCAACTCCTTCAATTCATACACAAGAGACAAAAGTTAATACTAAGCAAGGAACTATTGTCAATTCAGGAAATACCTCACAATTCAGCCCTGTTTTACAAGATACGGAAACAGAATATAGATTGAGTGGAGGAATAAGACAATTGCCACAAACAGGAGAAGAAAGTAGCGTGCACTTATCTCTTCTAGGTGTAGCAACTATTTTAGGCTTGCTTGGTACATTGCAGATTTCTCGCAGAGAGAGAAGTAAGAGAGATTCAATTCTAGGGGTGTAACTTCAGTGAATAATCGCAGAATTTTGCTTGGTATTCAATACAGTAGCTTAGAAAGCCAACAAAACAAGCAGTACAAAAGAGTTCTAGCGTATAATACAAAAAGTGAACAATACTAGTTTTCTGATGAACAGAATCTGGTCTTGTTCGCTTTTTATATCAATGATTGAAAACT
>BNJU01000561.1_pt1 | contig 61819 bp, 84 predicted proteins | sample 8539281 | NCBI WGS metagenome assembly BNJU01 (sample SAMD00202456, study PRJDB9452) | human saliva metagenome | isolation source: human saliva | place: Japan
ATATACTCTTCAATCAAAATTCAAACGAGTCAACGAAGCTTGCCGTACTCAAAGACAGCTGCGGTAGTTTCCTGGTTGCTCTTTGATTTTGTGGTGATATACTGAAATCATATCAATTATAGGATCAATCTTTGCCACCCTAGCTTCTCGTTGATTTTCATCATCACACTAGCAATTTTTTCGCCCCAATAAGGGTCTGATGCATATTGCACATTCATACCTGACGCCTTGTTGCCAAGGAAAGTTCTGCCCCTATCGATATAATTTTCCTTAATCCACTTGGTTGCACCTAAAATTCCCTTATCCACATCATCAAATGTTTTAGCAGAAAGGTAAGGTGTCGTATCATAGGCTGTAATGCCAAAGAAATTGTTCTTATCTTTGGCAATCTTGCTACGTCCCCAGTCGCTTTCTAAGGCGCTATGAGCAAGGAGGTAGAGGGCATTGATATGGTAATGTTCTTCGGCTTCCTTAAAGGTAGCTCCCTTATTTTCCAAGAGGCTGTTATCAATATTTAACAAACTAAATACCTTATCCAAATCCTCAGCACTGTAATTTGTAGCCTCTGTCAAATCTTTGAAAAGGAAGGGATTTTCAAGGTTAAAATCATCAAAATGCAGTCCATCTGCCGAATAATATTTCTTACCTACTTCCATATCAGAAAGATGAGAAGCTACTGGAATGCTAGCATTCTGAGCTACATAGTGATAAAAACGGTGTCCATCACTCTCATAATAAGGGATAAAATCCTTACTAGTATCTAGCGCTTGTAAATCTTCTGTTTTCATGTAGCCTGACAAACCAGAAATAATAATAGCTAGGCGCTTGTCATCACTTTTTCTATCCTTATCTAGCCAGACAACACTACCTTGCGATATATAGGAGAGTTTTTCACCATCTGCATTATAGACATTTGCTGTGACAGGCACTACTTGATAATAAGCAGCATTTTCGTTTGTTGCTTTTTCTACAAGCCACTTTCCATCGCTTCCTAGCTGATGACCATCAATAATCTCGTTTTTTGCCATGTAACCGCCAGATTTGAAGTAATACCAGGCTTGACTTTTAGCATCGTATACCCATTCTTTCTCAGCCATTTTGCCATCAGATTTTAGATAAAACCATGACTCCTTATCCAAAATCCATTCATTGGCTGCCATATAGCCACCAGATTTTTAGATAATAATAATAATGGCCATTTTCGAAAATCCATTCTTTATCAGCATGATTTCCATTTTCTTTGATATAAAACCAAGATTGGTATTGTTTGTCAAAAAGCCAACCTTGCTGTACTTTTGCCCCACTAGCATTCACATAAGCCTGCTCAATCCACTGACTAGTCAGCAAATAACCACCAGATTTGAAATAATAGTCTTTCCCTTTGATTTGGAGCCATTCTTTCTCTGCGTGTTGTCCATCTGCTTTGATATAAAACCAAGCGTCGTATTGAGAATCATAGACCCATTCTTCTATTACCTTGGCACCTGATGCACCGACATAGGAAGCTCCTAGCCAAGCGTTTCTTTTCATCTTTCCATTTTGGTCAAGATAATAGAAGGCTCCCTTATCTTCTACCCATTCTGATTTGGCCATATAACCCCCAGATTTGAGGTAAAAATAGTCGTCACCTTGTTTCAGCCATTCATTTTCAGCATAGTTGGTATCTTCTTTTATATAAAACCAAGATTGATAGTGAGCATCAAAAATCCACTCATTCGCTGCTGGACTACCATCAGCTTTTTAGGTATTGTTTTCCTTGCCAAGTACCATCGCTGGCCAGTGCTCCTTCTGGTCTGGCTAAGAAAAAAATAGCAAAGCTAAAAAAACAAATCTCAATTTCTTCATAAACTTTCTTCCTCTGTTCTTTCCATTTTATTGTATCAAAAATTCTCTATAATCAATATTACAAACTGATGAAAAAAATCAAGAACAGATTGATTGCAGTTTATCTCAGAGACTCTTTTACTTCCTTGCGGAGATTTTCCAGACTACTAATGCCGTACTTGTCCATAACCTTTGGTAGATTTTCGATGATATCAGGACAGGCATATGGATTGGTAAAGTTGGCTGTTCCAACTCCGATAGCAGAGGCTCCAGCCAGATACATTTCTAGGGCAGCTTCTGCCGAATCCACTCCTCCCATTCCAATGATAGGTAGGTCTGTTGTTTGGGCTACTTGACGGATGAGTTTGAGGGCTACTGGAAAGACTGCTGGACCAGACATTCCACCTGTTCCATTTGCCAAGATTGGTTTTCTAGTTTTGAGGTCAAAGCGCATACCAACTAGAGTATTGATCATGGTCAAGCCACTTGCTCCCGCATCTTCTGCAGCTTTTGCGACTGTGACGATATCCGTCACACTAGGAGTTAGTTTGACATAAACTGGCACATCAGAGGCTTCCACAGCTGCTTTCACCACATCATAAGCTAAATCTGGGTCTTGACCAATCAAAAGTCCATGATTACAGTGGTCAACATTGGGGCAAGAAATATTGAGCTCGATTGCTTTCACATTAGCTGCCTTGGAAATCCCATGAGAAACAGCTGCATATTCTTGTTTTGAAAAACCAGCTACATTGGCGATAATAGGAAGATTTGGATATTCTCTTTCCAGCCAAGGTAGCTTTTCAGCCAAAACAACTTCCAAACCAGGATTTTGTAAGCCAATTGCATTGAGCATGCCAGCAGGTGTTTCTGCCACCCTTGGAGTTGGATTTCCAAAACGGGCTTCAAGAGTTGTCGCCTTGATCATAATAGAACCTAAAAGGTCTAAATCATAGTACTTGGCATACTCCTGGCCAAAACCAAAACAGCCTGATGCTGGAATGATTGGATTTTTCAAATCCAAACCAGGTAGAGAAACTTGTAAACGATTTGTAGTCATGATTTTCTCCTTATAATACAACTGTTCCTGTGCGGAAAACAGGACCATCTTCACAGACGCGTTGGCTGACCGTCTCGCTTTCTGGCACTTTTAGGACACAGGCATAGCAAGCCCCCATCCCACAAGCCATACGAGATTCCAGAGATAGATAGGCTCTTGGGTGGTCATAAAAGTTTTGATTGATATACTTCATCATGCCAGGCGCCCCACATGAATAAACAGCATCAAACTGACTGTCTAAGTCATTGATGACAACAGACACATTTCCTTTAATGCCATATGAACCATCATCTGTCGTTACAAAAACCTGACCATATTGGGCCAATTCCTTTTCAAGGATAACAGCATCCTTGTTAGCAAAACCAAGGACTGTCACTACTTTCACACCACGCGCATGCAATTCTTTGGCCACCTCAAGCAAAGGAGGTACACCAATCCCACCTCCAACTAAGAGAACCTGGCTCTGCTCATCTAGGTCAGACAAGTCAAAACCATTTCCCTGAGGACCCATCACATCAAGAGTATCTCCCTGACTTAAGGTTGAAAAAATAGCTGTCCCAGTTCCCTCAATCCGATAAATGAGATGACACTGCTTCTTTACCTTATCAATAGACGAAATTGAAATAGGGCGACGCAAAAGATGGGCATCATCAGGCACACGCAGATGAAGAAATTGGCCTGCTCGCATAGCTTTCAACCATTTCTCCCTTCTAGGACCAATTCAAAGATTGCTGGCGCGATTTCCTCCTGTGCAACCACCTTCATGGTTTCCAAACGAATGGCACCCAAACGTTTCTTACATGTGGGATTCATGACTTTTTCCTCCTTAAATTTTAAGGGGACCAGATAAAGAAAAAGACCTTGCTAGTGCAAGGCCTCAGTTAAAATCGTACAACACAAGAGAGCACACTCAAAAAGTCTCCTCTAGAAAATTGCACTATTCTTTTATCTGACACCTTGTGAGTCTCTCTGGACTCCCCTTAAAGGTTAAATTTTTATTAGTATACTCTTTCAACCAAAAAAAGTCAAGTAGAAAACGAACATTCTACTTGACCTCACGAGATTATTTTTTTCACGAATGACTTCGACCTTGTAGCCATCAGGGATCTTTGACAAAGTAATAGTTAGGTGCAGTTCCTGGTAAACCATTTGGCTCAGTCACTTCATATCCTTTGGCACTATGCTCTTGATGAAGCGCCTCAAGATCAGGTGTACTGAGGGCGATATGGGCAAATCCATCTCCAACCACATAAGGACCATGATCGTAGTTATAAGTCAACTCCAACTCATAGTCGTCACCCTCAAGTCCTAGATAGACAATCGTGAAGGCATGGTCTGGAAAATCTCTGCGACGCAATTCTTTAAATCAAAAAGCATCTTGATAGAAATGCAATTGATTTTTTTCAAGATTTTTCTACTCGCAAGCAAGTATGTAGCATTTTTTTGAAGCCATATTTTTTTCTCCTTTATTTTTTTAAAAAGACTGGGACAATCCTGTTCCAGTCTTATCAGTTATTATTTACCAAGTTTTGCTTTAGCTGCATCTGCAAGAGCTGTGAAAGCTGCTGCATCGTTAACAGCCAAGTCAGCAAGCATTTTACGGTTAACTTCGATCTCAGCCAATTTCAAACCATGCATCAATTGTGAGTATGAAAGTCCGTTCATACGAGCTGCCGCGTTGATACGAGTGATCCACAATTTGCGGAAGTCACGTTTTTTCTGACGACGGTCACGGTATGCATAGTAGTAAGAGTTCATTACTTGTTCTTTTGCAGTACGGAACAAGATGTGTTTAGCTCCATAGTAACCTTTTGCTAATTTAAGAATACGTTTACGACGTTTGCGTGATACAACGCCACCTTTAACACGTGCCATGTTTTATTTCCTCCAAATATTTCCTAGAATTGTTTACTTACAGTCAAGCTATTATTTCAAGCGAGTAAGCATTGCTTTGATACGTTTGTAATCTCCTGAATGCACCATAGATGCTTTACGAAGATGACGACGTTGTTTCTTAGTTTTTTTCCGTGGAAACGGTGAGAAGTGTAAGCACGGAAACGTTTAAGTCCACCAGAACCTGTACGTTTGAAACGTTTAGCTGATGCGCGGTGTGTTTTTTGTTTTGGCATGATTTTTTCTCCTTTATTTAACTTTCTGACAATTATTTTTTGTCAGTCGCTGGCGCCAATTGCATGAACATTTGACGTCCATCCATTTTAGCACGTTGTTCGATGATGGCAATATCTTGAGTTGCTTCAGCAAACTCGGCTAAAACTTTTGCACCAATCTCTTTATGGGTAATCATACGACCCTTAAAGCGAATAGATACCTTAACTTTATTTCCTTTTTTCAAGGAATTTGCGTGCATTGCGAAGTTTTTGTATCAAAGTCACCCTTGTCAATAGTTGGACTTAGACGAACTTCTTTCACAGTAACAACACTTTGTTTTTTACGTTGTTCTTTTTGCTTCTTCTGGTACTCAAATTTGAACTTACCGTAGTCCATAATTTTTGCAACAGGCGGTTTGGCTTGGGGTTGAATCAATACTAGGTCAACATTAGCGTTATCAGCCAAAAGCTTGCGCTTCACTGAGTGGCTTGATGCCTAGCTGTTCTCCTTCAAGACCAATCAAGCGAACTTCACGTACACGAATCTCATCATTGATGAATAAGTCTTGCTTTGCTATGGTTTTCACCTCTTTTGTTTTATTAGAGAAAAACAATAGCGGACTCGTAAATATACAAGCCCGCACGTTATGATAGCGTTTCTTAGAAACTTTTCATCCGTAGGGCCAGGCAACTTAATGTCACAAGGCGAGAAGCTCTCACTTCTGCTTTTCTCAACTTTTATATGATACCAAGTTTTCGAGCCCTTGTCAAGATAAAAAGTTATTTTTTTGAAAAGTTTCTGCTCATTAACCAACCGTTTCGATTTTCCAACTACTCCAACCCTTAAAGCGTATAGCTCCTTGCTGGTCAGTTCGATATACTTTACTATTGATAGTTTCAAGTCGTGTCAAGATTTCCTGATGGGGGAGTTTCGTTCGATTATTCTTTCCAACTGAAATGAGAGTAATCTCTGGTTTGAGTTTTTTTCTAGAAAGGGTGAACTTGATGATTTTTTATTGCCATGTTGGCCAGCTTTCAAAACATCCACCTCTAGGTCAGGATATTGCTTCAACAAGTCCTTCTCTCCTTTCTCCTCCAAATTTCCTGTGAAAAGAAAGTTTTTATCCAAGAGTTTTCCATACAAAACCAGGGAATCTTCATGATATCCATCTCCAATTTTCCTTGGAGATAGGACTTCTAACTGACTTCCAAAAATTGGGAAGTTCTCTCCCACTGTCACACTACGCACCTTGGTTTGAGTCGCCTGTAGTTCTGCCACAAATTCCTTCTGTTTCAGACTGCCTTTTGATACTAAAATCTCCTCTACATGGAAAGCCTTGGTCACCTCTAACAAATCTCCAACATGCTCCTTATCTGTATTGGTCAAAATTAGCTGATCAATCTTGGCCACTCCTCGACTTTTGAGGTAGGGAATCAAGGTTCGCTGGGCATTGCTGGTCGTCGCCTTTTCTTGCCATTTTTCGATTTTCTTATCAGATTCTGCCTTGCCACCTACATCTATGAGAATGGTTTTACCAGTTACATCCCGTAGAAAAATACTTTCGCCTTGCCCCACATCCAGCATGGTGATTTCATTTCCAGTGGATGCTTGGTCAAGAAAAAGAGACCTGTAATCAATAAGCTCAATACTGTTAGCTTTTTAATGTTTTTCCTCAAATCATAGACTAAAGCCAGTGAAATCAACAATAGGATTAAAAGCCATGCATTGGGTTGTCCAAAGACAAGTGGTCTACTTGCCACCTGTGATACCAAGCGAATAATGCCCTCCAACCATTCAAAAATAAAATTCAGCTGAATGACTGGATAGAGAAAGGAAAGGGCAAATAAGATAGACAAGAGCGGTAAGAAGACCAAATCAAATAGAAAGGAAAAGACAAAGGTCAAAAGGATGGACCAAGGTTGAAATTCCGCAAAATAGAAGGATAGAATGGGCAATATTCCTAAGGAAATGACTAGACTTTCTCTGGCAACAGCCTTGAGACCCTCCCCTTCTTTGCTAGTCATGGTCAAGATAAAAGCATATGCGCAGGACAAGACTCCTCCTGCAGTCAGGAAAAAGTTGGGCATGATGATAAAGAGGACAAGCACCGTCAAGGCAAAATTATCCAAGCCCTTAACACCATGTTGAGCCAGTAGCTTTTGCAAGAGACTGCGAATGACCGAAGCTGAAAATCCTGTCAGCCCTGCATAAATAAGAGAAAAGGGATAGGTCAGCCATTTCAACTTTTCTTGGGTCAAGCCCAATCGCAAGAGAAGTTTCTTAAAGCCATCCATGAAAAATCCTACCTGCATACCAGACAAGGCAAAAAGGTGGATAATTCCTAAACTAGAATAAAGCTCATTCATCTCCTCAAAGTCTGTATCCAGATGTCCCAGCAAGAGACCCGTCATGTAGTTACGCATAGGGTCTGGAAAGTGTGTCTTAATCCAAACTATAGCCCTTCGACGTAAGCTGGACAGGTTTTCACCTACATTCCAACTGCCAACCTTTTGAAGTGACTTGATACTCTTGATAGTCAGTGTCTGGTAAATCCCTTGAATCTTCAAATAAGCTTTGTAGTCAAAACCACCAAAATTTCTCTGCCCGTCTGGCTCCGAAAGTTTTCCTTCTAGTTCTATCTCATGAAGGTCTGTTAAGGTTTGAAAGGCTTCTTTCTCCTCTTCGGACTGGAGTTTATAATAGACTTGAAAAATGCGTCCATGAGACTTGCCACGAAAGGACAGACTATCACCATTGACCTTAACAGTGTCTGGTAAAATCCGTACCCTTTCAACAGAATCCGCCAAATTTTGACTCGCTTGACTCTGTTGCCAATTTTGAAACAGAAACCAGAAACCAAAGATTCCACAAATTATTAGAACTTTACCAGCAGATTTCCACGGAAATTGGATAAAGAGACAGACTAGCAGAAAAACAAAACCTAGTAGTGCGAGATAAGATGATGAGAAAATGGCGTAGTAAAGCCAAAGCAACAGAAAACTAAGGTAAATTAGGGGAATAGAGAAATTCTTAATCCACTGTAACATAATCTTTTAACTTTTCTATGGTCTTGGCACCAATGCCAGAGACTTTCTTGAGTTCATCAACCGACTTGAATTTCCCATTTGCCTCACGATGGTCGATAATATCCTGAGCTCGTTTGCCACCCAGACCCTTGACCTGCTTGAGTTCTTCCAGACTAGCCTTATTGAGATTGACCTTCTTGTCCTTGCTTGTTGAAGAAGGCGCTCCAGAACTGCCTGTTGACTAGCCGCTTCTTCTCCCTTAGTTGGAACGTAAACTAGAACCTCATCACTAACTTTCTGAGCTAGATTGAGCGACTTGCTGTCTGCTTGCTCTGTCAAGCCACCAGCCTTCTGAACGGCATCATTGACCCGACTGCCTACAGGCAAATCATAAATCCCTGGCGATTTAACAGCCCCCTTCACATCTACTGTGATTAGGTCTTGTTCAAGGGGTTCTTCCTTCACTTCCTTCTTGACTTCCTTTTCGGATACCGAATCCTTGGAAACTGCTACAACTTCTGCCTGCAAATTCGTTTCCTTGACAGGTGTTTGTGGAGCTGGCTTTAGCAGGAAAAATCCACCGACAAGCAAACCCAGACCAGTACAGATGACAATGATTTTATACTCTTTGATTTTCTCGATAATTGCTTCCATATTTTTCTCCTCTCTTAGATTATTCGTAAGAGGAAGAAAAAACAGTTGAAAATTTCTTCTCAACTGCTTATTTATTTGCAAAATAGTCTTCCTTGGTCAATACATAATGAACTCTTGTAACGATTCGGCCTTTTTCATGCTGGTCCATACAAGCATAAGCTTCTTCGTGGGAAAAACGCATTCCTGATTTCTCCATGACCTTTCCTGACGCGGGATTAGCTTTATCGTGTAAAGCGACCAACTTATTCATACCTATCTTCTCAAAAGACAGCTCAATCACAGCACGATTGGCTTCTGTCGTCAATCCTTGATTCCAATACTTTTTATTGATAATGTAGCCAATAGCCGCCTTCTTAAGTGTAGGATCAATCTTGTGCAAATCAATGGTTCCGATAAATTTGCCATTACTTTTTAGTTCTATTCCCCAGCGTCCCAATGGATTGGCCAAGTAGAACTGAGCAATATTATTTTTGATTTCTTCTAAATTTTGATTTGTTGGAAAAGTGTAACGTGTATTATCCTTGTCCGAGGCATAGGCAAACATCGCTTCCGCATCATCCAAGGTTACAGGTCTAAGCAATAAACGCTCTGTCTCCACTATTGGATACTGAGCTAGTTTTAAAAAGATTGATTCCATACGTTTCTACCATACAAAAGTATTTTCTATCAGTCTAGCATAAAAAAAGAAGTTACAACAAGTTTTTTTCTTGCTTTTTTAAAGCGGTTTCATATAGAATAAAATCATCACCTTATTTTTATAGATAATTGTGATAAATCATTTATAACCCGTCAATAGAAAGGGAGTTTTTCTCTATGTTAATCGGAATTCCAAAAGAAATTAAGAATAATGAAAACCGTGTTGCCCTCACACCTGCTGGTGTTCATAGCTTAGTTGGTCGTGGTCATCGCGTCCTTATCGAAACAAATGCTGGTATCGGTTCTGGCTTTACTGATGCTGACTATCAAAAGCAAGGAGCTGAGATTGTTTCTACTGCTGCTGAAGTCTGGTCGGCCGAGTTGGTCGTCAAAGTAAAAGAACCACTAGCTTCTGAATATGGTTACTTACGTGACGACCTGTTTCTCTTCACCTACTTGCACATGGCCGCAGCGCCTGAATTAGCAGATGCTATGTTAGCAGCAAAAACAACTGGTATTGCCTATGAGACTGTCCGTGATTCTCAAGGTCAGTTACCACTCCTTGTTCCTATGAGTGAGGTTGCAGGCCGTATGGCAGTCCAAATCGGCGCCCATTTCCTAACTAAGCAAGCAGGAGGTTCTGGTGTCCTACTTGGGGGTGTACCAGGGGGTGCCTAAAGGAAAAAGTAACCATTATCGGTGGCGGTGTCGTCGGAACCCATGCTGCCCGAATTGCCCTTGGTCTTGGTGCTCAAGTAACCATACTTGATATCAGTGCTAAACGTCTCTCCGTTTTAGAGGAGGTCTTTGGCCACCAAATTCAAACTCTCATGTCCAATTCATTCAACATCGAAGCCAGTGTGAGAGATGCGGATGTGGTAATCGGAGCGGTTCTCATCCCAGGTGCCAAAGCACCAAAATTGGTGACAGATGAGATGGTCAAGCAAATGCGCCCAGGTTCAGTCATCGTTGACGTTGCTGTTGACCAAGGTGGCGTTATCGAGACAGCTGACCGTGTGACAACGCATGATGAACCTGTCTATGAAAAACACGGTGTGCTCCACTATGCCGTTGCCAACATCCCCGGAGCGGTTGCTCGTACTTCAACCATCGCCCTAACCAATGTCACTCTTCCTTATATCGAAGCTTTGGCTGGCAAAGGATTCGCACAAGCAATCTCTGAAGATGAAGGCTTGCGCCAAGGTGTGACCACTTACCAAGGTTACTTAACCAGTCTTCCAGTAGCCCAAGGTCTCGATAAAAAACATACTCCAATTGATGAACTAGTATAAAAAATCTAATTATCAGATAAAAGAAAGAGCAAGTCCACCTGAACTGCTCTTTTTTGTTATTCTGTTTCTTCTTGGACTTCTTCACGCTCTTCATTTTTAATTGGAGCTGGTTCATAAGCTCGGATAATCTGAGCGACAACTGGATGGCGAACCACATCCTTGGCTGAAAAATGAACAAAGTCAATTTGATGAATGTTCTTGAGTTTCTCTTGGGCATCAATTAAACCGGACTTGACATTACGCGGCAGGTCAATCTGACTGATATCTCCATTGACAATCATCTTAGAATTAAAACCTAAACGAGTCAAGAACATCTTCATCTGCATGATGGTCGTATTTTGCGCCTCATCGAGAATGACAAAGGCATCATCCAAGGTTCGTCCACGCATATAGGCAAGGGGAGCAATCTCAATAATTTCACGCTCCATGAGACGAGTCGTCTGGTCTTTTCCCAAAATCTGATACAAGGCATCATAAACAGGTCGAAGGTAAGGATCTACCTTCTCCTTAAGATCACCCGGAAGAAAACCTAGACTCTCTCCTGCTTCAACTGCTGGACGAGTCAGGATAATCCGCTTGACCTGCCCACGTTTAAGGGCTGTCACTGCCAAAGTCACTGCAAGAAAGGTCTTCCCTGTCCCTGCAGGCCCAATTCCAAAGGTCACATCATGCTGTTTGACACTATCCACATAAAGTTTTTGACCTAAGGTTTTGACACGAATCGGTTTCCCAGTATTATCCTTGATGATTTCTTCTTCGTAAAGGGCGACAAACTTGTCGATTTCATCGTTTTTAACCATGCTAATCGCAGTCACCACATCTGGTGTGCCGACTGTCATCCCACGATTCACCAAAACCATGAGAGCTTGAATAACCTGACGAGCTTCCTCACAGGCATTCTCTTCTCCCAAAACCTGGACAATCTCCGTACGAGCATGAATCACAACATCAAGCTCTTCTTCCATCAAACGAAGATGGCGTTCATTGGAACCAAAAAGATGAAACAGGTCATCTGGATGACTCAGTTGAATGTCAATTGAATGTTCCTTCAAATAAAGAACCTCTCTAATCCGTTTATTTCTTTTTATTATAGCAAAGGGATGGATAAATTACTAGCCCAAACCCAATGAATAAAGTCTAGTGTTCTAAGTATTCTTGCCAAATAGAGTCAAAGTCTCCTAGGTTGAAAGAGAAACTGGCATGTTCTTCCAAAAAGCGACTGACCTCATCAAAATCATCTGAGTGTTTTGGAAATGTTGACTCTTCAAAAGCTAGGTCTGCCAAGATGGCTTTGGGACTGTTACTTTTAGGATTGCGCTCAGTCATGAGCCAAGTGTAAAATGATTTTCTCATAAGTCTCCCTAGATCAACTCTGTACCAAACTGGTCTTGCTTGATTTTACCAGCCTTCATCAAGCCACCAAGTGCTTTCTTGAACTGACCTTTAGAAATTCCAAAGGTTGCCTTGATGTCGTCTGGAGATGACTTATCATTTAAGGTCATGAAACCGCCATTGCTTTCCAAGTAAGTCAAAATCATCTGAGCATCATTTTCCAACATTTCAAAGGAACGTGGTTTGAGGGAGAGGTTCAACGTGCGGTCCACTTCACGGAAACCAATAACGCGTGCATCTAAAACTTGTCCTAAACGTGGCTCTGCATAGCGCTCGCTAGGATGGATAAAGCCAAGCATGTTATTTTCTGGCAGATAGACAAAGGTACCTGACAGCTTGAGGCGGTAAACAATGGCTGGCCAGTTTTGGTTCTGCATGTTGTTGTAGGCAGGACGAGCCAGACGTTGGAAGTCTTCTTGATAAGCCAAGAGTCCCCAGATACGGTCTTTCTTGTCCACTTCAAGACGGATGTAGAGTTGGTCGCCCTTCTTAGGCCAGAGTTCCTTGAGCTCAGGGAGAATATCGAGTGACACAACGATTTCCTTGTCAGGAAGGCCTGTATCCACAAAGACACCCAAGTCTTTACGAACTTCCGTTACAGTTCCCCAACCAAATTGGTCCTGAGTGGCGGTCACTTCTAGAGTGGTCAGGCGGAGTTTTTGCTTCATATCCGTATAGGCAAAACCTTTGACCGTATCCCCTACTGTATGGTGACCTTCTTCCTTAGCAAGAGCATAGGTTTGACCATCCTTTTGCACAAAGTAAAAACGGTCATTTTCATCGATGATCAGTCCAACGATAAAACTTGCAAGATTTGTATTCATATTTCCTTCTTTCGAATAAAACTCAGCCAGCAATGCCAACTGAGTTTTTCTGTTTATTTTTAGACTTCCCAAAAGTTCTTTTTCTTTGTTGGCAGTCATGTCGTCGATGTGTTTAACAGCATCGTCTGTTACTTTTTGAATGTCTTTTTCAAGAGTCTTCAATTCGTCTTCAGTGATTTCTTTTGCTTTTTCTTGTTTCTTAGCTTCGTCCATAGCATCGCGACGGATATTGCGGACAGCCACCTTAGCATTCTCACCGACCTTCTTCACTTCTTTAGCAAGGTCACGACGAGTTTCTTCTGTAAGAGCTGGGATAACCAAGCGAATCACAGAACCGTCATTCGCTGGTGTGATACCAAGATCAGAAGCGTTCAAAGCACGTTCGATGTCTTTCAATGAAGACTTGTCAAATGGTGTTACCAACAAAACACGCGCTTCTGGAATCGTAATTGAAGCGATTTGGTTAAGAGGAGTTTCGACTCCATAGTATTCTACATGTACACGGTCAAGCAAGCTTGCATTGGCACGACCGGCACGGATAGCACCAAATTCACGAGCAAGTGAGTGGTGAGATTGGGTCATTCTCTCTTTAGCTTTTTCAATAATTGCGTTAGCCATAATCTTTCTTATTCCTTTTCTTCGATATTGTTTGAAACTGTTGTTCCGATATTTTCACCAAATACGACACGTTTGATGTTGCCTGGTTGGTTCATGTTGAAGACAACCAAGTCAATGTCGTTATCCATTGAGAGGGTTGAAGCTGTTGAGTCCATGATACGGAGACCTTATTGATAACGTCACGGTGGGTCAATTCTTCAAATTTAACAGCTGTCTTGTCTTTCTTAGGATCGGCATTGTAAACACCGTCGACACCATTTTTAGCCATAAGGATGGCATCTGCTTCGATTTCAGCTGCACGAAGGGCCGCTGTTGTATCTGTTGAGAAGTAAGGTGAACCAATTCCGGCACCAAAGATAACGATACGGCCTTTCTCAAGGTGACGAAGGGCACGTCCACGGACATAAGGCTCTGCCACTTGTTGCATAGCAATGGCAGTTTGCACACGCGTATCGACACCAACTTGTTGCAATGAATCTGCCATCACAAGAGCATTCATAACGGTCCCAAGCATTCCTGTGTAATCTGCCTGAACGCGGTCCATTCCTGCTTCTGCTGCAGGTTCTCCACGCCAGAGATTTCCTCCACCGATAACAAGGGCAATTTCGATACCTAAGCTATGAACTTCTTGAATCTCTTTTGCGATTGTTTGAACTGTTTGGATATCAATCCCTACGCCTCGTTCACCGGCAAGGGCTTCACCTGATAACTTGATTAAAATACGTTTATACTTGGGATTCGCCATTTTCACTCTCCTTTTTTATCCTACCTATTTTTATCACAATTTCTAAGATTTTTTTATAGTATCATGAGCAATTCTTTCAAAAAAATTAGACAGTCAAAAATTCCTCTAAATCGCTAAGAGCACGCTCTGCAATTTTTTCATAACGAGCCTTCTTGTCACGGATACGCTCGCCTTCCAACTCCTTGATAATCCCAAAGTTGACATTCATCGGTTGGAAATGCTTGCTGTCGGCATGAGTGATGTAATGAGCTAAGCTTCCAATCGCTGTCGTCTCTGGGAAAATAGCCTGGCTTTCTCCCTTGAAAAGACGAGCCGCGTTAATTCCCGCAACTAAGCCTGACGCCGCTGATTCAACATAACCTTCCACACCCGTCATCTGACCAGCAAAGAAGAGATTTGGTTGTTTCTTAGAACGGTAAGTCTGTTCAAGAAGATTTGGTGAATCCATGTAAGAATTGCGGTGCATAACACCATAACGAACAAACTCCGCATTTTCAAGACCTGGAATCATTTGGAAGACACGCTTTTGTTCCCCCCATTTGAGGTGGGTCTGGAAACCAACGATATTGTAGAGGCTACCAGCCGCATTGTCCTGACGCAGCTGAACCACCGCATAAGGTGTTTTAAATTCTCCATCACGAGGTCCTGTGTAGTCGTCCGGATACTCAAGACCCACTGGTTTCATAGGGCCATAAAGCATAGTTTTAATGCCACGCTTGGCCATGACTTCGATAGGCATACAGCCTTCAAAATACTTTTCTTTTTCGAAAGAATTAAGCGGAGCTTCTTCCGCGTTGACCAAGGCTTCATGGAAATCCATAAACTCTTGCTTAGTCATAGGAGCGTTAAGGTAAGCCGCTTCTCCCTTATCGTATCGAGACTTGAGATAGATCTTGCTCATATCAATGGTGTTGACATCGATAATAGGCGCTGCCGCATCGTAGAAATAGAAACCATCGCCATCATTAAGGGCATGAATCTTTTCAGCCAGGGCATCGCTAGTCAAGGGACCAGTCGCCACAACTGTGATAACATCAGTCGGCAACTCTGTAATTTCATCACGAACCACTTCAATTAAGGGGTGGTTGGCAACTTTTTCAGTCACCATCTGTGAGAAACCATCTCGGTCCACTGCAAGGGCTCCGCCTGCGGGAACACGTGTAGCCTCAGCAGATTCCAAGATAACAGAACCCAAGCGACGCATTTCTTCCTTGAGAAGCCCAACAGCATTTGTCAAAGCATCCCCACGCAAGGAATTGGAACAAACCAATTCAGCAAAATTGTCTGTTTTGTGCTGAGGTGTCGACTTGACACCGCGCATTTCATAGAGTTTAACTGGAATACCACGTTCTGCGATTTGGTAGGCTGCTTCAGAACCTGCCAAACCAGCACCGATAACATTGATATAAGATTGAGACACGACACTAATACCTCTTTGGGAGTGTGAAAACAAGATTCACATTGAAAAAGTCAACCGAACTTTCCTCGCTTTCGAATTTCCTGGCTCAGGCTGAAAAAGTCCACAGGACTTACTTCGCTTTCGAATTTCTTGGCTCAGGCTGAAAAAGTCCACAGGACTTACTTCGCTTTCGAATTTCTTGGCTCAGGCTGAAAAAGTCCACAGGACTTACTTCGCTTTCGAATTTCCTGGCTCAGGCTGAAAAAGTCCCCCAGACTTTTTCACTCCCACAAATCTTTCTAATTTTTTCTTCTACTAGTATAACAAAAAAAGGGAAGAAGGCAAACTTCCCTGTTTAGTCATTTTCTTGGTTTTCTTCCCAGTCGTGATAGGCAGCGTAGAGTTGGCTTTTATTCAACTGGTAAATCTTAGCGACTTCCTTGATAGCTTGGTTTTTCTTCATGCCTTGCTGGATGCGTACTTGTATTTCTGAAAACAAGTCCTCCTCGTCTTTTTCTTCCACATCCTGACTGGCACCTTCAACAATGAGAAGACATTCACCCTTGAGTGGAGTTTCAGAGATACTTTCCAGCAATTCAGAGATCTTTCCTCTTTGGTATTCTTCATAGATTTTGGTTAATTCCCTGACCAAGACAACCGAGCGATTACCGTAGACTTCTAGCATATTTTCTAGCGTATCTGCCACACGATGGGGTGATTCATAGAAAATTTGTGTTTCAGGATAGTATTTTTTCGAGTCGAAAAATTGCTTTTGCTGGCCTGATTTTCTGGGTAAAAAGCCGTAAAAGATATGTGGCTGTGGCGCTAAACCACTGGCAATCAAGGCAGAAATCCCTGCAGAGGCACCTGGAACAGTGACAACTGCAATTTCTTCCTCAATAGATACTTTAACCAAATCATGCCCAGGGTCCGAGATGCTAGGTAGACCTGCATCGGATACCTGAGCAATACTTTGTCCTGCTTTCAGGAAACCAATCAAATCAGGAATTTTTTCCTTGGCATTGTGCTCATGAAAACTAATCTGCTTGGTGGAAATATCAAAATGCTTAAGCAAAAGACCAGTATTGCGCGTGTCCTCAGCCGCAATCCAATCCACTTCTTTCAAGGTCTGAACAGCTCGAAAGGTTATATCATCTAGATTGCCAATCGGCGTTGCCACTAGATACAACTTGCCATAGGGAGACTGCCCCTTAAAACTTTTTTGAATCTGCATGCTTACTCCCTGTATAACAACTCGTCACAGAACATACATTCCTCGTCCTGCTCCCGACGTTGTCCATAAAAATCATTACATACGTGAAATCCATCTCGGTAAATGCGACGGACACTTTCACGAACATGCTTGGCCTTGACGGGAGCATCTGCTTCCACCTCACCCAAGCGTTCTCGCAACTTACTATTTTCTAAGCGAAGAGCTGTATTTTCCTCTACCAGGCTCTTGAGATTTTTCTTGATGGCTTCCACATCGGCCAAGGTTACCAATAACTGTTGGGAAAAATCATCCAGCGCGTCAAATAATTCTTTTTGTCCATAAAACAGCCCTTTCCTTTCTTTATCATTCATTTTTGAGTTTATATTTCTTTCAAGACCAGATATTCCATGGCATTTTGAAAGCTGACATTAGCTTGCCACATTTTTCTAACTTCTAGCAAATCTTGTAGAATCACTCTTACTCTTGCTTGCAGGAGGTCCTGCCCACAGAGGACTTCAAGAATCCGTAAAACCTGATCTTGTTTTTCCTTGTCATCTGCTAAGTTTGCTAATTTGGCAACTTGCAAATAACTTTCTTTTTTCTTAGCCATTAACCAAGTCAGCAGGCGTTCACTTTCATCGACCAAGGTCCAAAAACTTGCCTGATTAGCCAACTTTTCTGCCTCAGCTCGCGATTGAGCAAACTGCGCTAAGAGAATCGCTTTTTTCTTAACCAGTCCCATTTGTTCTAAGAGCAAGATGAGCTTCTCTTCCTGCTTTTTAAAATGGAAAATCTGGGTCCGACTTCGGATGGTCGGTAAAATCTTTTCTTCATCGCTTGTCAAAAAGAAAATATAAACCTCACTCTGGGGTTCTTCAATGACCTTGAGCAGAGAATTAGCTGCGTTAGGATGCATCTTCTCAGCTTGCTCGATAATAAAAACCTGTTGCTGGCTTTCAATCCCTGCTTGAGAAAACTGCCCCACCAATTCTCGAATCCGTTCTGTCTTGATGACCTGATTGACTGGCTTAATCAAAGTAACATCGGGAAACTCTCCCTTTTCAATCAGCTTACAATTTCGGCATTTCTCACATGGTAAAACACCTACTTTATCTGTACAAAAGAGGCTCTTAGCTAAAAATTGCGCCATTTCCAAGCTTCCAAAGAAACCTGAAAAGAGATAGGCATGATTGAGCTGGTCTTGTTCTAGGATACGGACAAAGCGGTCAAACTGGGCTGGTTGCCAAGTCTTTAGTTGATCTTGTTTCATTTGGCCAAACCCATTCTATCAAACAAGACAGCCTTGGTATTTTCCACAACCTGCTCCAAAGAGAGACTAGCATCAATCTTGACAATGCGATTTCCTTCTTTATCCAGAAGAGAAAGGTAGCCTTGACGGACTTTTTTATGCAAGTCCAACCCTTCCAAGTCCAAACGATTGACCTCACGATTGCTATTAGCAGCGATACGAGCCAGTCCTTTTTCTACCTCGATGTCAAAATAGATTGTCAAATCAGGTTTGAGGCCATCTGTCGCAAACTGATTGAGCCAGTCAATGGCGTCAATATCTAAGCCACGACCAAATCCCTGATAAGCAACGGAACTATCGATGAAACGATCCATAACGACCAACTTGCCAGCTTCAAGGGCTGGAAGAACCTTTTCCACCAAGTGCTGTCTGCGACTGGCAATATAGAGAAGAAGTTCTGTCTTGGCATCCATTTGAGTATGACTTGGATCCAAAATCACTTGACGAATCTTCTCCCCAATCAAGACACCTCCTGGTTCACGGGTCGTCAGCACATCTACTCCTTTTTTCTCTAAAATTGGTAGCAGAGCCTCTAAAACACTGGTCTTTCCTGCTCCCTCTGGTCCCTCAAGAGAGACTAAAAATCCTTTTGACATGTCTAACTCATTTCTTTTTTACTACTTCTATTCTATCAAAAAAATAGGGGTTTGTGACAATCTTTTTTGTCTTCTCATTTAATACTCAATGAAAATCAAAGAGCAAACTAGGAAGCTAGCCGCAGGTTGCTCAAAACACTGTTTTGAGGTTGCAGATGGAAGCTGACGCAGTTTGAAGAGATTTTCGAAGAGTATCAACCACCATAAAAGAGGCAGATAAAACTACCTCTTATTTACCTAGTTCTTGTGTTCGTTTGTAAGCTTGATGAACTGCATCCATGACTGTTCCTCGAAAAGCATGCGCTTCTAGGCTTGCTACGCCAGCGATAGTCGAACCGCCTGGGCTACAAACTTGGTCTTTCAAGACCCCAGGATGTTGCTGACTTTCAAGGACTAATTGTCCAGCTCCTACCACAGTTTGAGCCGCCATTTTTAATGCCGTTTCTCTTGGTAATCCCGTCTGAACACCCGCATCTGCCAAGGCCTCAATAAAGAGATAGACAAAGGCCGGCCCACAACCTGAAAGACCTGTCGCTGCATCTATTAAGCTTTCCCCAAGTTCAACCAAAAGACCAGCCTTGGCTAACAGCTGACAAAAGAGTTCACTGTCCTCAGCCTCACAATTAGGAGATAAGGCATAACTAATCACTCCTTGACCAATAGAAGCAGGGGTATTTGGCATCATACGAATAATTCTGTGTTGATTTGGGATAAGACTTGCTAGTTTTTCTAAAGTCAATCCAGCTGCCATGGAAATCAAAAGAAGACTTTCTCTTTTTTCAAGGATGGTCTGGTATTGAGAAAGCAGTTCAGAAAACTGAGCAGGCTTAACTCCTAGAAAAATCACATCTGCTTCTGCGAATATTTCTTCATTGCTGGAAGCCTGACCACCGAAGTTGGCGATGAAAGCATCCACCTTGGCTTGACTACGATTGGCAAGGAGAATCTGAGCACCCGTCTTGGCCTGCAAAACAGACTTGGCCAAGCTAGCACCCATATTCCCCAAACCGATAAATCCAATCTTCATCTCTTACTCCCTTATCTGTCCGTCACCAGTAACCACATATTTGTAGCTAGTCAATTCCTTCAAGCCCATGGGACCACGTGCGTGCAGTTTCTGAGTAGAAATTCCCATTTCACAACCCAGACCAAATTGGCCACCATCTGTGAAACGAGTTGAGGCATTGACATAAACCGCTGCAGAGTCCACTTGATCTGTAAAGTAAGCTGCCGCATCTGCATTTCCGTCACAATTGCGTCCGAATGATGGGTACTGTGGGCTTCAATATGCTCAACCGCTTCTTCTAAACTGCTCACAACCTTAACAGCTAGCACATAGTCTAAAAACTCGGTGTCAAAGTCTTGGGCCTCAGCTACTTGACCTGAAACAAACTGGCTTGCTTTGCTATCCAAGCGGAATTGAATTGGTTCCAACCCAGCTTCTTTACGCTCTGAAACCAGAACTTTCTCCAAGCGAGGAAGGAAGCTTGCTGCCTTGTCTTCATGAACAAGTAGAACCTCCATGGCATTGCAGACAGAAGGACGACTGGTTTTGGCATTGTTGATGATAGACAGTGCCTTGTCTTCATCGGCATCCTTATCTACATAGACATGAACAATTCCAGTTCCTGTCTCAATAACAGGTACAATAGCATTTTCAACCACTGCATTAATCAAACCAGCCCCTCCACGAGGAATGAGAAGGTCTAGATATCCCTTGGCCTTCATCATGGCATAGCTGCTTTCACGGCTGGTATCTTCCACCAGTTGAATCACATCTGGGTGAATAGTAGTCGTTTCCCAAGCCCTTCTTCAAGGCTGTGACAATAGCATGGGCTGTTTGATAGGCATCCTTACCACTACGAAGAACAACCGCATTTCCACTCTTGAGAGCCAAAGCAGCCGCATCAGACGTCACATTTGGACGACTTTCATAGATAATACCGATGACCCCCATAGCTACACGTTTTTTGGTGATAACCAAACCATTTTCAAGCTGATTGGTTTCTAAAACTTCACCGATTGGATCTGGTAAGGCAACCACTTCACGAATCCCAGTTGCCATCGCTTCTATACGACTTGCATCCAAATAAAGACGATCCAGCATCACATCTGAGATTTTACCCTTGGCCGCTTCCATATCAAGGGCATTTGCTACTAAAATTTCCTCAGTAGCTGCTAATAAGTGATCAGCCATGGCTAGCAAGGCTTGGTTTTTTATCTCTTCACTAGCTGTGTTAATCGATTTTTTAACAGCCTGTACCTGTTCAAATTGTTCTTGTGTACTTACCATAGTTTACCTCTAAAATTCTGTAAAGAGTAGTTGGATTTCAGGAGTAATGGAAATCCAGTCATCACGGTGAATCAAGACACCCTTGGCTTTTTGAGAACGCAACATATCCTCCAAAGCAGATGCACCAAATTGCACGCGTCCTTTTCCAAGTGATTTTCCACTTTCCTTGTCAAATACTGTCACGATATCACCGTAAGAAAAGGCTCCTTCTGCGTCAACAATACCAGATAAAAGGAGACTCTTGCCATGTTGAGAGAGAGCTTCTGCAGCCCCTTTATCAACCCAAATAGAACCTTGACTCTGAGCATAAAAAGCCAGCCATTGTTTCTGGGTACGAAGTCCCTTCTCTTGCGCAACAAAGTAGGAACCATCCTTGGTCTCCTCAGCCGCCTCAATCATAGCGTCTGACTTCAAGGATGAGCAGATATAAACAGGAACTCCTGATTCCGTCGCGATAGTTGCAGCTTTGATTTTTGTAAGCATGCCCCCAGTTCCGTTTGAAGAACCGGCTCCACCTGCCATATCAATAATCTCACGATTGATGGTCTCGATTCGCTCCAAGCGTTTGGCTCTTGGATCTGAATTAGGATTTCCAGTATAGAGACCGTCCACATCTGTCAAGAGGACCAAAAGGTCTGCTTGGACCATGGCTGCTACCTGAGCACTTAAAGTATCATTGTCCCCAACCTTGAGCTCATCAATAACGACACTGTCATTCTCATTGATGATAGGAATCGCGCCACGGCTAAGTAGAACTGACAAAGCCTGATGGGCATTCTTATAACGGCGCTTATCCACAAAGTCATCCTGGGTCAACAAAATTTGGGCAGAAACGATTTGGCGCAAAAGAAGATTGGTCGTGTATTCTTCTAACAAAAGCCCTTGTCCTACCGCTGCTGAAGCCTGTTTATCAGCAATCTTAGTCGGACGCTTTTTAAATCCTAAAGCTCCAAAACCAGCAGCAATGGCACCTGACGACACCAAAATCAACTCATGACCAGCTTCGTGCAACATAGCCAATTGCTGGGTAATAGCCTTTACCTTACTACGTGATAAACTTCCATCCTCATTTGTCAGAGAAGAAGTCCCCACCTTAAAGACAATCCGTTTGTATTTCATAGTCTCACTCCGATTCTTCATATTTATCCATTATAACATGAATGGCAGGAAATAGAAAAGAGTTGATAGGAAAAAGGTCGAGACAAGTCATCTCAACCTTTTATCACGTCTAATTCTTTCTCAATCTCTCCAATGTTTCCTTAAAAATCTCTGGTATATCTGCTGTAAATTCCAAGGTCTCACCCGTTCTCGGATGCGTAAAACCTAAAGTCTTAGCATGCAGAAATTGTCCATGCCCTTTCAGGGTCTTACGAGGACCATAGACTTCATCACCAGCTACTGGATGACCAATATAAGCCATGTGGACACGGATTTGATGGGTACGCCCTGTCTCCAGTTGCAACTCCACTAAGCTATAATCACCAAAGCGTTCTAAGACGTGGAAACGGGTTACTGCAGGCTTTCCTTTAGCAGTCACAGCCTGTTTCTTACGATCTTTTTCACTACGGCCAATCGGAGCTTCAATCACACCCCGATCATTAGGCAGATTTCCATGAACAATCGCCCAATATTTGCGGAGAGACTTTTTTTCCTTGAGTTCTTGGGCAAGTGCTAGATGCGCCTCATCATTTTTAGCAATCATGAGAAGGCCTGACGTATCCTTATCAATACGGTGAACAATTCCTGGACGCAGAACCCCATTGATACCCGACAAGTCCTTAATATGATACATAAGGGCATTTACCAGAGTTCCACTAGTATGACCAGCACTAGGATGCACAACCATTCCCTGAGGCTTGTTAACAACTGCCACATCCTCATCTTGATAGATGATTTCTAGTGGAAGATTCTCAGCCACATACTCTAAAATCTCTGGTTCTGGCACATGGTAAGTGACGACATCGCCCTCTTGGACAGTGTATTTAGCTTTCTTGACTTGGCCATTGACCAAGACCTGTCCTGATTTGATTTGTTCATTCGCGAGACTACGTGATAATTCTGTCAAATCTGACAAAGCCTTATCCAAACGTAGGCCACCAGTTTCAATTTTAATTTCCATTTATTTCCTCTTTTAGCATTGCAATCAATAAAATAATCACTCCAACAGTCAGATAGCTATCTGCCACATTGAAAATTGCAAAATTGATAAAGTCCACGTGAAACATATCCACAACAAAGCCCTGACTCACCCTGTCAATAAAGTTTCCAAGACCTCCTGCTATTATCAGGGTCAAACCCAAGAGCATCCAGAGTGAGTCCTCCATGTGCTTATGTAGATACCAAATGGCACCTACCATAACGACCAGTGTAATAATAGCAAATAACCACTGCTGATCTTGCAGCATGGAGAAGGCTGCTCCACGATTTTGCAAATAGGTCAAGCTAACGAGATTGGGGATCCACGAACGAACTTCACCCAGTGGAATCTGCTGGACAACATAATTTTTGACCAACTGATCCAGCCCAATCAAAAGCAGTACAATGACTGCTACTATTCCTCTTTTTTTCATGATTTCCTCTTTTGATCAAAATATTCTTGCATGACTTCTACGAAAAGAGTCCCAGCTTGGCTAAGCTCCACTTCCTCACGTTTGACGTAGACCATGCGGTTATCTAGATTATCCTTGAGACGGATGACTGTGATGCCATTGACACTGTCACTATCTAAAAATCCAGAACCTGTCGCATAAGCATCCGTCCGCTCTAAAATACCATTCAAAGTAGCACGGTCCGTCACATTAAACATCAGGGAGCTAGCGCTGGTGTCGACAAAGTTCTCTGAATAGTAAAGATACTCATCCTTTTCCTGAGTGAAACGAACCGTTGGCAGATCCGCTAAATCCTCCATGACCAATTCCTCTTTCTGTGCTAAAGGATGCCCTTCACGAAGATAAATGTGAGTCTGGAAAGGAATTAGTTCAATAACTTCTAAACCAAGCTTTTCAACCCGTTGCATGATGCCCTTTTTATTTTGATTGTTGAGGTAGATAATCCCAATCTCACTATGCCCTTGGGCTACTTCGTCTAATATTTGAACTGTAGTAGACTCAAAAATACGAAAGTTCTTGTAGTCAGGATGGCGTTCTGAAAAAGCCGTAATCGTTGGTGGCAAGAAATCATAGTGCTGACTGGCAATGGAAAATTCATCCTTTTCTTCCTCAGGATTGGCATACTGATTTTGAAAAACATCAAAGCCTTTGACCAATTCCTGCGCTTTCTCATAAAATTCCATACCACGACGGGTCAAAAACGTTCCCGAACTCGTCCGACGGAAAATTTTAAAGCCTAACTCTTTTTCCAAATCGCGAACAGAAATAGACAGACTCGGCTGACTAACATACATCTTTTCAGCAGCTTCACGGAAAGTACCACTATTGGCAATGGCCACAACATAGCGTAATTGTTGAATGTTCATCTTCTACCCCCAACTTCTCTATCTGTTCATTATACCATATTTCAGAATTTTTCCAAAAAAGAAAAAAGTGTCCATCGCAAATTTAAATCTAACTATTCTTTATTAAATTCGATATGGGTATCAAAACAAAAAAATAGGCTCTCCGAAAACTCGGAAAGCCTTATTTAATGCTACTTCTAGCTTCCTCACCTTTTCATTTTAAGGCTCGGGATAAAAAGGTTCACTGGACCTTTTTATTTTGCGATCGGGTAAACAGAAACTTGTTTCTTATCGCGACCTTTACGTTCAAAGCGTACTACGCCTTCAACTTTAGCGAACAAAGTATCGTCTCCACCACGACCAACGTTTACACCTGGGTAGATGTGTGTACCACGTTGACGGTAAAGGATTGATCCACCTGTTACAGTTTGTCCGTCAGCTGCTTTAGCTCCAAGACGTTTTGCTTGTGAATCACGTCCGTTTGATGTAGAACCTCCACCTTTTTTGTGGGCGAAAAGTTGCAAGTTGTTAAGAGTCATTTTTAACATAATGTTTTCCTCCGTGTTAGTTTTCTGTGATAACTCTGGTTTGGACGAACTCAGAAGAGTTCTCCGATAAGTTTGCCATACCTAAGAAAAATGATTCAAAGAATAACTGGGTCATTTCTCTCTGGTGTGAAGGAAGATCTTTTGGAATTTCAACCATCAGATAGCCACCTTCATCTTCGTTTAATTCTAGGATTGGTTCATAGCCTGCAAATTTCTCAATAGAATTGATAAAGTTAATGGCAAGCGTAGAAACCGATGCACACACGACATCAAAGCCGTATTCGCCACTCTCGGCGTGTCCAGTAATTTCCGCACTCCTCAGCTCGCCATCTTCGGCTCTCTCAAAGACTGCTTGTATCATGTGTTCTCCTTAAAATTAAGCGTTAATTGCGTTGATGACAACTTTTGTATATGGTTGACGGTGACCTTGTTTACGGTGGCTACCTTTTTTTAGGTTTGTACTTGTAGTAACAACTTTCTTTTGTTTTCCTTGTTTTTTTCAACAGTTCCAACTACAGTAGCTCCAGCAACAAGTGGAGTTCCGACAACAGTGTTTTTCACCACCAACAAGAACAACTTCGTTAAAAGTAACTTCTTGACCAGCTTCAACGTTCAATTTTTTTCAACGTAAACTGCTTGACCAACTTCAACTTTAACTTGTTTTTCCGCCAGTTTTGATAATTGCGTATGTGCTCATTATGCACCTCCTATGATTTTTATGGGTTTCCCCGATTTTTTTGTGAAGACTCGCCTAGCATCGTGGGACAAACCACTTAAACTTGAATAATCAAGCAACGATGTTCGTGCGGTTGCACAGGAACGTGCATAGTCAACTCTTCAAGTATAGCATATCTCCTATTTTCTTACAAGTAATAACACCTAAAATGAAGCTTTTTCTTTTACTTTTTTCCGCCACGAGGCAAAAAGCATGCTGAGGTAAAAAATGCTCATCATAATAGGAACACCAAGAATGGTCTTTTCATGATAGAAAATCGTCAAATAAGCTGAAAAGACAACGCCAAGGACAAAACTACTAAGCAAGCTAACAAATATGAACCCTTCACGCAAAAAAGGAGTGTGCTTGGTTCGAAAATAATCTCCAAAAGCTAGCATTGTTCGTTTGATATTCCCTGTCATAAAAGCGTTATTATAGGCAATACCCGATACTTCTCCAAAAGCAGTTGTCACCAGTCCCATACAGAAAGCCAAGGGCGGCACTAGATAGATATTATCTACAGTTTGCGGCACAAAACCAATAATGATTGATAAGATTGCCAAAGGAATCAGTGACAGAATTGGCTTTTTCACAATTCTCAATTTTTCCTTATAAATCGTTAGTAAAAAGACCCCCATCATAAAAGCTAGTAAAGTCATTACTTTGGCACTGGCATCTGACACATTGTGTTGAATGAGTCCCACTGATAGAAAGACGACATTCCCAGTTTGTCCAGCTACAAGAGTATTCCCTCGCACAATAAACGTATAGGCATCTACATAACCTGCACAAAAAGTCAAAAAAAGCGCTAGCCTCTTAGACTGACGTGATATTTTTCTTATAGGTAATAACCTCATTTTCCCTCCCATTTCATTTACTCATCTCATTATTGTACCACTTTCTTTGGAAAAGACCTAGTAGCTTATTTGAAATTTTTTCCCCTCTGTTGGATAGTCCCGTCTATCTATGTTATAATGAAAGAAGGATTTGAAATCGGAAAAGGAGTATCTATGCTTAAATTAGGTGTCATCGGAACAGGGGCTATCAGCCACCACTTCATAGAAGCAGCCCATTCCAGTGGAGAATACAAGCTGGTCGCAGTCTATTCTAGAAAACTAGAAACTGCCGCAACCTTTGCTTCTCGCTATCAGAATATCCAACTCTTTGATCAAGTAGAGGACTTCTTCAAGGGCTCCTTTGATGTGGTCTATATTGCTAGCCCAAACTCCTTGCATTTTGCTCAGGCAAAAGCTGCCTTGTCTGCAGGTAAACATGTCATTCTTGAAAAGCCAGCTGTCACTCATACACAAGAATGGCTAGATTTGAGACATACAGCTGAGAAAAATCACTGTTTTATCTTCGAAGCAGCTCGCAATTACCATGAAAAAGCTTTCACTATCATCAAAAACTTTTTAGCAGACAAACAAATTTTGGGAGCAGATTTCAACTATGCCAAGTATTCTTCCAAAATGCCGGACTTGTTAGCTGGACAGACACCAAATGTCTTCTCAGACCGTTTTGCTGGCGGTGCTCTTATGGATTTAGGGATTTATCCCATCTACGCTGCCGTTCGTCTCTTTGGAAAAGCTAAGGATGCGACCTATCAGGCTCAACAGCTTGACAATAGCATGGACCTAAATGGAGATGGAATCCTCCTCTACCCTGACTTTCAAGTTCATATCAAGGCTGGGAAAAACATCACTTCCAATCTTCCTTGCGAGATTTATACGACAGATGGAACCCTGACGCTCAACTCAATTGAACATGTTCGCTCGGCTATTTTTACCGATCATCAAGGCAATCAAGTCCAGCTCCCTAGCCAACAAGCTCCTCATACGATGACTGAAGAAGTCGCTGCATTTGCACACATGATCCAGCAACCAGATCTGAATCTCTACCAAACTTGGCTGGAGGATGCAAGTTCAGTTCATGAGCTACTATATACTATGCGCCAGACTGCTGGCATTAGATTTGAGGCAGAAAAATGAAAAACAAACTACCGACTGAATGGCAAGAACTGAGTGGCCAACTCAGTTTCCAAGAATTCACCCCCATTCAAACTCAACTATTTGAGCCCCTTCTTGCTGGAGAAAACCTCCTAGGAGTGAGCCCAACAGGAACTGGTAAGACCCTAGCTTACCTTCTACCAAGTCTTCTCAGACTACAAAAGAAAAAAGCCCAACAACTATTGATTTTAGCACCAAATACTGAGCTTGCTGGACAGATTTTTGATGTATGTAAAACGTGGGCTGAAGCTATCGGCTTAACTGCCCAACTCTTCTTATCAGGTTCGAGTCAGAAACGCCAGATTGAACGCCTAAAAAAAGGACCAGAAATTCTGATTGGAACCCCTGGCCGTATCTTTGAACTAATTAAATTGAAAAAAATCAAGATGATGAATGTGGAAACCATCATCCTAGATGAATTTGACCAATTGCTCGATGATTCTCAGATACACTTTGTCGAGAAAATTACTCACTACGCACCTCGTGACCACCAACTTGTCTATATGAGTGCGACAACCAAGTTTGACCAAAAGAAGATTGCGCCTAACACACGTACCATTGATCTCTCTGACCAAAAATTGGACAACATCCAGCACTTCTACATGCAGGTAGATCAACGTCACCGAGTGGATATGCTACGAAAACTGGCTCATGTGGAGGATTTCCGCGGTCTGGTCTTCTTTAACAGCCTATCAGACCTTGGAAGCGCAGAAGAAAAATTACAGTATCGTGATATCTTGGCTGTCTCTCTAGCTAGTGATGTCAATGTCAAATTTAGAAAAGTCATCTTAGAAAAGTTTAAAGATAAGCAACTAACCCTGCTTCTTGCAACTGACCTTCTGGCTCGTGGAATTGATATCGATAGCCTAGAATGTGTCGTAAACTTTGATGTTCCTAGAGATATTGAAACCTACACTCACCGTGCTGGCCGTACAGGTCGCATGGGTAAAGAAGGCTATGTTATCACTCTCGTCACTCATCCAGAAGAAATCAAAAAACTCAAAAAGTTTGCAAGCGTACGTGAAATTGTCTTGAAAAACCAAGAACTCTATATCAGATAAAGCTCCGTTTGCTCTATGCCCATCCGGTGTATGGAGCTTTTTTGTGTACAATTCTTCAATTTTATACTCAATAAAAATCAAAGAGCAAACTAGGAAGCTAGCCGCAGGCTGTACTTGAGTACGGCAAGGTGACGCTGACGTGGGTTGGATTTGATTTTCGAAGAGTTTTAGTTCAATATCAGAAAAAAAGAACCTTGCATAGCAAGATTCTTTTAGTGTCTGACTTAAATAATTGTTCTTCTGGGAACTAAATCGAATTAAGCTTCGATTTCTGTAACCATACCTGAACCAACAGTACGTCCACCCTCACGGATAGAGAATGTAGTACCTTGTTCTACGGCGATTGGGTGGATCAACTCAACGTCGATTGTCACGTTATCACCAGGCATTACCATTTCAGTACCTGCTGGAAGTTCGATTGAACCTGTAACGTCAGTAGTACGGAAGTAGAATTGTGGACGGTAGTTGTTGAAGAATGGAGTGTGACGTCCACCTTCTTCTTTAGTAAGGATGTAAACTTCACCTTTGAATTTAGTGTGTGGGTTGATTGAACCTGGTTTAGCAATAACTTGTCCACGTTCGATTTCATCACGTTGAACACCACGAAGAAGGACACCTACGTTATCTCCGGCAAGACCTTCGTCAAGTTGTTTACGGAACATTTCAACACCAGTAACAACTGCTTTTTTGAGTTTCTTCTTTGATACCAACGATTTCGATTTCGTCGTTGACTTTAACGATACCACGGTCGATACGTCCTGAAGCAACTGTACCACGACCAGTGATTGAGAATACGTCTTCGACTGGAAGAAGCAATGGTTTGTCAGTGTCACGTTCTGGTTCTGGGATGTACTCATCAACTGTGTTCATCAATTCCATAACGATATCTTCGTATTTAGTGTCACCTTCAAGGGCTTTAAGAGCTGAACCTTGGATAACTGGAAGATCGTCACCTGGGAAGTCGTATTCTGACAATAGGTCACGGATTTCCATTTCAACCAATTCAAGCAATTCTTCGTCGTCAACCAAGTCAACTTTGTTCATGAAGACGATAAGGTGTTTAACACCAACCTGACGTGAAAGAAGGATGTGCTCACGAGTTTGTGGCATTGGTCCGTCAGTTGAAGCTACTACAAGGATAGCTCCGTCCATTTGAGCGGCACCAGTGATCATGTTTTTAACGTAGTCCGCGTGTCCTGGAGCGTCGATGTGAGCGTAGTGACGTTTTTCAGTTTCGTACTCAACGTGCGCAGTGTTGATTGTGATACCGCGTTCGCGTTCTTCTGGAGCAGCATCGATAGACGCATAGTCTTTAGGTTGGTTAACAGCTGAAGGCAAGCGACGTGCCAAAACAGTTGTGATAGCTGCTGTCAAAGTAGTTTTACCGTGGTCAACGTGTCCGATAGTACCAATGTTAACGTGTGGTTTACTACGATCGTATTTTTTTCTTTTGCCATTTGAGTAAAAAGCCTCCAATAAAAATATTTTTATAGATAGACAGTAGGCAATACAGTCTAACTTTCCTTACTATTTTTATCAAATTTCAGCTAAATTGCAAGTGTTTTTACAAAGTTTTTGTGAATTATTCTTAATCTGCTAATCTAAACGGTATTTCTACTCCCATCACTTCTTTAATGAAAAAGAAAAATCAGGAATATCCTGACTTTTACTTAGCTAATTGTCTTTCTCGTTCTTTTCATTATTTTTATGATTTTCATACAAACGTGATAAAAACTTAGAAATTTCTTTTTAAGATAGAATAGGTTGGTACTGCAACAATCATACCAATGACACCATAGATATTACTTGATAACAAAAGTAATACTAAAATCGTAATTGGATGGACTTTCATCACTCCACCAACGATTCGAGGGTAGAGGATATTTCCATCCACTTGCTGAATAATCAGCATGTAAACAACTGCAATCAACATTCTATGGGGATCAGTAAAGACATTGGCGATAATCATCGGAATCAAACCAATACTTGGGCCTACATAAGGAATGAGATTGGCTAATCCTGAAAAGATAGCGAAGACCAAAGCGTATTTCAAACCGATTACGCTATATCCGATAAAAGCCAAACAACCAATAATAATCGCATCAATGGCAACTCCACTAATATATCGAGCGATTGTAGCATTCAAATTTTTTAAAAGACCTGTAATATGCAACTTATCTCGCTTTAAAACAGTACGCTCAAGCATCGGCAAGAATTTATGACCATCTAACAAAAAATAAATTAAAAATACAGGTGTCATGATAATAATCAAAACAGTACTAAAAAGCGCAGATAGAACACTTCCAACACTATTCGTTACACTATTTAGGATATTCTGTAGAATATCTACATAGGAGAGATTTAACTGTTGAATAGTCGCTTGAATATCTAAATTTTTGAAAGGCTGGATAAGTGGATAAATCGATAATCAAATCTTGCAGACGACTGTAGATTGTCTGACTTGTTGCTATCAAACTGGTCAACTGATTAATCAAAATCGGTAAGAGATAGACTACCCCAATAACTAGCCCCCAGACCAAGGCGCACAAGGTTAGTAGAATACCAATGATACGGTTAATTTTGAAATACTTTTGTAAAAAAATTTACAATAGGATTAGTCAAATAATATAAAAAAACCACCTAATAAAAAAGGGAATCATGATAGTGTTTGCGACACTTACAAAAGGTGTAATAATCGCTCCCCATCTCTCCATAAATAAAAAGATAATGGTTAATAGTAAAAATCTCACTGGTCCAAAAAAATAATTTATTCTTACGAAACATGAGGTACCTCCATTCATCTATTTTTACCACACTTTCAAAAAGCTTCTTTTCTTATATCATGAAACTGGGAATATTTTTTTCTTTATGATAGAATAAACTTACTATGAAAAAAATAATTTTAACTCTTTTTAAGCCTTTCCGTTATTGGCTCAGCATCTACTGTTGCTGCTCAAGATTTTAATATTGCTGCTAAACATGCCATTGCCGTTGAGGCGAATACTGGCAAAATTCTCTATGAGAAAGATGCAACCCAGCCAGTTGAAATTGCTTCAATCACAAAGTTAATTACTGTTTATCTTGTCTATGAAGCCTTGGAAAATGGCAGTATTACACTATCAACTCCGGTAGATATTTCTGATTATCCTTACAAATTAACGACAAATTCTGAAGCGAGTAACGTTCTATGGAGGCTCGTAATTATACCGTCGAACAACTACTTGAAGCAACCCTAGTATCTAGTGCTAACAGTGCGGCTATTGCCCTAGCTGAGAAAATTGCTGGCTCAGAAAAAGATTTCGTCGATATGATGCGTGCAAAGCTCTTGGAATGGGGAATTCAGGATGCCACTGTTGTCAATACGACGGGTCTTAACAATGAGACTCTAGGGGATAACATTTACCCGGGCTCTAAAAAAGATGAGGAAAATAAACTCAGTGCTTATGATGTCGCTATCGTTGCCCGTAACCTCATCAAAAAATACCCACAAGTCTTGGAAATCACGAAAAAACCTTCTTCTACTTTTGCTGGAATGACAATCACTTCTACCAACTATATGTTAGAAGGTATGCCTGCTCATCGTGGTGGTTTTGACGGACTTAAGACAGGAACAACAGACAAGGCTGGAGAATCTTTTGTTGGTACTACTGTCGAAAAAGGGATGAGGGTTATCACAGTTGTTTTGAATGCAGATCATCAAGACAATAATCCTTACGCTCGCTTCACAGCTACATCCTCACTAATGGATTATATCTCTTCTACATTCGCACTTCGTAAAATCGTTCAGAAAGGCGATGCCTATCAAGATAGCAAAGCCCCTGTACAAGATGGGAAAGAAGATACAGTCACTGCTGTTGCCAAAGATGATATTTCTCTAATTGAACGTGTTGGAGGTCAATCTTCTCAATCTATTCAATTCATACCTGATTCTAAGGCAATTCCAGCACCACTTGAAGCCGGAACAGTTGTTGGGCATTTGACTTATGAAGACTCAGACTTGATTGGTCAAGGTTACATTACCACAGAACGTCCTAGTTTTGAAATGGTAGCAGAAAAGAAAGTAGAAAAAGCCTTCTTCTTAAAAGTTTGGTGGAATCAGTTTATCCGCTTTATCAATGAAAAATTATAAAAAAATCGCGATTTTAAACCGCGATTTTTTTGTTACAAGTTCATCTTCAAAGTACTTGATTTTAGGTAAATCTAAAATCAAATTTTACCCAACTGACCCTTCCATTTCGTAGCTGATCAAGCGGTTAAGCTCAACAGCATACTCCATTGGAAGTTCTTTTGTGAAGGGTTCTACAAATCCCATAACAATCATTTCAGTTGCCTCTGATTCTGACAATCCACGACTCATGAGGTAATAGAGTTGTTCTTCTGAAATTTTTGAAACCTTGGCTTCGTGTTCCAAAGCGACTTGCGAGTTGTGAATTTCATTAAATGGAATAGTATCTGATGCTGACAAGTCATCCATGATAATGGTATCACACTCAATGTGAGAAACAGATTTCTTAGAGTTCTTGTTAAAGGTTACTTGTCCACGGTAGTCAACCTTTCCTCCACCTTTAGCGATGGATTTAGACACGATGGACGAGCTGGTATGTGGAGCATTATGGATCATCTTAGCACCAGTATCTTGGTGTTGCCCAGCATTAGCAAAGGCGATAGAGAGCATGGTACCGCGCGCTCCTTCTCCATCTAAGTATACAGATGGATATTTCATAGTCGTTTTGGCACCCAAGTTTCCATCAATCCACTCAACAGTTGCATCTTTCAAGGCTTTGGCACGTTTGGTTACCAAGTTATATACGTTATCAGACCAGTTTTGGATGGTTGTATAGCGCATGTAAGCTCCATCCAAGGCAAGATTTCTACAATGGCAGCGTGCAAGCTGTTACTTGAATAAGTCGGTGCTGTACATCCTTCTACGTAATGGACACTTGCTCCCTCATCAACGATAATCAAGGTACGTTCAAACTGACCAGTATTTTCGTTGTTGATACGGAAGTAAGTTTGAAGTGGAATATCTACCTTGACTCCTTTTGGTACGTAGATAAAGGTTCCACCAGACCATACTGCTGAGTTAAGGGCAGCCAACTTGTTATCTGTTGGCGGTACCAACTTAGCAAAGTATTGTTTAAACAAGTCTGGGTATTCCTTGAGGGCAGAATCCGTATCTGTAAAGATAATCCCCAATTTTTGGAACTCTTCCTTCATGTTGTGGTAAACCACTTCTGACTCGTACTGGGCAGAGGCACCTGCTAGATAAGCACGCTCAGCTTCCGGAATCCCAATACGTTCAAAGGTTTCCTTGATTTTTTCAGGAACTTCATCCCATGAACGGGCTGGTTTATCAGATGGTTTTTGGTAGTAGATCAAGTCATCAAAATCAATCTCTGACAAGTCTGCTCCCCAAGTTTGCATGGGCATTTTTTTGAAAGTTTCATAAGACTTCAAACGGAACTCTAACATCCACTCAGGTTCTCCCTTTGCAGCTGATAGCTCACGAATGACATCTTCATTCAATCCTTTTCCTGTCGATAGGACAGGCTCTACATCATCATGGAAACCAAATTTATATTCACCAAGGTCAATTGGTTTTGGTTCTACTCTTTCTTCAGCCATAATATCCTTTCTTTCATTCTTCATTTCTACTGATTCATAAGACAAAAGAAACTTGCCTTACTGATTTTTCTTGATTTTCGATTGTTTTTCTTAAGAGCATTCCAAGCTAGGGTTGCACACTTGATTCGTTGAGGGAATTTGGCAACACCTGACAAGAAGGCTGCGTCACCAAGTTGGTCTTGGCGCTCATCTTTTTGCCCTTGAACCATCTCAGAAAAAATAGTCGCAAGTTCTAAGATTTCTTGTTTGGTTTTGCCCAAAACTGCGTCTGTCATCATACTAGCAGAGGCAGTTGAGATGGTACAGCCTGAGTTTAGAAAAGCGATATCCTCCAAACGATCATCTGCATCAAACTTGACAGAGAGATTGATGACATCTCCACAGGTCGGATTGTTGAGACTGATTTGTTCAGCATCTTCCAACTTTCCTTGGTGATGTGGATTTTTCGAATGGTCCGCTACCACTGCCATATAAAGGCTATCTAGTTTAGAAAGTGCCATTGAAAAACTCCTTTGTCTTTTGTAAGGCATCGACTAGCTTGTCACAATCTGCCTTGGTATTATAGATATAAAAACTTGCACGAGCTGTTGCTGGAACATCCAAATACTGAAGCAAGGGTTGAGCGCAATGGTGACCTGCGCGAACAGCCACTCCTTCATAATCCAAAGCAGTCGCAAGGTCGTGCGGATGAAGATCACCTAGGTTAAAGGCAATGACACCTGAACGTTGAGCCAAGTCCTGCGAACCATAAATGGTCAATCCTTCAATCGCCTGCAGTTTTGGATAGACGTATTCAATCAGTTCCTGTTCATGGGCTTCAATGGCATCCATACCAATCTTTTCAAGATAATCTACTGCAGCAGCAAGTCCAATCGCACCTGCCATGTTAGGAGTTCCTGCCTCGAATTTCCAAGGTAATTCCTTCCAACTAGCAGATTCTTCATAAACGAAATCAATCATTTCGCCGCCAAATTCTACTGGTGACATTTGTTCCAGATACTTTTCTTTGCCGTAAAGAACACCGATTCCAGTCGGACCAGCCATCTTGTGACCTGAAAAGGCAAAGAAGTCCACATCCAAGTCCTGAACATCAATCTTCATATGAGGCGTAGATTGAGCACCATCCACCACCATAATGGCTCCAACTTGATGAGCTAATTGAGTGATTTCTTTGATTGGATTGACCACACCCAGAACATTTGAGGCGTGAGCAAGGGAAACAAACTTGACTCTATCAGTCAATTTAGCTCGCAAATCATCCATATCCAGAGCTCCATCCTTGAGATAGACATAGACAAGTTCAGCTCCTGTCTTGCGACAAGTTTCTTGCCAAGGAATGATATTGGAATGGTGTTCCATAACAGAAATCAAGACCTGGTCTCCCTCAGTCAAGACTTCCTCCGCAAAGCACGCCACCCAGTTAAGACTGGTTGTCGTTCCTCTGGTAAAGAGAACTTCCTTTGTAGAACTGCATTGATAAACTTAGCAATGGTTTCACGAGCCGCCTCATAAGAAGCTGTCGCCCGTTCTGCCAAGGTATGAACACCCCGGTGAACATTTGCATTATCCTGTTCATAGTAGCGATTAATCGTTTCCAGAACTGCTTGTGGTTTTTGTGTCGTCGCAGCATTGTCCAAATAGACCAATGGTTCATCGTTGACAATCTGGTCTAAAATTGGAAAATCCTTACGAATCATCTCTACATCTAACATAGGCTTCCCCTTAGCGTTTTGACAATTTTTCTTCGATAGTTGCAATCATCTCATCACGAACTTCTTTGACTGGAATCTCAACGATAACAGAGCCAAGGAAACCACGAACAACCAAACGCTCTGCAGTTGCCTTATCCAAGCCACGGCTCATGAGGTAGTACATGTCTTCTGGATCTACCTGACCGATAGAAGCCGCGTGTCCTGCAGTTACGTCATTTTCATCAATCAAAAGGATTGGGTTGGCATCTGAACGCGCTTGGTCTGAAAGCATAAGAACACGACTTTCTTGTTGGGCATCTGCTCCCTTGGCACCCTTGATGATGTGGCCAATACCATTGAAAGTCAAAGTCGCTTTCTCAAGAATAACACCATGTTGTAGGATATTACCAATTGAGTTGCAGCCGTAGTTGGTTACGCGAGTATCAATCCCTTGCACCTGACGGCCACTTGATAGAGCTACGACTTTAAGGTCAGCATGGCTACCGTTACCAATCAAGTCACTATCAAAATCAGCAACGACGTTCCCTTCGTTCATGACACCGATTGCCCAGTCAATGCTTGCATCGTTGCCTAATTTACCACGACGGCTAATGTAAGCAGTGACGTTTTCACCTAGACGGTCAATCGCAGCAAACTTCACTTGAGCTCCAGAACGCGCAATTACTTCTACTGTGATATTGGCAGTTGCTTTGGCACTTCCTTCACCACGTGACTCTAGACGCTCCAGATAACTAATCTTAGAATTTTTACCAGCGATAATCATAATATGCTTGTTAAACGGCACATCGCTATCGCTGTCTTGATAGAAAATTCCTTCGATTGGTTCAGCAATTTCCACGTTATCAGGAATGTAGAGAACAGCACCACTATTGAAATAAGCTGTATGGTAGGCTGCCAACTTGTCATCGTCATACTTAACAGATGACATGAAGAATTCTTCGATTAGCTCTGGAATTTCTTCTAAAGCTGAGTGGAAGTCTGTAAAGACGACACCCTGTTCAGCTAACTCAACTGGAGTTTGCTCAAAAACAGTCTGAGTTCCTACTTGAACCAACTTCAAGTGATTATCTAGAGCTGTGAAATCTGGAACATTTGCTGATGGCTCACTTTCTGTAATCGTTCCATCACCCAGATTCCAACGGTGGAATTTGACACGCTCAATAACTGGTAATTCCAAAGTCTCAATCTTGTCAAAAGCTTTTTGACGGAGATTAGCCAACCAGCTTGGTTCAGCGTGCATTTCTGAAAAAAGTTTAATATTTTCTTTAGTCATTTACTTCTCCTAAAAGACACGAGGGAATTACAATTCTTCCTTGTAGTCGTAGCCAAGTTCTTCAGCTAGTTTTGCGTATCCTTCACGTTCCAAACGCGCAGCCAATTCGGGACCACCAGAAAGAACAACACGACCTTCCATCATGACGTGTACCACATCAGGTGTGATGTAGTTCAAAAGACGTTGGTAGTGAGTGATAATCATAGCACCAAAGCCTTCACCACGCATAGCATTCACACCTTTAGAAACAACTTTAAGGGCATCAATATCAAGACCAGAGTCAATCTCATCCAAAAGGGCAAAAGTTGGTTCCAACATCAAAAGTTGAAGAATCTCATTACGTTTTTTCTCACCACCAGAGAAACCTTCGTTGAGGTAACGCTCAGCCATTTCTTCTTTCATGTTGAGCAATTCCATCTTTTCATCTAGCTTAGTGATGAACTCGCGAACTGAAATCTTCTCATCGTCTTCTTTACCAGCATTCATGGCTGCACGAAGAAACTCAGCGTTAGTAATACCAGGAATTTCTGATGGATATTGCATAGCAAGGAAAAGTCCCATACGCGCACGCTCGTCCACTTCTAACTCAAGAATATTTACGCCATCAAACAAGACTTCACCTTTGGTCACTTCATAGTTTGGATTTCCCATGATAGCGGCAGAAAGAGTTGATTTACCAGTACCATTTGGTCCCATGATAGCGGCAATTTCTCCTGTTTTCAGGGTCAGGTTAACCCCTTTTAAAATTTCTTTTCCTTCAATCTCAACGTGAAGATCTTTGATCTCTAATACTGACATGATAGTTCCTTTCTTTTTCAAGGCCTTTACCAGTACTCACTAGAAACATACTTGATTTTCCCTAGAAAATACGGTAAAAGGTCAATAAATATACTTTTATAGTATAACAAAAAGCCTAAAAGGCTTTGATTTTTGTCTAGAAGCTGAGGACTAGTCTTTTTCCTTTTAAATGCTGGTCAATGACATCTACAATCTTGCCCATCAAGTAACTAACTCGGAAATTTCTGAAGAGCAAAATGGCCCAAAAAGGCTGCCATAATATAGCGACCAGTCATCCAGGCTTCATTGAAAAAATAGGTCTCAGCAGCTGTAAACAGCGCAATGATAATAAATTGTTGTCTATTCATAAACTTATTGTATCATGAAATCTTTCTTTAGTCTTCCTCGACCTTCACTTTATCAGCCAAAAATTCAAATCCTTCTGGAATCAGACTTTCTTCTGCTTCTTTTTCAGTTTGAGAAGATTTTGCTTTGGCTGAAAAGGCTGCGCGAACTTCTTTCCATTCCTCCATGGAAATAGCTAAAATCTCAGGTGAAAAACCTGCTGCCTGACTGAGGATATTGCCAAACATGGTGTTGAGATTGTCTCGTTTCATGGTTTGACCAGCATTGAAGTTAGATTCAAAAGCAAGAATAGCATGGTGTTCATTGGCTGCAACCGGTTGAGAACCAACTAGCAGAGCCTTATCAGGACCTCCAAGACTTTCAATTACCTCTCCCCAGGCATTCTGCAAGCGAATCAGATTTTGACGTGCTAAATCAGGATTTTCGACAGCCTCTTGTAAGATAGATTGAACTTTATTACGATCCACACGATAGACGGTCTTGCTCGCTGCTGGACGGGTAAGTACTGGACTAGTTGTTTTTGGTACAGTGCCCACATTTGAGAGTTCATGTTTGAGACGGGCAACTTCCTGTCTCAATGCAGAAATTTCATGTTCAACTGCCCCAGAAAGAGCTGGTTCAAGCTTAATCTCTGCCAAACGAATAGTCATCATCTCAGCATAAATCTTAGGTTGCAAACTAGACTTAATATCTGCTAAACTGACTGTCGCCAAGCGAATCATTTCAAACAGATTTTCTTGAGGAAGTGCCAAATTTTCTACAAAGACTGGACTATGATGAGTGTTTTCTCCACCTGTTTGGACAATTAACAAGTCTCTTAAATAGTGCAAAAGGTCGGTCACAAAACGAGTCATGCTCTTACCATTGTCAAAGAGAAGATTTAAGCAATACAAGGCCTTGGGAACATCCTGTTGAGACAAGGCAGCCACATAATCATCCAAGGCTGATAGGCTAATAGTGCCAGTAATTTCTTCAGAAATGGCAGTCGTCAATTCATTTCCCTGTGTTAAACTTAGGGCTTGATCCAAAATAGACAAGGCGTCTCGCATTCCACCTTCAGCCCGTCTAGCAATGATTTCCACAGCCTCTGGTTCAGAACTGATATTTTCTTTGTCTAAGATATAGTGAATATGTTCCTTAATATCCTGTGTCTTAATCGATTTAAATTCAAAACGTTGCACACGGGATAGAATAGTCGCAGGTATCTTGTGCAATTCAGTAGTAGCCAAAATAAAGACCACATTCTGTGTTGGCTCTTCTAACGTCTTTAGGAGGGCATTAAAAGCTCCTGTAGACAGCATGTGAACCTCATCTATGATATAGACCTTATAACGAGCAAGGCTAGGCGCATAGGTAGATTTATCACGAATTTCACGGATTTCATCCACCCCGTTATTAGAGGCTGCATCCATTTCAATGACATCTTCTAAACTACCATCCGTCACCGCTTGACAAATATAGCAGTTATTACAAGGTTCACCACCCACTTGATTGGGACAGTTCATAGCTTTGGCAAAGATCTTAGCCACACTAGTTTTTCCCGTTCCACGTGGACCAGAGAAAAGATAGGCATGACTTATTTTCTCTTGCTCTACTGCTTGTTTAAGAGTCTTAGCCACAACTTCCTGTCCAACCAACTGGGAGAAGTTTTGACTTCTATATTTTCGATAAAGAGCTTGATACATTAGGCTTTCTCCCCAAACATTGTAAAGTCCCATTCTGTCTTTTCAAGCAAAATAGCGACAAATTGTTCCAAATAATCTCGATCCATAGCATCATAATCATCAATCTCTGAAGAATCCAGATCCAGAACCCCGAGCAATTGACCATTCTTAACCATCGGAACAACAATTTCACTTTTAGCTCGACTATCACAAGAAATATAGTTGGGATAAGTTGTTACATTACCAACCAGAACAGTTTCCTGAAAGTGAGCTGCCTCCCCACAAACACCTTTTCCAAGTGCAATACGGATGCAGGAAACACCGCCTTGGAAAGGGACCTAAAACCAATTCCTTTCCATCAAACAAATAAAAAGCCTGCAAATACAGTATTGGAAAAGCGTGATTTTTAAAAAGAGCACTGGCGTTGGAAAGATTAGCCAAAACATTGGTTTCACCTTCCAATAAAAAAATAGCTCTTCATTTAACATTTGATAACGTGATTGTTTTTCTGATTCTAACATAGAACTATTATATCAAAAAAAGGCTTTACAGACAAAAAGAAAAATCCCTTGTTTAGAAAACAAAGGATTTTGTGAATTTTCAATTTGATTAAAGTTCGATATCACCGAACAAGTCAGCCATTGAGAATCCTGTTTGTGTTTCTGGAAGTTCGAAATCACGTTTTTCTTGACGTTTTGGACGACGTGGACGAGCAGCACGTTTTTCTTCTTTTTGTCCTTCTTCTTGAGCTGGACGTTCTTCAAGAGCTTTGATAGAAAGTGATACGCGCTCTGCATCTGCATTAACTTCAAGAACTTTAACTTGAACTTCTTGACCAACTTTAAGAGCTTCTTTTGGATTTTCAATACGTTTGTGTGAAATTTGTGATACGTGAACAAGTCCATCGATACCTGGCAATACTTCAACAAATGCACCGAAGTCAGTCAAACGTTTAACTGTTCCTTCAACTACATCACCTTTAGCCAATTTTTGCTCAACGCCATCCCATGGTCCAGGTGTTGTTGCTTTAAGTGAAAGTGATACGCGTCCTTCTTCTTCGTTAAGATCAAGGATTTTCACTTCAATTTCTTCACCAACAGTTACAACTGATTTTGGTGATACGTTACGTTCGTGTGACAATTCAGTTAAGTGAACCAATCCGTCAACACCACCAAGATCGATGAAAGCACCGAAACTTGTGATACGTGCAACCTTACCAGTTACAACATCACCAACAGCCAATTTACCGAATACTTCAGCGCGAGCTGCTGCAGTAGCTGCTTCAACAACTTCACGACGTGAAAGGATGAAGCGGTTTTTCTTTTAGCGTCAACTTCTTTGATTTTTAGCGTCAAATTCTTGACCTACAAAAACGCTCAGTGTTACGTACGAAACGAGTATCCAACATTGAAGCTGGGATAAATCCACGAACACCTTCAAATTCTACTGAAAGTCCACCCTTAACGGCACGAGTTCCTTTAACAGTAACAACTTCTTCTTCGCGACCAACAAGTTTGTCCCATGCTTTGCGAGCTTCAAGGCGTTTTTTAGATACAAGGTATGTAACTGTATCAGTATCTTTACCAACTACTTGACGAAGTACAAGAACATCCAATACTTCTCCTACTTTAACAAAGTCATTGATATCTGCATCGCGATCGTTTGTCAATTCGCGAAGAGTCAAGACACCTTCAACACCAGTTCCAGAGATTGCAACGTTAGCTTGAGTCGCATCAACTGTCAATACTTCAGCACTAACAACATCACCAGTCTCAACTTGGCTAACGCTATTTAGCAAATCTTCAAATTCGTTCATCTAAAAAATCCTCCAACAATCAAGTTTTTCTTAAACTTGACATACTTATAATTTTTTTCCTAAGCACCCGCAAGAACAAGTTCATATCGTTCACGTCTTTCAATTATAAAAATAAAATACCCTAAGATATTTTGCTTTTTATCTTGATCATTACCTAAGAACTGGGGTAGCTGGATTCGAACCAACGCATGAGGGAGTCAAAGTCCCTTGCCTTACCGCTTGGCTATACCCCATTGATAAAATGGAGAGAGAGGGATTCGAACCCCCGAACCCGAAGGAGCGGATTTACAGTCCGCCGCGTTTAGCCTCTTCGCTATCTCTCCTACAATCAACATGGACTATTATATCATGAAAATTTTCAAAAAAACAAGACTTATTTTTGCTAAATTATAATTTTTCAATCAAAAATTTCCACAGCTTTTTTTCCAATTTTTTTATAAAAACTATCGACATTCTCATTCTTTATAATGGCAAATTGTCCATCTAATTCGGCAATTTCTCCGATAACTTTTTACCAATGGTCAAGGTATAGCCTTCAAAACTGTCTTTTTCCTACATTAACTTTGGCATCTGCTACTTGAATTTCGATTTTTTTATCTTTCTTACTCATTTCATACTCTCTTCACTTTTTCTATTTTTACAAGAAAAATCCTAAAACTAGCAAGAAAAACTCCATATCAGTGAGTGCAACTAATTTGAGTTTTTGTGTTTGATAAATTTAGTCAACTTTTACAATCCAACCTTCTGGCGCTTAATATCACCAAACTGAATACCCTGTCAATTCATCATAGAGTTTACGAGTCACAGGACCTACTTCTGTTTCACTATAGAAAACATGGAAATCATCACCGTGCTGAATTCCACCAATTGGAGAAATAACTGCTGCTGTACCACAGGCACCTGCCTCTACAAAACGGTCAAGGTTATCAATCGGGACATCCCCCTCAATAGGAGTTAAGCCCAAGCGATGTTCTGCCAAGTAAAGCAAAGAATACTTGGTAATAGATGGCAAGATAGATGGACTCAATGGTGTTACAAATTCATTATCAGCTGTAATTCCAAAGAAGTTAGCTGAGCCGACTTCTTCAATCTTTGTATGAGTTGATGGGTCTAGATAGATAACATCTGAGAAATGACGTGACTTGGCCAATTTCCCTGGCAAGAGACTTGCAGCATAGTTTCCACCAACCTTAGCCGCACCTGTACCATTTGGAGCCGCACGATCGTATTCATCCTGAATCAAGAAGTTGGTTGGAACCAATCCACCCTTAAAGTAATTTCCAACTGGCATAGCAAAGATGGTGAAAATGTACTCTTCTGCTGGTTTTACCCCAATAATATCTCCGACACCAATCAAAAGAGGGCGAAGATATAAGGTTCCACCTGTTCCGTATGGTGGTACATATTCTTCATTCGCACGAACAACTGCCTTACAAGCTTCTACAAACATTTCTGTCGGAACTTGTGGCATCAAGAGACGATCACATGTCCGTTGCAGACGTTTAGCATTTTCATCAGGACGGAAAAGTTGAATACTGCCATCCTTAGTACGATAAGCTTTTAAACCTTCAAAGGCTTGTTGTCCATAGTGAAGACTTGGAGAAGACTCTGAAATATGCAAGGTTGCATCCTCTGTAAGCTCTCCTTGATCCCATTGTCCATTTTTAAAATGAGCAATATAGCGATAAGGTAATTTCATATAGGAAAAACCAAGGTTTTCCCAATCAATCGTTACTGTCATATTCCACTCCTTATTCTAAAAACCTATTTCTTTTTATTCTACTATTCTACACTTTTTTCTAAAATAGCAAGTATATTTTGTAATTTTCAGAAAAATTTCTTCAATAAAAAGAACCAGCTCTGAGAAACTGATTCTTCATTTCACTTATTTAGTTTCTAGTAAATACTTCTTTTAAGATAAGCGTCAAAAACTTCTTCATCAGAAATGGTATCTGATATGAAGCTTCCGTTGCTAATTCGTTCTGACAGGTTCAAGTCTTGCAATCGGTTTTCATAGATTGTTCCTTTGTTGGATTGAACAAGCAGAGTTTGGTCATTCTCTTCCACTTCTGTACTGAAGAGATCACCTACAAATCCTTGCTCTGCAACTGCACCAGCCAAGAAGACACGATGCGGTTTGTTTTTCAACTCACGCAAGACTTGTAATCCTCGTTTGGCACGGCTGGTTGCTGGAATTTCCTCAATGGAAACACGTTTCAAACTTCCACGCTGAGTCAAGAGGTAGAAGGACGAGGTATTACAGATAAAGGCCGATTGGAGGACATCATCTTCTTTCAGGTTCATAGCCTTGACACCTGCTGCCTTGGCACCGACAACCGGAACCTCTTCAATATTGAAACGCAGTGCATAACCATTTTGGCTAATCAAGAGAACATCATCCAGTTTAATTGGAGCCACTGCCACAATCTGGTCTGTCTCGTCTTTAAGCTTAGCATACTTAACAGACTTAGACTTGTAGGTCCGCCATGGGGTGAATTCTTTTCGTTCTACACGTTTGATTTGACCAAGACGAGTCGCAGTAAAGTAGGTTGTCGCATCATCAAACTGATCCACGACTTCCACATAAAGGATTTCTTCGTTAGTTTCAAAGTTTGTAATAGTCTGGCTCAGATGCTCTCCGATGTCCTTCCAGCGAATGTCTGCCAATTCATGGATTGGTCGATAAATGACATTTCCAAGAGTCGTGAACATCAAAAGATGCTGGGTTGTCTTGGCAGATTGAACAAAGATTAAACGGTCATCATCACGTTTGCCAATTTCCTCTAGCGTTGAAGCTGCAAAAGAACGCGGGCTGGTACGCTTGATGTAACCTGCCTTGGTCACGCTGACATAGGTATCTTCCTCAGCGATCAGACTAGCTGTATCAATCTCGATTGCTTTCGCAGTGTCTTCTAAAGTGCTCAAACGCGGAGTCGCAAATTTCTTCTTAACCTCACGAAGCTCTTTCTTCATGAGATTGTACATAGTTCGTTCATCACCGATAATAGCCGCCAGCATAGCAATCTTCTCACGAAGTTCTGCTTCTTCTTCCTGCAAGACAACCACATCTGTATTGGTCAAACGGTAAAGTTGCAAGGTAACGATAGCCTCAGCCTGCTCCTCTGTAAAATCATAGCTGACCTTGAGGTTTTCCTTGGCGTCAGCCTTATTCTCAGAAGAACGGATAAGGGCAATGACTTCGTCCAAAATCGAAATCACACGAATCAAACCTTCGACGATATGGAGACGTTTCTCAGCCTTTTCCTTGTCAAAGCGTGAACGCGCCAAAATGACTTCACGACGGTGGGCGATATAGCTGACAAGATTGGGAACAATCCCAACCTGACGAGGCGTGAAATTATCAATCGCCACCATGTTAAAAGTTGTAGTTGATTTGCAGGGTCGTGTACTTAAAGAGGTAGTTGAGAACCAGCTCCGTATTGGCGTCTTTCTTGAGTTCGATAGCGATATGAAGACCGTCACGGTCAGACTCGTCCCGAACCTCAGCAATCCCAGCCACCTTGTTATTGACACGAACATCATCGATCTTTTCTTGACTAGATTGGCCTTGTTGATTTCATAAGGAATCTCAGTGATAACAATTTGTTCCTTACCACCTTTTAGCTTTTCAATCTCCGTCTTGGAACGAACAACTACGCGCCCTTTCCCAGTTTCATAGGCCTTCTTGATTTCATCACGACCCTGGATAATCCCTCCAGTCGGGAAGTCTGGTCCAGGCAAGAATTCCATGAGTTTATCAACCTTTGCAGTTGGGTGGTCAATCATGTAAACCGCTGCATCGATGACCTCAGCCAAATTATGGGGAGGGAAATGTCTGTGCATAACCAGCCGAAATCCCAGTCGAACCATTGACCAAGAGGTTTGGAAAGGCTGCTGGCAAGACTGTCGGCTCTTTCTCGGTATCGTCAAAGTTCCAAGCAAAAGGAACGGTCTTTTTCTCGATATCCTGAAGAAGATAACCCGCAATCTCAGACAAACGCGCCTCAGTATAACGCATAGCCGCAGGCGGATCTCCGTCCATAGAACCGTTATTACCGTGCATTTCGACTAGAATCTCACGTTTTTCCAGTCCTGAGACATACGGACCATGGCATCATAGATAGAAATGTCACCGTGTGGGTGGAAATTCCCCATGATATTACCGACAGACTTAGCCGACTTACGATAGCTCTTGTCAAAGGTATTGCCATCCTTATTCATCGAATAAAGAATACGACGTTGAACCGGCTTCAACCCATCACGAATATCTGGCAAAGCTCGGTCTTGAATAATGTACTTGGAGTAGCGACCAAAACGCTCTCCCATGATGTCCTCGAGGGACATGTTTTGAATGTTAGACATATAGGATACAAAGCCCGTAAAATGCAAAGTGAAAATAGAAAATTCTTGACAGTGAGCAATGCCTACAAAGAGAATTTATCTTTTTCACACAACATTTAGGGCGTGTTCAACTCCTTTCAAAGAATATAGAGTGAATTTTGTAGAATAAAGGATATTTACGGAAATTAGTACCGTGTTCAGTTACGATACAAAGGGACGTTTCGGCTTGCCGGAAATTTCTGTAGAAAAACAGACTCCTTCAAAAATCAGTCTTTGTGTTAAAGACAACAATCTATTCAGTTCCATATCAAATTCTTTTTAGCCTAGGATAAATATTTTCAAAAATATTCGTCATAATTATCTACCTTTTTAAAATCTATTTTTGTAAAATTTCTTTTAATTTTAAAAATCATCAAAAACAATTGGCGGGATATTTTTCATCTAAAAATTGGAATTCTATGATTTTACTAATCTATGGTCGAATCTCGGAGAACATCGTATTCTCTTTCTTACTTCAGGTGACATAGAATCAAAATCAGAACACACTTGTTGGTACAATTCATAAAATGCTTCGATTCTCATCAAGACTAAAAACTTTTATGTTTTTCAAAAATTCTTGCTATAATGAACCTGCATGGTCAACTGATTAGACTTCCTAGATTGCTGTGCTAATTCTTTTAGCTCTCTAAAGGTTTTTCTTCAACTTTTCTTGGGTTTTGAGAGTTGATTCTGTTGTTTTGTCAGTTCTAAATATTTTTGGCGATTGAAGTTTGAATAGTTTCTAACTTTTGTTGCCGTTCATCTAATATTCTGTTCTGATTTTCAACATCTACCTTAATCTCTTTGAATCTCCAAGAAATCCAGAGGGCTGAAAATACATAGGTACTAATTCCTCCGAGCTGCAATCCATGATTAATCCAATCTGTTGAATCAATCGCATTGATTAATCTCTCAAACATTTCCGGTGTCATGGTTCCCCTCTATTCACTCTCTCCTCAGCATACTGAATCGCTCTCTCAGCGACCTCTTTATCGTAGTCATATCTCAACTTTTTGAGCCAAATCTTGCGCTTCTCTATGAAAAGACTCATAGTAGCTAATAAAGACTGGGTGATTTTATCTAAACTTGAGAAATCAAGCAGATTTGAAATTCCTTTTCTTTCTCAGTAGGTAAATAGTTAAAGAGATGCTTGTGTTCTTGCCAATATCAATCGTCCTCTTATCAGCTGCAACTTCCAAGCCAAGACCTTTAGGAGTTCTTGTTGACAAATACCGTAAAGATGGTCTGTGTGCATAGATGAGATGACAGCGACCGATACCCTTAACCACATAGGCGGAAACCCACCGTATTCATTGCAGGCTTTTTCGAAATCTATCGCACTAGCTGGGATTGTCCAAAAAGCGTTGAGGACTCGTGATATAGGACCCAAATAAGCCTCTCATCTTCTAAAACGGTGAATCCTGCCTCACTATCCACCCTCTTGGATGTGGTCTTTGAGGCAGAGGGTTAAATCAATCAGTTGCCATCTTCAAAGAGCATAAGATAAAGTCGACGGTTTCCCAGTACATTATACTGTTCAATCAGACGGTTGCCAAACTGGTCCAACCAAGAAAGGTCACTCGTCAGATTATCTAAGTCGTCCACGACATAGACCACGTCGTAATCCTGAAACTCATCTTTTGGCGCTTTTGTATCGGTTCGTGAACCAGATGGCGACAGCCTCAACTTGCAAAGTTTTGGCAGTCTGTAAAAATCATATCGATCATTTCTGCTTTCTCTCCTCATATCAATACCTACAAAGGTCTTCTAACTTTGATTATGTTTTTATAAATTCAATGCTTTCATATTTTTAATCCCCATTCTTTAAGAGTATTCTTTAATAGACTTTTTCTTCATCTTTGCTAAAATCATCAATCAAAACTTTTACATTTGACAATATTTCAAATATCCTTGAAAATATAGTTTGTCCGGGGAATCTTTGCTCTTTTAGATTAAAACCAATAAAATAAATTTTCAGTTACATCAGAAATTCTTTCCAGAAAGTTTTTCATTTCATTAGATTCTAATCTGTCCTTTACAGGCTTTCTAACAGCCCTCAATGCTAGAATCTATGTACGAATTCTAAAGAAAGTGGATTAAAATCCTCCTCTACTTCCTCTTCTACATTATGACCAACCAAATACTTTCTGTCCTAACGCTTCCATGTACATGAAAAATATCCTCTTCTTTAACTCCCGTATTTTTCTTCCAATATTGTATAGTTAAAAAGTTAGATATAGTACGCTCCCTTTGAGTCTAATACACTTTCCTTAGTAGGTAAAGATGTTTCATACTCTTCTGATTTAGAGATCGTATTGATCCATCCACTAAACAAAGCTATTCGTCGCATATTGATAAAAAATTTTTAATGTTTCTGAAAAATCTTCTATATAATATGCTGTTTGAAAAAGGATCTAAATCTCCTTCATCATCATAGAAACTATTCAGGTCAAATTCTATATTGCCTATCTCTTTGCAAAGAGTTCTCAAAATCACTCCAGTCTTTTTTATCTTTAACTATTAATGAGATTAACTCGTAATATTTCTTTGCGACCTCTCGATCATTATACAATTCCTCTCATGATTTACCTGTAGTAGAGGAAGGAATCTCAAATTCATTAAAAACTGTTCCTTATTTCAGACATTTTATCTGGCTCTACATCAACTTGAGAATTATAAGACTGCTGATACTACAAAGTTTTTAAACTCAAATAACTTGTCTTCAAACCATGAGCAAGGTCAAATCCATTTTCAATAACAAATAATTTTTCCATAATAATTCCTTTAATATTTATAAATTTCTCAAAACACCATCTCCCCACTCTCTTCCAGAGTAAACTTGACATTGTCTTCGATCCACTTACGACGTGGTTCTACTTTATCTCCCATGAGGACATTGACACGACGTTCTGCGCGTGCTAAGTCTTCAATCGTGACACGAATGAGAGTTCGAGTTTCTGGATTCATGGTTGTCTCCCAGAGTTGGTCCGCATTCATCTCACCGAGACCTTTATAACGTTGGAGGTAGCACCTTTACCAAACTGCTTTGCGGAGTTCTTCTAGCTCACCATCCGTCCAAGCATAAGCCACTTCTTCTTTCTTGCCTTTTCCTTTGGACATCTTGTAAAGAGGTGGAAGGGCGATATAGACATGTCCTGCCTCGACTAGCGGACGCATGTAACGGTAAAAAAATGTCAAGAGCAAGGTCTGGATATGAGCACCGTCAGTATCCGCATCGGTCATAATAATAATCTTGTCATAGTTGGCATCCTCAATAGAAAAATCTGCTCCAACACCCGCACCAATGGTATAAATCATAGTGTTGATTTCTTCATTTTTGAGGATATCCGCCATCTTGGCCTTGGCTGTATTGATAACCTTACCACGAAGAGGTAGGATAGCCTGAAATTTACGGTCACGGCCTTGTTTGGCAGAGCCACCGGCAGAGTCCCCCTCAACCAGATAGAGTTCATTCTTAGCAGGATTCTTAGATTGGGCTGGGGTCAATTTTCCAGACAATAAGCCCTTGTCTTTTTTATTTTTCTTACCATTCCGGCTCTCATCACGCGCTTTGCGAGCCGCCTCTCGAGCGTCACGGGCCTTTATAGCCTTGCGAATAAGATTAGATGCCAATTCTCCATTTTCCATGAGGAAGAAAGTCAACTTATCCGCCACAATACCATCCACAACTGGGCGAGCTAGTGGACTTCCTAGTTTGTCTTTGGTCTGTCCTTCAAACTGGAGATGTTCTTCAGGAACCAAGATAGAAAGAACGGCTGCTAGTCCCTCACGATAGTCTGAACCTTCAAGGTTTTTATCTTTTTCCTTGAGAAGCCCCGTCTTACGCGCATAGTCATTCATGACCTTAGTGATAGCAGATTTGAGTCCTGTCTCATGCGTTCCGCCGTCCTTGGTACGAACGTTATTGACAAAGGACAGAATGTTATCTGAAAATCCATCATTGTACTGGAGAGCTACTTCCACTTGGAAACCATTGTCTTCCCCTTCAAAGTAAAGGACTGGCGTCAAGGTTTCCTTGTCTTCGTTCAGATAAGAAACAAAGTCTTGTACCCCATTCTCATAGTGGAACTCAATTGCTTCATCTGTTCGCTTATCTGTCAAAGACAAGGTCACATTTTTTAAGAGAAAAGCTGATTCATTGAGGCGCTCTGAAATGGTATTGTACTTGAAATCTGTCGTAGAAAAGATAGTCGCATCAGGCATAAACGTAACCTTGGTACCTGTCTTAGACTTAGGCGCTGTACCGATTTTCTTCAAAGTCGTAACAGGTTTGCCACCATTTTCAAAACGTTGCTTGTAAACTGCACCATCACGAGTAATTTCAACTTCCAACCAGCTTGATAAGGCGTTTACAACGGAAGAGCCAACCCCGTGGAGACCACCTGATGTCTTGTAGCCTCCTTGACCAAATTTTCCTCCGGCGTGAAGAATGGTAAAGATAACCTCAACTGTTGGAATTCCCATAGCGTGCATTCCAGTCGGCATCCCACGACCATGGTCTTGCACAGTCAAGCTCCCATCTTTATTAATGGTGACATCAATACGGTCACCAAATCCAGACAAGGCCTCATCGACAGCATTATCGACGATTTCCCAGACTAGGTGGTGGAGACCAGCTCCATCGGTCGATCCGATATACATCCCCTGGACGTTTTCGGACCGCATCCAACCCTTCTAGCACCTGAATGGCATCATCATTATAATTATTAATATTGATTTCCTTTTTTTGACACAAGGAACCTCCTATTCGTTCATCTTTACTATTCTACAGGTTTTCTAAGGATTTTTGCAAAAATTTTTTTCTTTCTCCGGTGTGACAATTTCAGAAGAGATTCTCTGCCTTTCTTCTCCATTTCATGATATAATAGGAGTATGATTACAATAGTTTTATTAATCCTAGCCTATCTGCTGGGTTCGATTCCGTCTGGCCTCTGGATTGGACAAGTATTCTTTCAAATCAATCTACGTGAGCATGGTTCTGGTAACACTGGGACAACTAATACCTTCCGCATTTTTAGGTAAGAAAGCTGGTATGGCAACCTTTGTCATTGATTTTTTTCAAAGGAACCCTAGCAACGCTTCTTCCGATTATTTTTCCATCTGCAAGGTGTTTCACCTCTTATCTTTGGACTTTTGGCTGTCATTGGACATACCTTCCCTATCTTTGCAGGATTTAAGGGAGGCAAGGCTGTCGCAACCAGTGCTGGAGTGGTTTTCGGATTTGCACCTGTCTTCTGTCTCTACCTTGCAGTTGTTTTCTTTGGAACCCTCTATCTTGGTAGTATGATTTCACTATCTAGTGTCACAGCATCTGTCGCGGCTGTCATCGGAGTTCTACTCTTTCCACTTTTTGGTTTTATCCTGAGCAACTATGATCCTCTATTCATCGCTATTATCCTAGCACTTGCTAGTTTGATTATCATTCGTCATAAGGACAACATCGCTCGTATCAAAAATAAAACTGAAAATCTTGTCCCTTGGGGATTGAACCTAACCAACCAACATCCTAAAAAATAAAAGGTCAGTTCATTCTGAACTGACGTTTTTTGTATGCTTATTTTGATTTGATATAGTTGATACCATCTGCTTTTGGTGCAACTGCTTTTCCAAAGAAGGCTGCCAAGACAAGAATTGTCAAAACATAAGGTGCGATTTGAAGATAAACCGCAGGCACTCCTTGTAGGAATGGCAATTGAGAGCCGATAACAGCCAAACTTTGTGAAAGTCCAAAGAAGAGACTAGATAGCATGGCTCCGATTGGGTTCCATTTTCCAAAGATCATTGCAGCAAGGGCGATAAATCCAGGCCCAACAATAGTTGTCACTGAGAAGTTAACTGAGATGGATTGAGCATAAATCGCTCCACCAATTCCACCTAGGAAACCTGAAATAATAACCCCTAAATATCTCATCTTGTAGACATTGATTCCCTAAAGGTATCCGCTGCTTGAGGGTGTTCACCGACAGAGCGGAGACGAAGACCAAAGCGAGTCTTGAAGAGGATAAACCAAGCAAGGAATGAGAAGGCAATGGCCAGATAACCAAGCAGACTAGTCGACTTGAAGAAGATATCACCAATTACTGGGATGTTAGCCAAGACTGGAAAATCAAAGCGTCCAAAAGTCTGACTTAGATTGTCGGTTTGTCCTTTGTTATAAAGAACTTTCACCAAGAAAACAGCCAAGGCAGGCGCCATCAAGTTCAATACCGTACCGCTGACAACATGGTCTGCACGGAAATGAACCGTCGCTGCTGCGTGTATGATAGAGAAGAGGCCTCCAACCAATCCTGCTACAAGCAAGGATAGCCATGGAGTTGCTGCTCCAAATTGTTCTGCAAATTCAAGGTTAAAGACAACTCCAGAAAAGGCACCCATAACCATAATTCCTTCAAGACCGACATTTACCACACCACCACGTTCAGAGAAAACACCACCAATACTTGTAAAGATGAGAGGTGCTGAGTAAATCAGCATAGAAGACACCAAGAGGGTGAGCAAGGTTGTAATAGACATCTTTACTTACCTCCTTTAACTTGTTTTTTCGGTTTGACAAAGCGTTCGATAAGGTAATGAACACTGACAAAGAAGATAATAGACGCTGTTACAATGCTGACAAGCTCAGACGGTACCTGCGCCGCATTCATACCAGGGGCTCCAACTTGGAGAACACCAAATAGGAAGGCTGCAAAGAGAATACCAATTGGTGAATTGGCTGCAAGCAGACTAACCGCCATACCGTTAAATCCGACAGCTAATGACGATCCCTTGAACATAAACGTTCTGGAAGGTTCCCAAGACCCTTCAACGGCTCCACCAAGACCAGCCAAGGCACCTGAGATAATCATTGAGAGGATAATGGTACGTTTAGCAGAAATACCAGCGTATTCTGATGCGTGAGGATTAAGACCAACCGCACGGATTTCAAAACCAAGGGTTGTTTTCTTGAGCATGAACCAAATGACTGCAACGGCAATAAGAGCAAAGAAAATACCAATATTCATCCGTGAATTACCAGTCAACTCAGCCAACCAAGGTGTCTGGTAGGTTGCATTAGCCCCAACACGAATGGTCGAATCTGTACTTTGCATGAAGTCTTTAGGAAAGGCATGGATAAAGGCATTTCCTACATACAAGACAATGTAGTTCATCATGATGGTTACGATAACCTCTGATGTCCCTAGATAAGCTCTAAGAATACCTGGAATGGCACCGACAATTCCACCAGCAATCAAGGCAATCACGATAGTTGCTAGAATCATCAAGGGACGTGGCATATCTGGATGCGACAAGGGCAAACCAACCACTGAGAATCCAACCTGCTAAAGCCTGACCAGGAAGTCCGACGTTAAAGAAACCAGCACGACTGGCAACGGCAAAGCCAAGACCAATCAAGACCAAAGGCCCCATGGCACGGAAGATTTCCCCAATCCCGCGTAGACTACCAAAGGCTGTATAGAACAATTCTTCGTAGCCCCAAATAGCATCATAACCGAAGATCCACATGACAATGGCTCCGAGTAAAAATTCCTAGGAAGACAGAAATCAAGGGAACCGAAATTTGTTGTAATTTTTTAGACATCACTCTTCTCCTTTCCCAAGTTTCCACCAGCCATCAAGACACCAAGTTCTTGTTTATTGGTTGTTTCTGGTGATACAATACCTTGAATCTTACCATCGTGGATAACGGCAATACGGTCTGAGACGTTTAAAATCTCATCCAATTCAAAGCTGACAACAAGGACAGCCTTCCCATTATCACGCTCTTCAATCAAGCGCTTTGTGGATATATTCAATGGCACCGACATCCAACCCACGAGTTGGCTGGCTGACGATAAGGAGATCAGGATCTCGATCAATTTCACGAGCAATAATTGCTTTTTGTTGATTTCCTCCTGAGAGTGCAGCTGCAGGCACAAATTCACTGGCAGCACGAACATCAAACTCTTCCATTAGCTTTTTAGCATAAGAAGTAATATTTGAATAGTTCAAAATTCCATTTTTACTATGTGGTTCTTTATAGTAGGTTTGAAGGGCAATATTTTCAGAAATCATCATTTCCAAAATCAATCCATCACGGTGACGGTCTTCTGGAACGTGCCCAACACTCAACTCTGTAATCTGACGTGGGTGCAAGCCTACAATTGAATCTCCTTTTAGCTCAATGCTACCAGATTCAACCTTTGCGAAGACCTGTAATTGCTTGAATCAGTTCAGACTGACCATTTCCATCAATCCCCGCAATCCCAACAATCTCTCCAGCACGAACATCCAAGGACAGATTTTTCACAGCTGGGACACCGCGGTTTTCATTGACCACCAAGTCTTTAATAGACAAGACCACTTCTTTTGGTTGAGAGGCTTGTTTCTCTGTTTTTAAAAGGAAACAGAACGTCCCTACCATCATTTCTGCCAAATCAGCATTGGTAGCTCCCTGCGATTTCGACGGTTTCAATTGATTTCCCACGACGGATAACTGTAACTCGGTCAGAAACTGCGCGAATCTCATCCAACTTGTGGGTAATCAAGATAATTGATTTTCCTTCTTTGACAAGATTTTTCATAATAGCCATCAACTCATCAATTTCTGATGGAGTCAAAACGGCCGTTGGTTCGTCAAAGATAAGGATATCAGCCCCCCGATAAAGGGTTTTTAAAATTTCTACACGTTGTTGGGCTCCAACTGAGATGTCTGCTACCTTGGCAGAAGGGTCAACAGCTAAAGCCATAACGTTCAGAAAGAGCCTTGATTTCTTTTGCTAGCTCCAGCGATATCTAGCACACCATTTTTAGTCAATTCACTACCTAAAATGATGTTTTTCAGCCACTGTGAAGGCTTCTACCAACATAAAAGTGCTGGTGAACCATTCCGATTCCCAAGCTAGCTGCTTTTAGATGGTGAGTCGAGGTTGACAACTTGACCGTTGACCACAATTTCACCACTGGTTGGTTCAAGAAGCCCTGCTAACATGTTCATGAGCGTGGACTTACCAGCCCCATTTTCTCCTAAAAAGTGCATGAATTTCACCTTTTTCGTAGGTGCAGGTTGATTTTTGTCGTTGGCAACAAATTCACCAAACACCTTGGTAATATCACGCATCTCAATGACATTTTCGTGTGCCATGTGCTCTTCCTTTCAGAGTCTTATTTTATTTCAATAAAACTTGCTAGTTTATCTAGTAGCAGCTTTTACTGAGACAAAAATGACTTTTGTCTCAACTCTTAAAAAAAGCGGCCCGAGGGCCGCTTCCTAAGAAAATGACTTCCATCCATTATTTTTTTCAGGAACTTTTACGCTTCCATCAAGGATTTTAGCTTTTGCATCTTCGACAGCTTTTTTACCTTCTTCTGAAAGGTTTGTTACTGCCAAGTCAACCCCTTTATCTTTCAATGAGTAAACGATCACTTGACCGCCAGGGAATTCACCTTTTTCTGCCTTGTTAGCAATATCTTTTACAGTTGTACCAACTTGTTTCAAAGTAGATACAAGAACGAAGTTTGATTCTTTGCCATCTTTAGAAGTGTATTTACCTTCTGCTACTTGGTCACGGTCAACACCGATAACCCAAACTTTTTCATTTTCAGGACGGCTTTCGTTGAGTGATTTTGCTTCTGCAAAGACACCAGCACCTGTTCCACCTGCTGCTTGGTAAACAACGTCTGCACCAGCTGCGTATTGTGCTGCTGCAATTGTTTTACCTTTAGCAGCATCACCAAATGAACCAGCATAGTCAACTTGTACTTTGATAGATGGGTCTACTGACTCAACACCAGCTTTAAATCCAGCTGCAAAACGTGAGATAACTTCAGACTCGATACCACCTACAAAACCAACTTGTTTTGTTTTAGTTGTTTTAGCTGCTGCAACACCCTGCAAGGTAAGCAGCTTCGTTATCAGCAAATGTTACACTAGCAACATTCTTTTGATCTTTAATCACATCATCAATCAAGACATAGTTCAAGTCAGAGTGGTCTTTTGCTGCTTCTTCAACCGCATTGTGAAGGGCAAAACCAACACCGAAGATTAGGTTGTAACTTCCAGCTGCTTGTTGCAAGTTGTTAGCGTAGTCAGCTTCACTTGTTGATTGGAAAGTAAGTGAAACCTTTATCTTTTGAAAGATTGTGTTCTTTTACCCCAGTCTTGCAAACCTTCCCCAAGCTGATTGGTTGAATGATTTGTCATCAACACCACCAGTATCAGTGACGATTGCTGCTTTTGTCTTCACATCAGAAGATGAAGCTGCGTTACGAGAAGAGCGGTTACCACATGCAGCAAGTCCAACTGCTGCCACTGCAACTAGACCAAGGCCTAGCCATTGTTTCTTGTTCATTACTGAACCTCCTAAATAAGATGTGCAACGATGTTGCAAGTATGGATTGGTTGGTCACAAGGACCGTGCCACTCAGAGAGCGACTCAGACTAGTTTAAGTCTGTAAAAAGAGTATGAAGTAATTCCCCGACCGTCATCTCGACCGTCGATTTATCTTTTGCGACTAAGGTCACTTTTTAGATCTTGTTCAAAAATTCAGCCATCACTTGGCGACAAGCACCACATGGTGAAATTGGTTTTTCAGTTTGTCCATAGACAATCAATTCTGAAAAACTCTCTTTGGCCTTCAGAAACTGCTTTAAAAAAATCGCTGTACGTTCTCCACAGTTTGGTCAAAGAATAGCTAGCATTCTCGATATTGACACCTGTATAAATGTTCCCATCTTTCGCCACCAAAACAGCTCCGACTGGAAAAGTGAGAATAGGGCACATAGGCTTTCTTGCTGGTTTTCAATTGCTAGTTCAATCAACTCAGTAGTCGCCATCTGCCAATTCTCCTTTTAAAAATAGCTACCCCAGCTGAAGTTCCGATACGAGTCGCCCCTGCTTCCACAAAGGCAAGAGCATCTGCATAAGAACGAGCTCCACCAGCAGCCTTGACTCCCATATCAGGTCCAACTGTTTCGCACATTAATTTAACATCTGCTACCGTCAGCACCACCAGTTGAAAATCCAGTAGATGTTTTAACAAAAGTCAGCTCTCGCTTTTCTGGGCTAATTGACAAGCCACAACTTTTTCTGGGGTCTGTCAGAAGGCAAGCTTCAATGATGACTTTCACTAACTTGTCACCACTTGCTTCTACTACAGCACGGATGTCCGATTCAACCAAATCAAGATTACCTGATTTTGAGAGCTCCAACATTGATTACCATATCAATCTCATCTGCACCATTTTGAATAGCTTCTTTGGTTTCAAAATGCTTTCACAGCTGAAGTTGTTGCTCCCCAAAGGAAACCTACTACTGTACAGACCTTGACATCTGTGCCTTCAAGTCCCTTTTTTTAGCATGTTCAACCCAGGTCGGATTGACACAAACACTGGCAAAAATCATACTCTCTAGCCTCAGACAACAAACAATCAATTTGATTTTTTTCTGTCGCATCTTGTTTTTAAAAAGCGTATGATCGATATATTTATTTAATTTCATATTCGGATTCTCCTGCGGTTTATGAGATTATTTCTATAATTTCTCGTAAACTTTTGCACGCTATCATTTATTTTTAACATATTTTTTTGAAAAATCTGTAACTAGCTGAGGAGAATTTTTTTCCATTTGTGTATACTTTTTGCAACAATTTCTCCCTTTTGAACGGAATCTCCAACTTTCTTTTTCAAAAACAATTCCAGTTTCATAGTCCAAATCATCAGATCTTGACTGCACGACCAGCACCCAGTCTCATAGCATAGAGGCCCAAAGTCCATAGCTGGGAGAGCTGAAATGACACCCTGTTTCCTGAGCAGGGATTTCCACCACATGGGCTACATTTACAGGCCGATAGAGGTCTTCCAAGTCTCCGCCTTGGGCTTGGACCATCTCCTCAAACTTAGCCAGCGCTTGACCATTTTCAAGATGTTGGCGAACTTCTTCAACTTTTTTATTTACATTTGCCAGACCAAGCATAATTTGAGTCAATTCACAGATGAAGTGGGTAATATCCTGACGGCCTTGTCCCTTGTAAAATCTCCAATGCCTCAAGGATTTCAGGCGATTTCCAATCGCTCGTCCCAAGGGCTGACTCATGTCCGTAATGACTGCAACCGTTTTTACGACCAACAGCCTTGCCAAGATCCACCATGGTTTGAGCCAATTCACGCGCCTCATCAACCGTCTTCATGAAGGCAGCCCTCACCGACAGTCACATCTAGCAAAATAGCATCCGCTCCTGCCGCGATTTTTCTTGCTCATCACCGAACTCGCAATCAAAGGAATCGTGTCAACAGTTGCGGTCACATCACGAAGGGCATAAAGAAGCTTATCTGCTTTTGACCAGCTGGTCGGATTGCCCAATGACAGATACACCAATATCCTGCACTTGATGCAATGAAAATCCTCTTGACTACGTTCTACTTGATAGCCCTTAATGGACTCCAATTTATCAATCGTTCCACCCTGTATGGCCGAGACCACGACCACTCATTTTTTTGCTACAGGCACACCAAAAGCTAGCAACAAGAGGAGCCAAAATCAAGGTCACCTTATCACCAACACCACCCGTAGAATGCTTGTCAACCTTTAACCCCTTCAATAGCTGATAAATCAAACTCTTGCCTGTCTTGACCATCTTCATGGTCAAATCAGATATTTCTCGAGTAGTCATTCCTTTGAAATAAATAGCCATTGCAAGAGGCAGACATCTGGTAATCAGGTACCGTTCCATCTACGTAGCCCTTGACCAGCCATTCAATTTCACTTGAAGTCAATTCTTGCCCGTTTCGTTTTTTTGGATTAAATCAACTGCTCTCATTCTTTCACACTTCTAAGGATATAGTATCCCTTATCTTTTTTAACGACTTCACAATTGCCAAAAACATCTTCCATCTTGGACTTGGCACTTGGAGCCCCTTTGTTTTTTTCTGGATAACGATTGTTAAATCTCCACCAATTTCAAGAAATCTTTACTTTTCTCAATGATTTTCATGAACCACTTGCTTACCCGCACGGATAGGAGGATTGGAAATGACATGGTCAAAATGTCCTTCAACTTGTTCATAGACGTTGGACTGGAAAAATCGTCGCTTCTACTTTATTTCGTTCAGCATTTTGTCGCGCTAAATCCAAGGCACGATTATTGATATCGACCATGGTAGCCTGAACTCCATAAGCCTTAGCTAAAGACAAGCCCAAAGGTCCGTAACCACAGCCTACATCAAGAACAGTTTCTCCTTGGTTGACCTCAAGACACTTGAGCAAGAGTTGACTTCCCAAAAGTCAATCATTTTCTTGCTAAAAACACCCGCATCCGTCAAAAGGTCATTTTTTCTCCCAACAAGTCCACTCTCAACTCATGAATGTCGTGAGCAGCATCAGGATTCTCTGCATAATACATTTTACTCATGAAACTATTTTACCATAATTTAACGAAATATTAAATCGTTTCAAGTAATTTGATAATACGATGTAGTTTGTCATTATTTTTTTCTAATCGAAAGAAACTTTTTTCTATAAGATACTAGATGTTTTTAGTCTCAAAATATGCTATACTAAGATATCGAATCAGAAAGACAAACTTATGACCAACGAATTTTTACATTTTGAAAAAATCAGCCGCCAGACTTGGCAATCTTTACATCGAAAAGACAACACCTCCGTTGACTGAAGAGAATTAGAATCCATCAAGAGTTTTAATGACCAGATTAGTCTACAGGATGTTACCGATGTCTATCTCCCCCTAGCCCATCTCATCCAGATTTATAAGCGTACCAAGGATGACTTGGCCTTTTCAAAAGGAATTTTCCTTCAACGCGAAAGCAAATCTCAACCTTTTATCATTGGGGTTTCTGGGAGTGTTGCCGTTGGAAAATCCACAACCAGTCGCCTACTTCAAATCCTACTGTCCCGTACGCTTACAGATGCTACGGTTGAGTTGGTAACAACTGATGGCTTTCTCTATCCCAATCAGACCTTAATTGAACAAGGAATTTTAAATCGCAAGGGATTTCCTGAAAGCTATGATATGGAAGCTCTTCTCAACTTCTTGGACCGTATTAAAAATGGACAAGATGTGGATATTCCTGTCTATTCTCATGAAGTCTACGACATCGTCCCTGAGCAAAACAACGAGTAAAAAGCAGCTGATTTTTGTGATTGTCGAGGGATTAACGTCTTTCAAAATCCACAAAACGAGCGTCTCTATATCACTGACTTCTTTGACTTTTTCAATCTATGTTGATGCTGCAGTGGATGACATCGAGAGTTGGTATCTAGACCGTTTCTTGAAAATGCTGAGCCTAGCTCAAAACGACCCAGATAGCTACTATTATCGTTTTTACACAAATGCCGATTGGGAAGTAGAATCCTTTGCCCATCAGGTCTGGACCAGTATCAATCTCACAAATCTACAAAATTATATTGAACCAACTAGAAATCGTGCAGAAGTGATTCTTCATAAAACAAAGAACCATGAAATCGATGAAATTTACTTAAAAATAATTTTTCCCTTGTCAAAACGTAAGTTTTCAGATATAATGGTATAGTTAGTAAATATGGAGGTAAGAACATTGGCAAACATTAAATCAGCTATCAAACGCGCTGAATTGAACGTTAAACAAAAACGAAAAGAACTCAGCTCAAAAATCAGCTATGCGTACTGCTATCAAAAGCTTTCGAAGCAAACCCATCTGAAGAACTTTTTCCGTGCTGCTAGCTCAGCTATCGATAAAGCAGAAACTAAAGGTTTGATTCACAAAAAAACAAAAGCAAGCCGCGACAAAGCTCGTCTTTCAGCTAAACTTGCTAAATAAGAAACAGTCCATAGAGGCTGTTTTTTTGTCTCCAAATAGGAAAAGGTAGAAAATGAAAATCTCAATTATCGGATATTCTGGTGCTGGTAAATCAACTCTAGCTGAAAAGTTATCTCACCGCTACTCCATCCCAAAACTTCACATGGACACACTCCAATTTCAACCTGGTTGGCAAGACAGCGACCGTGAATGGATGTTGGACCGAGATGAAAAACTTTCTCACCAAGCATAAGGCTTGGGTCATTGATGGGAATTATTCTTGGTGTTTCTATGAGGAAAGAATGCAAGATGCTGACCAAATTATCTTTCTTAATTTTTCGCCATTGACCTGTCTCTTTCGAGCCTTTAAACGGTACCTCACATACCGAGGCAAGGTCAGAGAAAGTATGGCAGCTGGTTGTCAAGAACAATTTAATTGGGAGTTTATCAGATGGATTCTCAGGGATGGGCGGAGCAAATCCGCTAAGGAGCGCTATAAGTGGGTTCAAGAAACCTATCCAGATAAAGTGGTCATCCTCAGATCACAAAAAGAGATAGATCACTTCTTAGAAAATCTCGCACATAACAAGAAAAACCAACGTGTATAACGTTGGTCTTTTACTTTACCCAATCACACTTCC
>BNJU01001095.1_pt1 | contig 61794 bp, 88 predicted proteins | sample 8539281 | NCBI WGS metagenome assembly BNJU01 (sample SAMD00202456, study PRJDB9452) | human saliva metagenome | isolation source: human saliva | place: Japan
GTTACGTATTGCTGTGCTATAATTGCGAATACAGTAAAAGTTTAACTTTGATAAAACAAAGGAAGAGATGAAAATAAGAGAAGTTTGTTATTTATGCTGTGAATGCTGTTAATCGACAATTTTGGCAGATACAGAGTGCTTGCCGCAAAAAGGAAGTGGAACATGCGCAGTTGTTATAGTCAAGGCTGCGTGAGAAATGAAGAGCCAAAGAAGTCAGAAAATCTGGTGGAAAGTCTAAAGAGGCATCTGGAGAGAAGTCAGACAAAGAGTCTCAAAGACAATCCGAAGAATTGACGTCTTCATCAAAACAAGATAAAAGATAAAGCTTAAAACAAGGAAAAAAAAAGGAAAACAAGAAGAAAAATAAGAAAGAATAAGAAGAAAAGCAGGCAGAAATAAAAAGAATAGCTTGAGAATAAAAAGAAGAAAGCTGTAAAAGGACAGTAAGAAAGGCTCTAAGAATGCAACGCAGGGTAAAAGGTAAGAAGAAATCAGCAATAACAAAAAGAGCAAAAGGGAACAAGGATAACAAGAATAAAAGAAAGACAACGAGAAGGTGAATGAAAGGAGGAAAAGAACTTAGACCTCAAAGAAGAAGAGGTTGGTAAGATACCCTGAGACTGATGAGTACAAGCCTGTGGATAATGCAGACTTTAGTAATGCGGAATTGTAAAATGATAATCTCGCAGACAGGTAAAGCCACAGAGAAGTCTCGCAAAACAGAAGACACCACAGGAATACACCATTTTCGTGAATATACAGACGGAAGGCAAGCTAAGATCAAGTTCAAACAACCTTTACCGGAGAGCTACTATATAGGACCTGTTGCAAACGGGGAAAACACAGGCAAAGAAGATAAAATCACCGAAGGCAAAAGACCAGAGCATTAAAAGGAATCAAAGGAAACTATGTACTAACCTGTATTACCGGTGAAATGTGGTAATCGGAGGTAAGGATTACGGCAACTGGGTTTTTAGTCTACATCATAGTAGAGTAAGGGAGGATGATATATCGATTAAGAAGAATTGAAAGAGAATATTAGTATCGGTTTTATCTGCGACCCTCATGGCTTTTTGACTCAATTATAAAGGGATGTAAAGGTGATATATCAAGCAAGTTGATAAAGCGATAACCAGGCTGTTACAGGGATAAAGAATGATTGTAGAGTGCTAAGCAGACTGATACGAGTAAGGCAGGTAGTTAGACCAAATCAGATACTTCAAAGCTGAAGAAGATAAGCAGGTTAGAGTCATAGTGGAGCTTGACAAGACTTCCAAGTTCTTGATGAGGTTAACAAAAGAAATATGAGCTTCTCATTCTTGAAGGAGAGTTTTATGAAGAGAAGAAAAGAGCTAAATCAGAGCAGGATGAAGGATTGAGATTAAAAAAAAAGTAATATTGAGGCAGATACTTGACGTAAGAAACTATGACACTGTATTTAATTTAAGTGTAGCACTAGGGTGTACGAGTAGGATATAGACAAGTTTGATAACCTGACGGAGTAAAAAAGTATACATATCAGAGGAATTTGAAGACCGTCACATTTCATCAGATGAAATGACTGAGCATCCTACGCAGAAACTTAGATTTCTCCATAAGAAGGCACTGAGTAGCAGATAAACTCAGGCTTAGACTATAACCAAAGGCATTTACTCTGGACAAGAGAGCAGAGGCTTGAGGCAGAAGTGAACAAGCTGATTGAGGAGAAGGGTTTAAGTGGAAGATGTTACACATCAAAGATTCCTTACGGATACAATGTGTGTGCAACTGTGCAAGATCTCTGCGACAGCTATGGAGTGATGTGCATGGAATGCGCATGTGTCAGGCATAAGTCGTTGCCAACAGATAAGGAGAAAGACCTCAGGTGAGTCACAAAATGCAATGCGTACAGATACCGCATAAGGTGTTTTCGGATGATTTGCAGTATCCTCACTCACCCTTTGCGGATATATGGCTAAAGGCAATGGATGACGCTATTTCTCTCAGGAGTCGATGATTGTCAATACTGGAGCCTCTGGCTCGTCTCTGGCTTTTCTGGGAGAGGAGAACACCCTGGGACCGGAGATGTTTGAAGAAAGCAAGAAGGGCTGGAGTCACAGTGACGTGGCGACATGGCGGAACCATCACCGATGGTAATTACTATGGTGTGAGAACCGCTTGAAGGAAACTGGTACAGCCTCATTGCCAGCCTGCGCTGAGTGAAGGCTCATTTGCCGTTGCCTCTCTATGGACAATTCTAGAAAAGTATTCCCGCGCCATGAGGCTGGAAGAGAAAAGAAACTAATGAGGTTTGAGGAACAGGGTTGGTGGCGTGCCTGCCAATGCGCCTGCGACAAAGCTACAGGAAAATGGATGAGCTAGCCGAAGGACAGGAAGATGAAGTCCTTTTATTAAGAGAAATATTAAAAGGAAATTTTGGTTGTAATTGAGCTTGTAAACTGACACAGAAGGCAAGCAGGCATTCGTGAAGGGCTCAAGAAGATACGCGCTAGGAGCCTGCGTAGTATTTACTGATCCTGAAGCAAGAGGCGAGAGGATAGGCAGAAATCGTAAGCCTTGGTGACGAGGGCGCAGTACATTGCTGGTAAGGATACAGCGCGCAGTACCTTCACTAAAATAAGCAACGCTAAGACAAAATGTCTGCGAGATTTACCGTGGATATCTTTATGAATGAGGAACCTTTCGAGAATCGTTCGCGGGCAGGCTTTGCTGCACACTCATCCTGAGGCCCTACCTTGACCTTAGAATCAAGCCTGAGATTACAGCCCGGAGGAAGCATTTATTCAACTGCAGGAGGATGGGTATCAGAATACACCGCAGGGCCTCCATGACTACCACAGGTGGCGCAGGAGCAAGCGCACCTTATCAGACAGTATATCAGGGAAAATCAGTTAAATGTGAGACAATGCTTCTGACTTTGCAAGCACGACTGCTAATGAATGCAAGCAAAGTTTCATGTACTCTACAAAAGAAGACACCATGCTTCACTGTAAGGGCAGCAGAAGCGCAGTGCTCTTGACCTTAGAATGCACTCGAGACCACTGTTGTAGTAAAGGCTGAGGGTAGCTAAATGACACTAAAGGCTGACGGCAAGCTTGAGCAAAGTGAAGTTGCGAGCGAAAGGACAGAAATCAGGGCCAAACTACACTTGAGAACTTTGGCAGTGAGCCAAAGACCTACAGCATCAGCACAGAGAGTGCAGTGCTCTGAGCCTGTGACAGAAGGCTGGGAGCACAGAAACCCCTGAGGCTGTCAGATTCTCCTCAGAGCTGTGATGGTAAAGAAGTAAGCGTCGCGGGAAGTCAAGTGAGGTGGTGTGGCTTGACTTTGACTACGCAGTTGCAGAGTGAGATCAGCAGATAAAACAACCTCTAGAGGGCTTGTAGAGGCTGCAAAAGTGGATGGTGTACATGAGCGTACGCTTATATTCCTGCTTTAGGCTTTTGCGCATTGACTGGAGAGTGAAGAGCTGCAGATGCTGCGCAAGGTAGAGGCTGATAGTGACAAGAGAAGTAGCAGTGTAAACGTTAGTTAATGCGGCTTCATCTATGTTTGATTACAGAGTGCGACACCAAGGCTCTAGTAGATGATGCCCTATATTTCTCACCTTCAGGTGCTTACCACAGCATGCTGTGATAAGGCTTGCGCCACTTAGAAAATATGGATGAGACAGAGTATTCTGCTACCAGACGGTGATACCAATGAGACGCTTAGGGTGTGGGCAGAGTCTCTAAGGTTGCGGAGAAAGCTAACAGCCTCGGAAGAAAGGCAGCTTTAACATTGTGCCTGATTCCCTGGTGGATGGAAGATCAGGAGTAAACTTGCGACAGAAGGAGTCGTATATACATCAGATAAAGGCATGAAGCAACACTGAAAGCACTCAGGTGGCGTAATAATGAGCAGGTATACGGTATAAAGTGAAAGGTAGACTCGCAGCGATCGAGCTTAGCTGATCGACATTGAAGTTAAAAGCGTAGAGGGAAAAACAGACTAAAGTGGGTAGAAGTTTAGGCAGTTGATGGTATGGCGCGTGTGTAGAACAGATTTGTACCTTTAATTCACTTTAAGCTTGTTGGAGAAGAGGGAAGCGATCAAAGCGACTACCACTCCCTCCTGTGCGTAGACCCTGCACCTTCCGGTAGTGAAAAAGCCTTCTTCAGGAATATCTCTAATAATGCAAATGCGGAGAAGGAGCCGTTGCAGCTGATGGGATGACAATTTCTAAGATAATACAGGAGAAGTATGCTTCGGGCAATAAACTGCTGCTGCAATAGATGGAATAAGCGGAAGAAGACTGAGAAACATGTGCAAAGCCTCAAATTTGGCAGCTACCTTATTCCTCAATTTTACCGATGATGAGCGAAAAGACAGTGCAAAATACTGCGTAAGGTGACGGACAGAGCTTGTTAGTCTCGAGAAGGATGGCGAGTTCTTCAGACCCTTCTGGGAGAGCAGGGAGACATATGTTAACAGAAACAGCGGCAGAATGAGAAATGAGGTGGATTCAGAGGTGATCTGGCAGATGCTTCACATATCTGCATTACCCAGTTGAGGATTACCTAGCAATCAAACGTGATGTGACAGTGAAAAGCAGGAGAGAGTGCAAGCTACAATTCGGTAAACTGCTTCTTAAAGCTTCGCGTGATCTGATTGGCTGACAGACGGTTTATGCCTGCGCTGATGCGGAAACTCCTTGACGATGACAAGTATGATACACTTGACAAAAAGGTAGGCTTACAGCTATGTAATGCCTGATGATGGCTGGCATCTAAGCACCGGTACACGATAAGAGAGGGGCATCTGTAAAATATCATCTTATCAGAGATTGGCATGAGAGTTCAGCCCGGAATGATATAACTATTTCTTATGATAAGAACGAAAGGGCAGTTAGCTTTACCATAGACCCTCTAAAGAGTAAACAAAGAGATAGTAACCAGCTTTTGCCAAAGGGCTATGCCTGAGAGCCTGAAGAAAAGGACATAAAGGTTGACCTTAAAAGGCAGGGACTAGCAACTTTAAGGAGATAAAAGCTTGACAATAAGGATATTACCATAGGTGAAGATGAGGTTCTAAGGACGAAAGCGGATATGTCAAAGCTCGACCTTAGGTTTTGTAAGGACGGGAGTAAAGCCTGTGGTTAAGAGGTCATCCTCCATAAAAAGGACGGAGAAAATATCATTCTTCCGCTAAAGGGTGCGCTTGACCTTGATACAGGTGCCAGTGGCTAGCTTTGCTAAAGGGCTTTTCAGTTCAGATTCACTATAATTTAACAGATGATACTCAGATTGAGATAATCTATGAGGAAGTGAAGCTGATAAAAAGTACACCTTTATGAAATGAGCCTCTATAATGACGGCTACAACAGTGTAAAATAATACAAAGACCAAGTATCCTGTAGTCTTCTGAAAGCCCTGCCCCTGATGGATGTGATACCTTCAAGAAAAGAAAATACCGTAAAAGGTGAAGGCTTCATCGGCAATGTAAAGGCAGACGATAAGGTAGAAACCATAGAGGTATCACTTGTTGATGATAAGGTAAGGTAGTCAGGTGAAAAGGTGGTCTAAGTGACGATGATATAAAAGCTCTTGCTAAAGAAAATACTCGTATACGGTGGGAATTCACCATACAATGGCCTTTGGTTACATTTCCGCTACACTTCCTGTAAAGGACTTCTGTGTAAATATCAGGGTAGAGACGGTTCTAAAAGAAGGGAAAAGGGTATAGTAAGACTGATGCCTTTCTATGATTGACAGACCCTGTGCTTACTTATGAGGTCTCAAGCAGAAAGCCTGACTCTACGTTTCAGTAACCATTAAGCTCCACTGCACATGATGATTCCTTAAGACTTAAGCTCACAATGGAGACTCACTCGTGGGCATTGTTGATAAGACAGACAGGACCATAGCTTTACGGAGGAGTGGTGATTGATAAAGAAATAACAGTACCGCTAGACTTTCGGACAAAATAAAATTAAAAATCAGTGCTGTGGATTTGCAGGCTTTTAAGGACGAAAAAGAGATAAGCATTTTTAGAACCAAATAACAAGAGTACACTAGCTGAGCGAAACCAATTGCGTATAGGATATCAATTGATTTAGGATCAAACAAGATATTATCCCTGTTTAACACCCGTTTACATTAGCGTGGGTATTTTGCGCTCCTATCATTTTATTTGCAAATCATCTAATTTATAGTATACTTTTTATGCATAGACTAAAGTTGAGTGTAATTGTTTGAAAGGGCCTTGCTAAACACAGCTTTAGCAAGCCTGCATCAATAGTGTCAAATACTTTGACACTCACATCATGAAAAAGTAGTTATTAACGGGAGATTGTATGTATAAGGTTTTGTTCGCAGAGGATGAACTACTGGTGCGTATAGGCTTCAAAATGCCATAAAGTGGAGCGATTATTCCATGGAGCTGGTGGCGCATGCAGATGATGTGGCCGGTGCCTCTGAACTTTTTCAGAAGATAAGGCCTGATGTGAAGTCATCACCGACATAAGAATGGACGTGAGGATGCACATGCTTATCAGTGAAAAATACGCGAGATAGATAAGGAATGTGCCATTATAGTAATTTCATGTATAGATGATTTTGAGGTTATAAGAAGCTTGTACCCCTTAAGATAAACGGCTATGTACTTAAAAGCCACCCTCAATATGGAGGAAATCAATAAACTGCTTCAGGAAACCGGGGAATATCTGATAAGCATAGGCAGAAAGTAGCGAAGATAAGCCTGATAATGAGAATTTCTAGAAAAAGACTGAAGAAATATCTCCTTGAGTGAAGGCAGTGAGCCTATCTGGAATGAAAACGAGAAGATGAAATATCTCTGCAAGGTTTTTCATTAAAAGTTGAGGATAGATAAAATCAACGACTCAGCTGTTAAGTCTATTATCGAACTTTCAGTCATCAGTTCAAGAGAGGGTGTTACCCTTTATGTTTGAAGCTTATCAACTTCTATATCTCCCTCAGACAACGAAAATCTTGAAAAAGAGGGTGGAAAGGGTAAAATGAACTAGTGGAGAGCTTTCTAGCATAAGGCTTGGCTATACACACAGTGTACGGCAAAGCAGGGAAAGGATAATGGACTGGTTTACAAGACACGAGAAAGCAGGAGATGATGTAAACAATTCCGCTAACTGGGATAGCTCTATAAAGACAGCGATTGACTATATCAATGCCAATCACGGAGAGCAGCTTAGTCCCTTACGGGTGGCTGGTGTGTCAGGAGTATCGCCTACGTATTTTTCTAGCACTGTTTGAGAAGAAAGTGGCACTACGTGGAATATCTCAACGAAGTCAGACTTAAAGCTGTACTTAAGGAGTTTAAGGTAAGTGATGCCAAGATATCCTTTATAGCTGAAAACATAAACTCCAAGTCAGGAGTATTTTTCAAGATATTTCAAAGAAGGTAATGGGAGTTTCTCCTGCCAAATGGAGGAGGAAGAACAGTTGAACATCAAAAACAAAGCAAGAAGATTAACTGGAGAATCAAGGCTCTCCTCTCAATCCTTGTGTCTGTAATCGCTATAGTTATCATACTGCATAACCTATGTGTATTTTGAGAAAGAAGCTGGAGGATAATACCAAAAAGGCAGCTGAGTCTACGTTTAGACAGGCTGACAAAGAGCTAAAAGGATGCTTAGTACTTTGGTTGAGGGTGAGGTCAGATATGGAAGCCTCACCCTTCCTTTGAGTATGTTAAGAGATGACTATAAAAATGATGTTGATAAAAGTGTAGTTTCGATGCAGATAATAAAAGGAACTGGATGGGATGATGTTCTTGATCCCAAATATCAGTGCCATTTCTTTGATAAAGTCAGATGGAAGCTTCATATTTTCCAGCATCAGACAGAAGCAGAAGCGGTAAAGCCGTCAATAAGCTACGTCTTAAAGAAGTGCTCAAAAGCAGAGGATAAAGAAATACCCATACATGTCTTTGGGCATCTGCATTATGAAATTCAGAAAAACGAGAAAAAGACCTTCAGTCTTATAGCTAATAAGCCTTCCTTTATCGGTATTGAGTACCGGGAAAAGGAACCGAAGGAGAAAAGGATGCCTTTTTATCGTAGTCCTGTGTGGATGAAAAATCTGTCAGAAAAACCTATGACTCAGTGGTCTATAATGGAAGCGTACTGCCTCCTTGTAAATGATGACGGTATAGTAATATCGATCAGGAGAAGCTCTGGCAAGATTTGAGAGAAAGGCAGGCTTTCAGACTATTGAGCACGAACTAAAGAACTTTGACTGGAAACTCTGCAATCTTGTTCCCAAAAGAAGGTTATCTTAAGGATACCAAGGATATTAGAAGATTCGGCATAGTAGTAGGCTCATCAGCTGTATACTAATATCATGGCGGGCACTATATGGAGCAGGAGATATACAAAGCCTGATCCAGTATCTTATGGATGAGATAGACTTGTACAGGAAGAAAACTTTTGATATCAAGCTAGCAGGGGCATCAGGGTGGGGAGGCTGACACCCTAAACTACTGAGTTCTACCTCCTCGTCAAACTAAGAAAAATACATCTCTGATATCAGGGTAGTGGAGAGGGAGAAATCACCAAAGAGCTTTGGCACTTCAATATCAGACGAATCCACACTTCCTGCTTGGCTCCATTAACTCTATCAGATGGATGGCGGCGCTTACCAACAACAGCGTAACTGCCAATGCGCTTGAAATCCTTGCCAAGATTCTAACTCCAATACTTAGAAATCCTGACTTTTTGTGAAGCTTGAGGATGAACTGGTATTTTGTAGAACTATGTATCTATGATGAATATTCGTTATGGTAATACAATGGAGTATAAGGTCATCTGTGATGATTCTCTGCTTAAGGAGGATTTCCCGAGGATGATACTACAGCCTATGATAGAGAACTGCTTCATCTATGGAAGTGATCCCCTTGACAAGAGAGTGATAACCGTAGTATAAGAAAAAGAAGAGATGATGAAGGTCTCTATAAGTAACAGCAGCGTAAATATGGATAAGTCTAAGCTGACAGCCTAAATGATATGTTAAAGAACAATACAGGCAATTCAGAGTATATTGACTGTCAAATGCCAGGCTTGCTATTTTGTACAAAGATACAGGAGATATGTATGCTTGAACAAGATGACAAAGGCACTGACGGTAGAAATAAGGTTTTAGATATGTTAATTTATTAACTATCCTTTCAAATCAGTCAAATCACATTAATTAAGGTCATAAAGCGAGATTTTAAGAAATATAATACAAAGTTTTACAAAAATACATCAAGTATTCTTTTGTGCAAATTGTTTATAATAAGACCGTAATGCTTAAATAAAGTAGTGAAAGTGAGGAGAGTTTATGAAAGGGGAAAAGGTTTATCGTTATTGTGTGCTGTGACTATGGCTACAACACTGACTTGCAGGCTGTACAAAGGGCACAAAGACAGATTCTAAGGGTTCAGCACGGGTTCTGCTGTCTAAGGCAGGTACCTCATCAGCAAAGGCTTCAGCACAGCTTCCAGGCAAAACGCTGATACTTCAGAAAGCATGTTGACATTACTATCGGAGGACTCTACTCAAGGATGCACTGATGAAGCCTACTGGCCTACCGAGACAGTTGAAGAGCTTTGGGAGAAGTTAACTGCTCGATCAAGTTCAAAAGGATATCAGAAGGACAGCTTAAACCTTGACTTATCAGGTGAGAACCACAGATATCGTTCAGATTAACGAAGACAACATAGGCGTATTATAGAGGAAAGCTATGCAGTTAATCTTGAGGATTATAAAGGCTATTGCTCCTAATATCTTTCGCTGATGCATTTAACTTCAGAAACAACGTAATGAAGAACTCAAAGAGTGACGACACTAAGGGACAGTACTTTGTTACACCTCATGTTGCAAACAGACAATGTTGAGGAGACTTTGGTGCCATACTTCCTTTTGGTTTAGTGCAGTAAGATGGGATTTATACAGGAAATCGGTGTCTCCTAAGATTACAAATGATGATGAGTATATTCAGTGATTAAAGAAGATGAAGGAAAAATATCCTAAGACAGAGTCAGGTGATGAGACTTACGCTCTCCATCTACAATGATGCTAAGTTACACGCTTACTTCCACAAGGCAGCCTCTCAGAGGAGATGTGTTAACCTGAGGGCGGACTTATGTACAGAATGTAAAGACCAATGAGCTTGTTTCAGACATCTACGATGTAGATGAAGGCGGTAAGGTTACTCCTTTCTGGGCAGGGTGTTAAGTTCTACAACAAGCTTTACAGAGAAGGACTTCTTGATCCTGATGCATTTATGTCACAAAGATGAGGACATCAGAGAGAAATACAGCAAAGGACAGTATCTTGGCAGGGTCAGGAACAACTGGTACTTTAGCATTCTAGCAGCAACGAGAAAGAAAGATCCTAATACATTAAAATTCGAATACTTCCTTCTTATATGGGTTGGGCAAATGAGCCCTAACAAAGCAGGATGGAGCGGAAAGTACTACTGTATCTTCACATTCTCCTAACATTGAGAGAGCAGTTATGGTACTTGAGTTACCTTCAGAGCCCTGAAGCATCAAGAGATACAAACTCAGGTGTTGAGAGCAGATGGGAAGTTAAGGATGGCAAAGGCAGTTCTTAAAGACGATACAAAGACAATCAAAGGTCCGATGGTTGCAAGAGCTGAAGAGCTTACAAAAGTCAGGTATCGGCGAGAGCAATCATGCTTAGCAGGATATGCAGATAATGCAGTTTTAGCTGACGGCGGTATGGTTAACCTTTCCTTGCAAATGACATACTTGCAGATACACTTAGCAGCATGAAAAGGATATGTGTAAGACACTTAAGATTACACTTCCATCTGACCTTCTTAAGAATGGTACTAGCTAGAGGCAAGAATATCGATATGAGAGATACCAAAGTCAGCTATCAGAATGGCAATTCAGGCGCTACAAAGGATATCAACCGTATTGACGGTGAAATGCAGAAGAAATCACAATTAAGGCTCTTCCAAGCCTTGTACAGGCTAAGACAGATGCTGAATTTGATGCAGCAAAAGGCTAGCTTTTATGGCGAGACTTAAAGGCGAGCCAACGTTGAGAAGTCAGTAAGCTGGTGAAAGAGAACTGGAATCAGGCAGTTTCTAAACCTTGACAGCATAGAATAAAAAGTATTACTGCAGCGTCTTTAAAAACACGCCGTTTGTATATGAAACGGAGGGATTTGATGTCAAAATCAAAAAGCTTTCAACTGCGGCAAAAACCAAGAAAAAGACTATAAACTTTTATACTATGCCATTCCATTTATGATAATAGTGTTATTGTTTAACTACGTACCTATATTTGGTTGGAGTATGCATTTTTGATTATGTACGGGCGTTAAGGTTAAATGACAGCGGAATTTGTCGGTCTTGAATATTTCAAGCTCATATTCACTGATGCAAACGTGTGGAGATCCTTAGGCAACACGTTTATATTTGCTATTTTGGGCATATTATTTTCCCCACTTCCAATGTTCTTTGCAATACTCCTAAACGAAGTTAAAAACGGTCCTGTAAGAAAGATAGTACAGACATTTACTACCCTTCCAAACTTTATCAGCTGGGTAATCATCTTCTCTTTGGCATTTACACTGTTCTCATCAGATGGACTTATTACTACTCTTCTCTTAAAGATAGGGATAGGAACAGAGGGGCAAAACCTCCTTGGTGACGGCAATGCGGTGTATATCTTCCAGTCACTGCTTGGACTCTGGAAGGGACTTGGCTGGAGCTCAATCATATATCTTGCTGCCATAGCCGGCATCGACCAGGAGCAGTATGAGGCAGGCAAGGTGGATGGAGCAGGATACTTTAGATGTGCCCTTCATATAACCATGCCTGCAATGATAGGAACCTTTGTTGTACTCTTTATCCTAAACATAGGTAATTTCTTAAATACAGGATAGGTAAGCAGTACCTCTTTTTAAGAATTCACTTACAGCAGATAATATCGAGGTTCTTGATCTTTATGCTTTATAGAATGAGGTCTTGAAAAATATGGATTATTCATACGGTGTTGCTATTAGTATTATCAAATCCGTAGTCAGCGTTGTCTTAGTAACCTTTGCCAATCTGGTAGCTAAAAAGATGCGTGGCAGTGCGGTAGTATAGGAGGAGATTATGAACAATCATATTAAGAGCTCTGCTTCAAGACGTGTTTCAGGTATTTAACTATATATTTCTGCTTTTTATAACATTTATATGTATATATCCGTTTTGGTATGTTGTGATTTACACGCTTTCGGACCCTTCAAAGGCCGGAGAGGTTCCGCCTGTACTCATACCATCGGGATTTTCTTTGGAAAACTACAAGCAGATACTCACATTGAACGGCTTTCTGCCTTCTCTTGGTATTTCATTTGCAAGAACAGTAGCAGGAACCGTACTCAGTGTTGGAAGCTGTTCCTTCCTAGGCTACCTTTTCTCAAAGGAGAATATGCCTTTTAGAAAGTTCCTTTACCGTTTCCTCATACTTACTATGTATATAAGCGGAGGAATGATAGCTACCTATATTGTAATCAAGAGCTATGGACTGCTTAACACCTTTCTGGGTGTACATCATCCCTGAGTATGATTTCAGCATATAATGCAGTTCTTATTAAGACCTATGTAGAAGTCTCCTGCGTCTCTTGAGGAGTCAGCTAAAGCTTGACGCGTGCGGGGTACTCACCATATTTACAAAGATAATTTTCCCTCTCAAAGCCAATCACTAGCTACAGTGGCAGTATTTGTGGCGTGCTGGCCAGTGGAACTCATGGTTTTGATAAACCACATTTATACAAGAGGCGTAGAGCTAAAGACCTTGCAGTACCTTCTAGCTCAATTACTTGAATGAGGCACAGAGAATAGCAGAACAGCTTAGAAATGCTACTTCAAGTGCTGATGCAAGTGTACTTATGCAGGAAATCTCTTCAAAAGGGTATAAGATATGTCTATCACTGTACTTGGGCTATATGCTCAATATTCCTGTTCTATCCTTTATGCAGAAGTATTTTTGTAAAAGTAAAGTATCATGGTTGGTGCTGTTAAAGGGTTGATAAGAGAAAGGAGAGAATATGAGCTACAAATACGAAGAGCTTGATAAGAGGTCATAAGCGTTGTTCCATCTACAAGACAGGTGGAGTACAGCAGAGAGAATTTTGTGGATTTATTCATTTTACGGTAAATACTATACCAATAAGGAATGGGGGCTTGGGGATGAATCACCTGAGATATTCAATCCCTCATGACCTAGATGCAGAGAGCTGGGATAAGGCTGTAAGTGCCGGGATGAAGGGGTTAATCTCACCTGCAAGCACCATGACTGGCTTCTGTCTAGTAGCCATCCAAGTATACAGAACAGTGTAAGAATTCTCCATACAAGGATGGTAAGGAGATATAGTATGAAAGTGTCAGATGCCTGCAAGAGTACGGTGTTAAATTTGGTGTATCTTTTCCCTTGGGATAGAAACTGCGCTGTATACGTAGAGGAAGAGGATGTACCTTCATATCAATCAGATGACTGAACTTTACAGTACGGAGATGTCTCATACCTTTTGGATGGACGGAGCCTGCGGTGAAGGTCCTAACGGCAAGAAACAGGATATGACTGAGAGATACTATGCTATAGGTTGAGAATTACAGCCTGGAGGCTGTACTATCAATCTGTGGTCCTGATGTACGCTGGTGTGGTAATGAGCTGTAGTGAGAAAAGGAATGGAGCGTAGTATCAAAGCTATGAGCATCCCCTGCTTTTTACGGCAGAGCTTAGTCAGAAGGAAGATAACGAAGAATTTAGAAAAAGAGCGATAGACCCAACCAATGAGGAGCTTGGAAGCAGAAAGGTACTGGAGAATGAGCCTGAACTTGCCTGGTATCCTTCAGAGACTGACCTTTCCATCCGTCCGGGCTGGTTCTACCATCCTGAAGAGGACGATAAGGTAAGAAGCCTTGAAAACTAAAGGATATATACCTAAAATCAGTAGGAGGCAATACAGCCCTTCTCCTCAATGTCTGCCCTATGAAAAACGGAAGATTCCACGAAAATGACGTGAAGAGACTCGCTGAACTGGGAGACTTCATAAGGGAAAGCTTTAAGGATAATCTTGCTGATAAGGCAGAAATTACCTCCACACCTGAAAAGGGTGACAGAGGAGAGGATATAAGCAGTGTAAGAGCCGATAGCTATGAGACTTACTTTAAGACTGAGGATGGAAAAAGAGAGCTTTGCATAGAGCTTAAGTGGGAAGAAAGAGTAAAGGCTTCCTACCTGGTATTAAAAGAGAATATACTTCTAAGTCAAGAGTGGAGTCCTTCAAGTATATGAGGAAGTTAAGGGTGAGGGGCTATAAAGAGGTCTATGATGGAACTGTAATAGGCTATAAGAGAATTGTTGTTTTAAGTGGAAGAGAAGTTACGGGCATAAAGATAGAAATAACAGATTCAAGAATAGCACCTGCCATATCATTTGTTGGAGTATATTAAATCTCCACACTCCCACAGGAGCCTATTTCGGCAGCGAGATGCCCTTTAACGGGATAAAAACGTAAAAACGAGGGAGCATATACTTTCGTCGTTTTGTCCTCTACACGCAAGCCATAATCAAATTTTATATTTCACTTGCATCATTCTAACTTATTTATCCAGGTAACGCATACGTTCCTTTTTCTTTTTCCTTTTCTTTTTGAACTACAGGCTTTGGTTTCTCATAGGCATTATCCAGGTTATTTATCATCTTAGCCTTACACTCTGCACAAAAACGTCGGTTCTAATCATCTTGCCAGCAGTTATCACACTCAAAGGCAGATACGGATTCCTGCGAGAAGGAAAAGGCGTTCCTCCCTAATCCATTTTTAATCTGAGGAATAGAAACCTTACATTCTTTGGCTACGGTATTTATATTATGATGAAAGGGTTTTCACGGATATAATCCTTAGTTATCGCAAATTTCTTCTCGAGTTTCATACAATTGGGACATAGCCTTGGACCTGAGGGTGTAGTTGAACAGATTGCCACAAGCTTTTTGCAGTTTGTTACTTCCATCTATAATCATTCCTTTCCAAATATTATAATGCTGTACTGATGAGAGCCACAGAGGATAATGAGCCTTAAATCGTTAACACCTAGCTTCCTTAGCCTAGTGTAGCTCTTACTGAAGTCACTAAAAAGTACGTAAACCCTTGTCACTGCCATGCATCCTTAAGTGCTTTTTGCACAGGCATCAGCTGTACTTTCCTGTGGTATAAATATCGTCAATGAGGAGGACATTCTTTATATAATTTCCGTAATATTTTTGAATTTTTATTTACACGGAAGGCCTCTCTTAGGTTTTGCCCTGCCTTGCAATGTGATCAAGGTTCTTTGAGCAAAAGGGTGTTCTTTGAGCGTAGAAGATAATCCTCGGCAGCTGGTAGCCCAAGCCTATCTGCTAACTTTACCGCAATCGGTGCTGATTGATTGAAACCACAGAGTCAAAAAGTCTGTCAGCATGGATTGGAACCGGAACCGGATATCTACCTCAGTTTATCTATAATAGGGGCAAAAATGTTCGTATAGTTTGTCGGCGTAATAGTCTGCAAATTCCCTCCTGCCCTTGTACTTAAGGCGGATAATGAAGCCTTAACCGTGTTGTTATACTGCCACAGAGAAAAAGCCCTCTCAAAGCTAAAACTGTAGCTGTGAAACAGGTATCGCAGTACTCGGTAGTCTCCGATATTATCTGTCTTCCACACTTGTAGCAAAGAGGAGGAGCTACGGGCTTAAGTATATCCTTGCACGTATCACATACCCTGTTCCCTCTGGTATAACGATGTCATCACAGACAGGGCATCTTGCAGGATACAACAGATTAAGCAGTCTCTTAAACATACTACCTCCAAAGTGAGTGTAGGGTAGACAGCATAGCTCTATAAGGTCATTTAGAGACGCCTTCACCTTCTCTCTATCCTCCTTAAAGGTAACTCCGAACCAACTAGCTGAAGTTTTACCACCTCTCATCTATCTCGCCATCTTTTTAGAGCTCATTAACTGCATTTGGTATTAGAAACTCAGCCTTCAAAGGATCATTTTTATCAAGGTTATCGAGGAATGTCAAAAACTTTTTCTCAAGCAGAGGAAAGATTGAAGGGGTAAAGCCCATCATATTCTATTGAAGCGGTGTCAGTTAACGAGAGACTCCGCCTGTTGTCAAAAAGCATCAAGCTCAACCACCGTGTCACCCTCTCGTTCTATACCATAAGTTTCTTCTATAGATATAAGTTTTCCATCTTCATCGCATTTACATATGCCCCTGGTTACTTTTCCGTTGTCGCTTAGAGTGTTCTTAAGGGTATAACCAGCCAGGCAAAACCTTGGCTTTTTCCAAGTTAAGTATTGTGTTTGAAAGGAAAATCTGAGATTTTACATAAGGCTCCCTTCCATAGAAATCATCAGCATTTATTATAAGAAAAAGGCTCATCTATGTATTCCTTAACGGAAAGTATGGTCTGGCCGGTGCCCCAAGGCTTTGTACAGCCTTTAGGAATGTCATATCCATCTGGAAGGTCCTCTAAAGGACTGGAAGGCAATATGTATAGGGAACATTTGCAGCTTTCCATTATCCTTTTTCCTATAACTTCCATAAAATCATCATATATATCTTCTCTTATTATAATTACAATCTTATCAAAAGCCTGCTTTTAACGGCGTCAAAAATAGAATAATCCATTATTATTTCACCACCGGACCAAAGGAGTCGAGCTGCTTGATACCGCCTATCTGCTCCCCATACCTGCAGTACCATTATTACTAAGGAAGTAATGTTCTATACTAAAGTCCCCCGTATCTTATCTAATCCCTTGCTAGGGTATATAACAATAATAACACAATGAGTAGTGACAGTCAAAAAGGAAAAAGAAATATTGTTCTATGACGTGTAGAATAAAATATTATAAATTATTAATTCTACAAATGTAGTAGAAAAAATATAAATATTACAAATATTAAAAAATCTTAAGAAGGCAGGTTATATCTCTTAAAAGGCTTAAATACTGGATTGTTTTTAGCTAAAAGCCGGTGCGGAAGAATTGCACATTTATTACAAAAATTACATGAGTTTAATTCAAAAATTATCTACAAAAGGTTGACAAAAAGAATTTTTACTGTGGTATTATTTCATTTGTACAGTTAATAAATTTGTAACATATTGATTGTAAATTAAGTTATGAAGGTTCTTTTCAAGGAGGAAACTTATGCGTCGTAAAGATTTTATCCGCAGATGTGGGATGGGAATGGCAGTTGTTGCAGTATCAGCAGCAATGCTTTCAAATAATAGGGAAAGTTAAGGCTAGTAGTAACGCTAAGATTAGCGGACTTGCAGGTATTTCACTTTTTGTAGATAACGCTTATGTACAGGAGAGAACAGAGTAGTTAAGGCTAAAGCTTGACTCAGTAGTTCCTGTTGACAAGGTTCTTAGTTCTTTTAATTCTGATTTAGTTTCTGCATTTGGTCTAGATACTGAAACACTTGAAGGTGTGGTTGAGGGATAACCAGACAGCTAGCAGCACCTGCGATGAAAAGCGCAGACCAGACATCTGATGATTCTGACGATGGTGAGGAAGAAAAATAAGAGTGCCGACGAGTTGGAATCAACTGAAGATGAAGTTAAGTCTAAAGTATGAGAACATCGGTATTTCAATCGCAGATCCTTATGTAAATATAAGAAAGAAAGCCGGGAGAAGACAGCGAGATTATCGGTAAGCTTTATAAAGGAAGCAAGTGCGATATTCTTGAGACTAAAAGGTGACTGGGTTAAGATTGAATCCGGTAATGCCAAGGGCTTCATTAAAGCAGAATATTTAGCAAAGAGGCTTTGATGCTGAAAAGCTTATAGATGATTACGGCACAAAAGGTAGCTGAGGTTAAAGTAGAGACTCTTAACGTTAGATTTGAAGCAAATACAGATTCAAGAATTGCAACTCAGATTCCTGCAGGGAGAAGCTCCTTGTGTTAAAAGCAGAAGGGTGATTGGTATGAGGTTGCTGTCAGCGATGGCGATGGTGACGAGGACAAAATTACCGGTTGGGTTTTAGCTGACTATGTAAAGGTTAAGATTCAGTGGAAGCACGCTATTACAATAAAAGAAGAAAAGGCTGAGGAAGCAAGACAGGCAGCAGCTGAAGCAGCGTTAGAGGCACAGCAGGCAGCACTTAAGGCTGAGCAGGATGCAGCAGCTGCAAGACAGCAGCAGGCAGCACAGCAGAGCACAGGCTCAGGCAGCTGCACAGAGACAGACTGCACAGAGACAGAGACAGACTCAGACACAGACCAAGAATACACAGAAGGCCGTAGCACAGACACAAACACAGGCTAAGGTACAGACAAGTGCAGCAGGAAGCGGAAAGGGTCAGAATATCGCAAACTTCGCACTTAACTTTGTAGGCAATCCTTATGTATGGGGTGGCTGAAAGCCTTACAAGAGGTGCTGACTGTTCAGGATTTGTAATGTCAGTATACGCAAAGCTTCGGTATCGGTCTTCAATAGAACATCAAGAGCACAGGCTTCTAACGGCTATGCGGTTGGCATAGGGTGAATTACAGCCTGGAGACTTAGTATTCTATGCAGCCAACGGAAGAAGCATCTCACACGTTGCTATCTATATCGGTGGTGGAAGAGTTGCACACGCAAGTACTCCTCGTACAGGTATCATAGTATCATCTGTATATCATCAGACACCTTGCTGCGCAAGAAGAATTGTTAAGTAATTAAATAGAAATTTTATAGGCTATCATATCTATAGATTTATCCTTTTTGGATATTAAACAGATATGATAGCTTTTTGTTTGACAGGTAATTTCTCCCAAATTCCTTGTCAAATAACAAACTTTCGAGGATCGCACTCAGCGGATAAGTAGATGTCATTGAGCGACCTACACTCAGCAGTGAATCCTGATTTGTAGGAGTATTTCTTGTTTTTAGTTATAAGGATGAAGTGATATTGGATATATGTACTGCTTCTGTTAGAGGAAGACTTGCGGTTGACACCGACTAAATATTCAGAATCTTCTGAATTAAAAGAAAGTTTATAATAAACTTGACAAAAGGTCGCTTTTGTATAAATTGCACAAAAATGTAAAAATTAAATTGTGTGCATCAAGGTTATAAATATTTCTGAGGTGGATAATCATCAAAATTTATCCACAGGATTTATGTCGAAAACTAAGTCAATTAATGGTTATACACAGAGTTATCCACAATATCCACAAAAAATGAGGTATATCCACCCTGTCAAGGATGAAAATCTGTTTTTGTCTGTATTGATAAAAATGTGTAAATGCACTAAAAAGTATATTCAGACTTGACAGATATTATTTGAAACATTTTAGGTATCAGAATAATAATATTCAGATAATAAATAGAATATAGCAGAAAATTTTTAAGATATATTTGATTTTTATATTACTTTATTGTATAATAAAAGATAGCTGAAACCCATTTAGTGGGGTATAAACCAAGGCTGTAACAAAGTATTACAGCAGAAAGAGGTATGTATGAAATATGTTATAACAGGAAGAGGTACCAACGTTACAGACGGACTTAGGAGTGCTATTGAAGAGAAGCTTGGTAAGCTTGAACATTATTTTCGCACCGGATACAGAGGTTCATATTACCCTTAAGGTGAGAAAGACAGGCAGAAGGTTGAGGTAACTGTACCGGTGAAGGGACATATCATAAGAGCTGAGCAGGTAAGCGATGATATGTATGTATCTATTGATCTTATAGAAGATATAATCGAAAGACAGCTTAGAAAATATAAAACAAAGATAGTTGATTCAAAGCAGAATGTAGGGAAGCTTTACCTCCGAATTTATGCAGGAAGATGACTATGAGGATGAGGATGTGAAGGTCATCAGGACTAAGAGGTTTGCAGTGAAGCCTATGGATCCTGAAGAGGCTTGCGTACAGATGGAGCTTCTTAACCATAGCTTTCTATGTGTTTAGGAACGCAGAAACAGATGAAGTTAATGTTGTTTACAAGAGAAAAGGCGGAGACTACGGTCTTATCGAGCCTGAATTCTAATCTTAGATTGTGAACAAAATGTAAAAAAATGTCCCTTCGGGGCATTTTTTATTGAAACATTGTAAAAAGTAATGATAGAATGGATAACTATGAGTAAATGTATCACGAATATATAAGTGATTTGGATTTACCGATATATATTTTAACCCAAGAAAATGGGAAAAATCGAGCAAAAGAGGAAGATTATGAGTTTTATTGAGAAGATTTTTGGAAGTCACAGTGAAAGAGAAGTTAAGAAGCTTAAATTTGCAGTGGATAAGATAGAAGATTGGGACCTGCAATGGAAGCTTTAAGTGATGATGAATTAAAAAGCTAAAACAACAGAGTTTAAGGAAAGACTCGCAAAGGGTGAGACCCTTGACGACCTCCTCATCGAGGCTTTTGCGGTAGTCCGTGAGGCTGCTTGGAGAACTCTTGAGCAGAAGCCGTACAGAGTTCAGATTATGGGTGGTATCATTCTTCACCAGGGAAGAATTGCAGAGATGCGTACAGGTGAAGGTAAAACTCTCGTATCTACCATGCTGGTTTACCTCAATGCACTTGAAGGAAAGGGTGTACACGTAGTTACCGTCAATGACTACCCTTGCAAAAGCGAGATAGTGAATGGATGGGACAGGTTCATTCCTTTCCTTGGGCTTACAGTTGGCTGTATATTAAATGATATGGAGCCTGAAGAGAGAAGAGAGCTTATAACTGCGATATTACTTATGCTACCAACAACGAGCTTGGTTTCGATTATCTTAGGGATATATATGGTTATCTATAAGAATCAACGCTGTACAGAGACCTCCACTATGCGGTTATCGACGAGGTCGACTCTGTCCTTATTGATGAGGCTAGAACTCCTCTTATCATTTCCGGACAGAGTGGAAAGTCCACCAAGCTTTTATGAGCTTTTGTGATATTCTTGCAAGACAGCTCAAAAAGGTGAGGCAAACAAAGGAGCTAAGCAAGATTGATGCCATTATGGGTGAAGATGTAGTCGAGACAGGTGATTTCATAGTAAATGAAAAAGGATAAGAATGTAAGCTTACTCTCGATGGCGTGGCTAAGGTAGAGAAATTCTTTAATATAGAGAACCTTGCCGATGCTGAGAAACCTTGAAATTCAGCATAATATCATCCTTGCTCTTCGTGCACTAACCTTATGTTTAAGGATAAAGACTATATAGTTAAGGATGACGAAGTTCTTATAGTTGATGAATTTACAGGCCGTGTAATGCCGGGAAGAAGATATTCGGATGGTCTACACCAGGCTATAGAGGCTAAGGAAAAGGTTAAAGTTAATAGAGAAAGCCGTACTCTTGCAACCATTACCTTCCAGAACTTCTTTAATAAGTATAAGAAGAAAGCAGGTATGACAGGTACAGCTCTTACTGAGGAAAAGGAGTTTAGGGATATCTACGGTATGGATGTTATTACCATTCCTACTAACCGTCCTATACAGAGAATTGACTATGATGATGCCGTATACAAGACAAGAAAAGAAAAACTTAATGCCATTGTTGATAATATAGCAGAGGCTTATGAGAAGGGACAGCCTGTACTTGTAGGTACTATTTCCATTGAAAAGTCCGAGGAACTCTCAGATATGCTGAAGAAGAGACATATCCCTCACAAGGTACTTAATGCTAAGTTCCATGAACTTGAGGCTGAGATAGTTGCAGAGGCAGGTCAGAAGGGAAATGTAACAATCGCGACCAACATGGCAGGCCGTGGTACCGATATTAAGCTTGGAGAGGGTGTCCTTGAACTTGGAGGTCTCAGAATCATAGGTACTGAGCGCCACGAGTCAAGACGTATAGACAACCAGCTCCGTGGACGTGCAGGTAGACAGGGTGACGTGGGTGAGTCTAAGTTCTATCTCTCCCTTGAAGACGACCTTATGAGACTCTTTTGGTTCAGAAAGCTTAAGACCTTGTTTGATACTATGAAGCTTCCTGAAGGTGAGGAGCTTAACCACAAGATGCTTACAGGCGCTATCGAAAGAGCGCAGAAGAAGATGAGAGACAACAACTTCGGTATCCGTAAGAACCTCCTTGATTACGATAAGGGTAAAACAATGAGCAGAGAGATTATCTATGCGGAGAGAAGAAGGGTACTTGACGGAGACAGCATGAGAGAGGTTGTCTACAAAGATGATAGCGAAACTGTTGAGAACAAAGGTAAATATGTGCATAGGTGATGATTCTGTTGCAGAAGACTGGGATATTGCTGAACTTAACCGTTTGCTTTTGCCTATCTTCCCATTTGAAGAGATTAAGCTTACAGAAGAAGAGCGTAAGCACATGAGAAAGAGTGACCTGGTTCAGAAAGCTTAAGGAAATGGCAGTTAAAGCTTTTATGAGGAGAAAAGAGGCTGAGTTCCCAGAGCCTGAGCAGTTAAGAGAGATTGAGCGTGTTATCCTTCTTAAGGTTATCGATACCAAGTGGATGTCACACATAGACGATATGGATCAGCTTCGCCAGGGTATCGGACTTGCAGCCCTCGGACAGAAGGATCCTCTTGTAGAGTATAAGTTTGCAGGCTACGATATGTTTGATGACATGACTACCGCAATCAGTGAAGATACTGTACGTGCCCTTATGCATCATAAGGATTGAGAGCCTGTTGAAAGGGAAGAGGTTGTAAAGGTAACCGGAACCAACAAGGATGAATCCGTAGGGTAAGGCACCTGTATGAGAAGGGCTGAAAGAAGATCAGTCCCTAATGACCCTTGCCCTTGCGGAGTGGAAGGAAGTACAAACATTGCTGTGGAAGGACTAATTGGTTATCACATAGATAACTTTTTGAATGGAGTTACAGACATAATGAAAAATTAGAAGACTACATTAGAACAATACCTAATTTCCCTGAAGAAGGGTTATGTTTTAGGGATATAAGCACAGTCCTGTCTGACAAGGATGGGCTAAGGATGGCAGTTGACCAGATGGCAGCTGCACTCGGTGATGAAGACTTTGACATTGTTATCGGTACCTGAGTCAAGAGGATTTATCTTTTGGAGTACCCTATAGTACAATATGCATAAAGGCTTTTCGTACCTGTAAGAAAAAGAGTAAGCTGCCAGGAGAAACCGTATCTGTAGAGTATGACCTTGAATACGGATCTGCTGAGCTTGAAGTCCATAAAGATGCGATAAAGCCGGAGATAAAGGTTGTTATCGTTGATGATTTGATTGCAACCGGAGGAACTACAGAGGCATATGTAAGCTTATTGAGAAAGCTTGGCGGGAAGGTAGCTAAGATAGTTTTTCCTTATAGAGCTTGAAGGTCTTAAAGGAGAGAGAAGCTTAAGAACCTATGACATGAGTTTCTATAGTAAAGTATCCGGGAAAAGTAGATTTGCTTATAGTGGGCGTCAGTTCTGTGGCGCTCATTTTGTTTTATGAGAGTTTTGGCAGGGTGTAAGATGCACCTTAAGAGTATATTCATTCGGGGAAATATGAGCGTTATTGTTGAAATAATAAAAGGCTATTATATTTTGGAGTAGTTGAAGAATTACAGAATGGCTCCGGTAAGCTCTACAGGGCACATGAGTAATCTTACAGGATATTATGCCCTTAAATGTATCTGAAGGCTTCTGGAAGATGTTTAATGTGGTTATTCAGCTGGGAGCCATTATGGCTGAGTGTTACTACTGGAATAAACTATGGCCTATTAAGGAAGTAAAGGGTAAAAATACATCAAAGATGGGCACTATGAAAGTTGTGGGCGAAGATAGATTATTGCCTGCCTTCCACGGCTGTAGTAGGTATTGCCCTCGATGACTTCATAGACGAACATTTTCTACAATCCGAGTATGGTAGCAGCTGCACTTATAGTGGTAGGTGTTATCTTCATACTTATTGAAGGAAGATTTTGCTATATGAAGAAAACAACGGTAACTAAAGCTGTCTGACATAACATATAAAGAGCTCTCATAATAGAGTGTTTTCAGCTTTTTGGCAGCTATATTTCCGGGAACCTCGAGGTCCGGAGCTACCATAATAGGTGGGCTTATGTTGGGGCTCTCAAGAAAGGTTGCTGCTGAGTTTACATTTTTCCTTGCTATTCCTGTTATGTTTGGGGCGAGCCTCTTAAAGACTAGTAAAGTATCTGTTTGCAGGAGGATAGCGTTCACTGGTCTTGAAGTAATGGTGCTTATAATTGGTATTGTTACAGCCTTTCGTGGTTTCAATATTTGTAATAGGAGGCTTGATGAACTATATCAAAAAGAAGAATTTCATGCCTTTTGGCTGGTATAGAATAGCTTTAGGCATAGTGGTAATAATCTACTCAGCTTTGCGCTAAGCTTGATTTTTAGAGCTAATGGAAATATAATAGTCTTCATAAATATCCGATAAGAAAGGATGGTCTTTTTGAGAAAGCTTAGGTAAGGTATATGGCAGATAACGAAAAAAATAGTTGTAAAAAGATGCGGAAGAGGTAGAAGTAAGATAACTGATTACATGTCTTCCAATGAGAGTATTAAGAAAAAATGATGGCTTCTGAAAAGGAGCTTGATTCGTTTGCGGAATTTACGCCTAAGGAAGAACTTTTGATAAGTTAGTTAAGACCATATACGAATACCATCCTTCAACAGATATCAGCCTTATTAGAAAAGCCTATGAACTTGCCGACAGCTGCCACGAGGGACAGCTTAGAAAGTCCGGAGAGCCTTACATCTGCCATCCTCTATGTGTAGCTATCATACTTGCAGAGCTTGAGCTTGACAAAGAAACCATTATAGCAGGAATATTACACGATGTCATTGAAGATACGGCCTGTTCTCCTGAAGAAATAAAGGATATCTTTGGAGAAGAAGTCCTTCTCCTGGTTGATGGTGTTACGAAACTTACTCAATTACAGTATTCAAAGGATAAGGTAGATGTCCAGGCTGAGAACCTCCGTAAGATGTTCCTTGCTATGGCAAAGGACATAAGAGTCATTCTTATTAAGCTTGCCGACAGACTTCACAATATGCGTACTATGGAATATCAGTCTCTACAAAGCAGATAGAAAAGTCACAGGAGACTATGGACATATATTCTCCTATTGCACAAAGACTTGGTATCAACAAGATTAAGGTTGAACTGGATGACTTATCGCTCAAAATATCTTCATCCTGATGTCTACAAAGGATTTGGATGAAAAATCAGAGAAAAAAAGCCCTTGAAAAAGGTGAATTTATAAAAGTCCATTGAGCAGGAAGTGGCGAAAGCACATAAAGGCAGCAGGGCATAGAAGTACTATTGGCGGCAGGGTTAAGCATTATTTTCAGCATTTACAAGAAAATGGTAAAATCAGAATAAAACCCTTGACCAGATTTATGATGTATTTGCAATCAGAATAATAGTGGACAGCCTAAGGACTGTTATGCCTCCCTCGAGTGTAATACACGAGATGTATGTGCCTATTCCCGGCAGATTTAAGGACTATATAGCCATGCCTAAGTCCAATATGTATCAGTCCTTGCATACCACGGTAATAGGGCCTAAGGGACAGCCTTTTGAGATTCAGATTCGTACCTATGATATGCATAGGACGGCAGAATACGTATTGCTAGCCCATTGGAAATACAAGGAAGGCGGTGACGGTAAGAACAATAAGGCAAGCGAAAAGGCAAAAGTATAACTGGCTTGAGACAGATGCTTGAATGGCAGAAGGACATGTCTGATAATAAGGAGTTCTTAAGCGTCATAAAAGACGATTTGAATCTCTTCTCGGATAGTGTATACTGCTTTACTCCTACAGGAGATGTAAAGAATCTGCCTGTTGGTTCTACACCTATAGACTTTGCCTACAGCATTCATTCGGCTGTAGGTAATAAGATGGTTGGTGCAAGGGCAAACAGCAGACTTGTAACCATCGACTATGTTATCCAAAACGGTGACAGAATTGAGATTATAACCAGCCAGAATTCAAAAGGGTCCCAAGCCTTGACTGGCTTAAAGCTGGTAAAAAGTACTCAGGCGCGTTCAAGATAAATCAGTGGTTTAAAGACAGAGCTTAAGGAAGACAATATAACACGTGGTAAAGAAAGCTATGGCTAACTACTGTAAGTCTCATCTTATGTACTAAGTGACCTCTTAAAGCCTGAATTTATGCAGGTTTGTATGCAGAAAGTACGGTTTTAGGACTGGAGAGTCTATATGTGCCCGCTGTTGGGCGTGGAGGGGCCCTAAAAAGAAGGGCAGATTATCAACAAGTTAGTAGAAGAAAAAGAAGAAAAAAAGAAATATCTGAACTAACGGATGATGATATTTCTGGATAAAATATGAAGACCAGTCCGTTACTCCGGCAAAGACCAGCCAGTTCTAAAGAGGTGGAATAGTAGTAAAGGGCATCATATATGTGGCTGTTCATTTTTCAAAATGCTGCTCTCCGGTACAGGGTGATGAGTAGTCGGCTTTGTGACAAGAGGAAGGAATTTCCATACACAGAACTGACTGTATCAATGTGATGAATCTTCCCGAGGAGGACAGAAAGAGGCTTATTGAGGCTGAATGGTCGCCTGAGGCCACTTCCCAGACAGATAAGCTCTACACTACTGAAATCAAGGTATATGCAAACAACAGAAGCGGGCTTCTTATTGAGGTGTCAAGAGTGTTTACAGAGGCAGGCATAGATATAACCTCGGTATCTGCAAGAACCAATAAGCAGGGAATAGCTACTCTTGATTTGATGTTTGAGATAAAGGGAAGGAATCATCTTAACAGTCTTACCTCAAAGCTTAGAAGCCTTGACGGAGTAATTGATATAGAGAGGACAGCAGGCTGATGAAGATAGAAGTTGAAAAAGCTGGTGCTTGGTATGGTAGCACCAATGTATATTTAGTATTTTTACAATGGAAACTGCCTCATTATAGATCCATCTGATGAGGCAGAGAGGATATGACTGCATAGGAGGAGAAGGCAAAGCCACTTGCTATCCTTTTTACTCACAGCCATTTTTGACCATATTGTGGCTGCGCCTGCCCCTTGCTAAAAATACGGCATCAAAATCTATGCAGGAGGCTGAAAGGCAGCTCTTAGAGGATTCTAACCTCAATCTCTCGAGAGATTCTTGAGACGAGGATTTTACACTGGAGGCTGACGAGTACGTAAAGGGTGGCGATGAGCTTGATTTTTTAGAAGGACTAGGGTTTAAGGTCCTGTATACTCCAGGGCATACTGTGGGAGTATCAGCTTTTATACTGAAGACCTTGCCGATAATGAGAGCTTTTAAGAGGCAGCTTTTACAGGGAGATACCTTGTTGCGGGAAGTGTGGGCAGGGTTGACCTCTACAGGAAAGTGAAGATACAATGAAAAGGACGGCAATGGAAGTGATTAGAAGCTGCCTCCTGATACAGCAGTATTTCCAGAGCATGGGCAGCCACAACTATTGAAAGAGATGATACTGACAATCCATATTTAAGATAAATTAAATATGAAAATTACTGTAACTTTATCATAGGGTGTGAGTAGCTTTCACGCCATATCATTAATATTTTAGAAAGAAAATCGGATGATTGAAATCAGACTTGAAGATGCATCCTTTGAACAGGATATAAAGACCTTTGGTTCGAGCATTTTTAGTAGGGAGAAGATATGAAGGATTTCATTATGTGGCTATAAAGAGCCCCAGAGGTGGATGTAAAAAGCCTCTGACTATGTTCTATCAGTTCATAATGATGAAAAGCTGATAGAAATGTGGTTTCAAGGATGATATGAAAAAGACTGTAAAGATATAGAGTACAGTGAAGTAGAAGAGGATAGAAGATTATACAAAATGAACTAAAAAGGTATTATGCTCCATACTAAAAAGAATATACAGGTAGAAGAGCTTCCTTGGGAACTCTTACGGAATCCGTCCGACTAAGATAGCCTGTGACTATATTGAAGAGGGCAGATCTGATGAAAGAAGTAAGAAAGTTTTACCACGAGCAGTATCTATGCGGAGGAAAGACAGAGCTTTCCATGAGATAGCTAAAAGGAGAATTCACTTTTTAAGGGAGATGGATTATAAAAATGGATACAGCATATATATAGGCATTCCATTTTGTCCAACTACCTGTCTGCACTGTTCATTTACTCTTATCAATTGGTAGCTATAAGAAAAGGTAGGGAGAGTACTTAAAGGCGCTTTTTCAAGGAAATAGATTTTGCATCTACAATCCTGCCTCATAAAAAGCTACAACTCTCTATATGGGAGGAGGTACTCCTACCGCACTTTCAGCGAGGAACTAGAGCTTTTACATGATTATATCAATGTGAGCTTCCTATGGCAGGGGTTAAGGAATTTACCGTAGAGGCGGGAGAGACCTGACAGCATACAGAGAGAAGCTTGAAAGTAATGAAAAGGCTTGGCGTGAAAGCGTATGTCCATCAAATCCCTCAGACCATGTCAGATAAAACTCATAAGTTCATAGGAAGGATGCACGATGCAGAAGCTGTGAGACTGCCTTTCATATGGCAGGGAAGAGGGATGGAAGATATCAACATGGACCTCATTGTGAGGGCTCCCGGGAGAGAGTGTAAAGGATACCGAGTACACTTATCTGAGATAAAAAGCTAAACCCTGATGATCTTACAGTACACTCACTTGCAATAAAGAGGGCTGCGGCACTTAAGCTAAAAAGCGATGAACTATCAGACGTCATCCCTGCTGATACTGCGAGGCAGCAGGAGTTAACCTATGATATGCAGGAAAAGCAGCTATGAGCCTTATTATCTCTACAGGCAGAAAAATATAGCTGATAACCTTGAAAATGTAGGCTATGCAAGACCTGGCAAAAGAAGGACTTTACAACATTCTTATTATGGAAGAAAAACACCCTATCATAGGACTTGGAGCAGGCTCGTCCTGTAAGTTGTGTTTAGGGATGGTAATAGAATAGAGCGTACTGAAAATGTAAAAATTTGTTATGGACTATATTGAACGAATTGATGAGATGATTGAGCGTAAAAAGAAAAATTTTTAGAAGAATTTGGAGAGATGCTATAATGATTAAAGCTGATATCAATTCAGGCTGTAAGCTGTCCAGAAATTGTTTTAGAAATTGATTTGGATGACCTGATGAAACACGGTATAGTTGTAAGCAATCTGGCAGAAATGGTAGCAAAGAAGTTAGGGTGAGCCGGAGGAATTTGTTGAAAAAATGACTCAGGCAGGGCTTTTACACGATATAGGAAAGCTTCGTATAGCTAACTATCTCTACGGAAGGAAGGATGGAAGCTAAAGGTTGAAGAAATTAAATATGTGAGATGCACTCTGTGCTAAGCTATGGTATACTAAAGAAAACAGGGCTATGAGCATACCATACTTGATGCAGTTCTTTATCATCACGAGAACTATGACGGCTCTGATATCCTAACAACCTAAAAGGAAAACATACCGCTTGAACAAGAATACTTAGGATTTGCGATGTGTTTTGGTGCATTTGGTAGCACATAGGCCTTATAGGGATGCCTTTACAGTAGATAAGGCGATTAGGCTTATGATAAAGGAGATTAAGAACTATGATATGGCATGTTTTCTAGCCTTACAAAGGATAGTAAACAGCGAAAGCTTTAGTAAGCTTTCTAAGATAATGAAGAAAACAAAAAGAGCAGCAAAAACGTTTATCAAAAAGACATCAGTCAATTTAGATTTGTGGTAAGGAGATATGATTACAAACAGACCGAAGGAACCCAGGACTGGTTTGGGAAAATATGTGGAAACGCACCAGGATAGAAGCTATAGCAAGAGGCTTTGCTCTGCTTACAATATGGGAGAGATAATTACTCCTGCATTTGAACATACAGTGTTATTTAACAGAAGCGTGGGCGATACTACAGATGTGGTGCAAAAGAAATGTATACCTTTAAGGACAAGGAGACAGGAAATAAGCCTTAAGCCTGAAGGAACAGCAGGAACTATAAGGGCTTATCTTGAAAAATAATCTCTATGCACTTCACAGCCTATCAAGATGTTCTACTTTACACAGGCTTTTAGATATGAGAGACCACAGAGTGGTAGGCTTAGACAGCACCACCAGTTTGGGGTGGAGTTTCGTAGGTTCTCCAGAGCCTATAGTTGAGGTTGAGCTAATTACACTTGATAAGCGAATTTATTAAAAAGGGTGGCTTAAAAGGACGTAAAACTTCACATCAACAGCATAGGTTATGGAAAGTGCAGACAGGATTATAATGATGCCCTTGTAAACTATCTAAAGGACTATGAAGATGAGCTTTGCGAAGATTGTAAGGTGAGGATGAAGAAGAATCCTTTAAGAGTAATTGACTGTAAGGTACCAAGCTGTAAGGCTATAGTCGAGAAGGCTCCAAGGACTATTGACTTCTTAGATGATGAGTGTAGGGAGCATTTTGAGAAATTAAAGACTATGCTTAGTGAGCTGGGCATCCCTTATGAAGTAGATACAGGGATAGTAAGAGGGCTTGACTACTACACTAAGACAGTGTTTGAATTTGTGGATAAGGATGGCTTCACCCTCTGCGGAGGCGGAAGGTATGACGGACTTATCAAAGAAATAGACGGTAAGCAGGATATTCCTGCGGTTGGATTTGGTATGGGTATCGAGCGTATACTTTATTTTCTTGATAAAGAGGGAGTAAGCCTCGGTGAAATGCCTCATCCTAAGCTATATGTAGGGGTGATGGGCGATGAAGTTAGAGGCAAAGCCTTTGAAATAGTTACAAGGCTTAGAAATAAGGGCATTATCGTGGAAACTGACTATCTTGACCGTTCGGTAAAGGCACAGATGAAGTATGCGAATAAGCTTGGAGTAGACTTTGCTGTAGTTATAGGTCAGAATGAGATAGAGAGTGGTGTAGTTATGCTAAAAAGAAATGGAGACAGGAACCCAGACAGAAAGTAAATCTAAAGAGTTTGGAAACAAAGATGGTTTGCGGATAAGGAGATAAAAAGATGATGGGCAGAGACGGAAACGTGATGGTTTGGGATTCTGAGAGCAGATGTTCTGAGAGCTTACTCCTGCGAAATCCTGACTACTTACTTCCTGACAGCAACTTAGAATGCCAGCTTTTTTAGGCTGGCTGCCTCAGAGTTAAGAGTGTTTTTCTTTATAGACGCAAGAGGATGGAAATAGTAGTTTGTGGACGGAATGACATATAATATTCCCAATATACCTTATTTATATGATAAATTATTTTTCAATGAGGCATAGGTTTAAGATACATCGAAACTTAGCCGAGTAATGGGCTTAACAAAACTTTATAAAAAGAGGATGAAACAATGGCAGAATCAATGAAGGGTATGAAAAAGGACCCACAGATGTACGGAGCTTAGCAAGGCTGACGTGGGCAAGATGGTTACAGTAATGGGCTGGGTCGCTAAATATAGGAATAAGGGAGGTCTTATTTTCATAGACCTTAGAGACCGTTCAGGTATCTTACAGCTGATATATGAGGAACAGGACTGCGGAAGTGAAGTGATTTGAAAAGGCAGCAAAGCTTCGTAATGAGTATGTGGTAGCTGCTACAGGAGTAGTTACAGAGAGAACAGCTGTCAATGAGAACATACCTACAGGTTATATGAGATCAGAGTAAAAGAGACAAGATACTCTCAGAGGCAGAGACAACACCTTTTTGAGATAATAAACGATCTTAAGACTAAAGGAAGAATTGAGAGCTCAAATACAGATATCTTGACCTTAGAGACCTGATATGCAGGAAGCTTATGTAAGAGCAGGGTTCTTCACCTTATGCGTGACTTTATGGCAGATGAGGGATTTTTTTAGAGATAGAGACTCCTATTATGTAACTCTACTCCTGGAAGGGGCAAGAGATTATCTTGTGCCAAGCCGATGTAAATCAGGGGCACTTTTATGCGCTTCACAGTCACCGCAGGTACTTAAGCAACTTCTTATGCTTTCAGGTTTTGACAGATGTTCAGATAGCAAGATGCTTTAGAGATGAGGACCTATAGAGCAGACAGACAGCCTGAATTTACTCAGGCGACATAGACTTTCTTTTGTAGATGTAGACGATGTGCTTGATGTAAATGAGCGTCTTATAAAGCATATTATAGAAGAAACAAAGGGCATAGACATGAGAGCTTCCTCTTCCCTAGGATGAAGTGGAAGGATGCAATGAATGACTACAGCTCAGATAAGCCTGATACAAGATTTGAGATGAAAGCTTGTAGACGTATCTGAGAGTAGTAAGGGCTGTGGCTTTGGAGTGTTACTTCAGCTCTTGAAATGAAAAACAGAGTGTAAGAGGTATCAATGTAAAGGGACAGAGCAGGCATGCTCACGCAAGAAAGATTGATGCGCTTGTAGACAAGGCTAAGGGCTTTGGAGCCAAGGGACTTGCATATCTTGCTGTAAATGAGAGACAGCACTTACAAGTCCTCTTTCTCAAAGTTTATGACAGAAGAAGAGCTTGATAAAGCATGTTCAGACTATAGAAGGGTGAAAAAGGAGACTTACTTCTTTTTGCGGCTGATAAGACTTCCCTTGTATGGAATATCTTGGTGCACTCAGACTTGACCTTGGCGAAGAGCTTGGACTTATAGACAAGGTAAGTTTAACTTCCTTTGGATGAGTGGAATTCCCTCTTCTTAGCTGGAATGAGGATGAAAACAGGGTTCAGGCTGAGCATCATCCTTTTACTGCTCCTATGGAAGAAGACTGGGTAAATGCTGACAAGGATCCAGGAAGCATAAGGCTAAGGCTTATGACATAGTATTAAAGCAGCTATGAGCTTGGTGGAGGATCTGTAAGAATATACCAGGATGATGTACAGGAGAAAGATGTTCGAGCTCCTTGGCTTTACTAAAGAAGAGGCTCACAACAGATTCAGCTTTCTCCTTGATGCCTTCAAGTACGGAGTGCCTCCTCATCACAGGACTTGCTTATGGAGTAGAACAGATTTTGTAATGCTTCTTGCTGGTGCTGAAAAATATAAGAGGTAATAGCCTTCCCTAAAAATAAGGATGCAATGGATCTTATGCTTGGTTCACGGGCAGGGTTGATACAAAGCAGCTTGATGAACTGGGAATTGAGGGTTAAAAGCAAAAGAAGATTAGCTAAAAATATATCATATTTTTAAGACTTTTGATTGTTTACAAGATTAAAAATGATGTTTCTATTGATAACATGTTAAATAAATGGTATATAGGTTATAAGGCTGTGTAGTGTCTATAGCCTATATACCAATTTATCTATGGGAAATTAATCAAGGAGAAAGCTATGAAGGTGAAAATAAAGTAATTTTCGGTAAAGCAAAAGACGGTTCAGATGTAAAATGCTATACGCTAAGCAATGAGCAGGGGAATGACAGTTAGCCTATTAAATCTTGGAGCCATAGTAAAAGATATCCTTGTTCCTGATAAGGACGAAAAGCTGTTGATGTTAACCTTAGCTATGACAGTGTAGAAGGCTATTATGACAATCTTGAAGCCCTAGGAAGCTTTGTAGGGAGAAATGCAAACAGAATAGGCGGAGCAAGAGTAAGCATAGAACAGGTTACCTATGAACTTGAAAAAGAATGACGGAGAGAATAATCTTCACAGTGGAAGCCACCGCTCTCACTATATGATGTTTGATGCAGAAGTCTTTGAGGATGAGTATGCCATAAGGGTAAGATTTATGCGTACATTTAAGGATATGGAACAGGGATTCCCGGGTAAGGCAGAACTAAGCGTAACCTATACACTTACAGAGGATAATGAACTTATATTAGAATACAGGGGGGTATCTGATAAGGATACTGTTATTAATCCTACCAACCACAGCTACTTTAACTTAGACGGAGAGGGAGATATCCTCGGACACAAACTCTACGTAAATGCGGATAGATTTACGGCTATAGGAGAGGATATGATTCCAACCGGTGAACTTGTAGATGTATCAGGCACTCCTATGGATTTAAGAGTAGCCAAAATGGTGGGAGAAAGAGTAGACTCAGACTACCACTATATTAAGCTTCAAAGAGGCTATGATCACAACTATGTATTAAACAATACTTTCGGAGAGATAGAAAAGGTGGCGGAGTTTTCATCTGATAAAAGTGGAATATCAATGGAAGTGCTGACGGATTTGCCTGGAATGCAGATATACACTGCTAATTTCCTTGAAAATAAGAAGGGAAAAGGGGAGCTGTATATGGCAGACGGTCGGGATGTTGCTGAAACCCAGTATTTTCCAAATGCCTGCAATGAGAAAAGCTTTTAAGTCAAGTCATAATAAGCTGCAGGAGAGGAATATAGAAGCACTACAGTATTTAAGTTTAGGGCATAAAAATACATCTGTTGTTTTGAAAAACGATTTAATATTGTTTTACAACATAGGCTAAAATAGTGTAAACTGAGTTGTATTAAAACAGGGAAAAAAATAATAATGATTGGAGAAATGAAAAATATGAAGAAAACCCGTTATTGGAATTTCAGGAAGTCTTATAATTGACTCTTCAGCAAACTTTGCAGGCTATAAGGGTCATATGTAAACAATGATTATATTCTCTCAGTGATTAGGAATGGTGGTATTCCATTTATTATTCCATTTAATGAGAATGAAGAAGTTGTTAAGGCACAGATAGAAATGGTAGATGGTCTGCTGCTTTTCAGGCTGGACAGGATGTAGCCTAAAATTATGGAGAAGAGCCTACTCCAAAACTTGGCGATATTTTTCCTGAAAGAGATGACTTTTGAATACGGTCTCTATAAGGCTGCACTTGAAGCAAATAAGCCATACTCGGCATTTGTAGAGGCGCACAGATAATTAACACATATTTTAACGGAAGCCTCTATCAGGATCTTGAGCTACATTGGAACGGAAGTACTAAGCACAATCAGGTAAATTCTCCATCAATGGTAACACATTCTAGTTACTGATTGATAAGTCTTCAAAACTCTTTGATATCTTTGGAGGAGAAAAATTAGAGTAAATTCCTTCACCATCAGGCAGTGAAAAAGGTGAGGAGACGGTCTTGCCATATCTGCTAAAAGCTCCTGACGGAGTTATTGAAGCCATTGAAAAAGACTGATTATCCTTTCCTTGTTGCAGTACAGTGGCATCCTGAGATGTTGCACCTGACAGTGAAATGATGAATAAATTATTTATACGCTTCATAAAGGAGGCTGCGAATGAATATGAAATTCTGGTCTATAGTACTGCTTACAATCAACTCAATCATCAGTACGGAATTTTCGCTTTCACTGGAGGAGTTACAAAGCAGGCAGGAAAGCATAAGCGCTTTTATATATATTTGTGCAGCTGTATTTGCAGCAGTGCTGGCAGTAACCTTTGCGGCAACAAGTAAGTACGTGAGTTTAAAAACAGTGCAGCTTACTCCTATGCTAGAGCGGCCTTTGGAAATGCCAATGCAGAGCATATTCATAGAATAACCAGATATGTGTCTGCAAGTATTGCCTGAGGAGTTATGGCTACAGGTGTAGTAAAGAATGCACTTTCAATAGCCGGAGCATGGACTCTAAAAATATGGTTAATGTGACCGTTGGATTTCTAGTGCTTATGCTTCTTTTTATTTATAATAAATGTAAAGGGATACAGCCTTCTTAACCCTCATAGTGATCTCTCTACAGCAGGCAAAGATGGCGGCACTGCTAATACTATAGTTGCGGGTATTGTAATTATTAGTTACTACAGGTGAATCATATTTCTGATGTAGAACTTCTTAAAAATGCAGATGGAGTGCATTCATTTCCTGCAATGGATGCAACTGTGTTTGTAACAGCAGTTATATCAGCCTTCTATGCATTTACCGGATTTGAAAGCGTGAGCCTCGGGTGCAAGTGATATGGAAAATCCTGGAAAAGAATCTACAAAGGCTATTCCTCTTGCCATCAGGTATAATTGCTGTAATTTACTTTGGCATCGTGCTGGTGCATGATGATAAACCCTGTTGCCCTTGTGCAGTCAGAAGAGGTAGTGGTACTTGCCTCAGTATTTTTCCAATAAGATAATCAGAGGAATTATGTTTTAGGTGCTCTTATTTCTATGTTTTGGTATCAATGTAGCCGCTTCATTCCATTCTCCTAGAGTATGTGAAGCAATGGCTAAAAGATGCATCTTTACCTGCCTTCCTTGGAAAACGTAATGCCAATGATATTCCTCTCAATGCCTTCGTTCTTACAGCAGCCCTTGCGATTATAGTACCTATGTCATTTATGTATGATATACAGGGAATAATGATAATTAGTGCAATAGCTAGATTTGCCCAGTTTATCATAGTTCCTCTTGGTGTTATGTGTTCTTTTATGGGCAAGCAGAAAGAAGAGTTATCGATGCCAGAAAAATGTAGTCACAGATGTGGTTTTTCAGTAATTTCAGTTGTCCTCACAGTTGATTCTACTGTACAAGTTTAACTGGAAGGGTCAGTTCTCAGTTACAGATGATACAGGGCTACACGTATTAACTGGTATGCAATCATTGCTATGATAATAGGGATATGTGAGTACTTCCTATGGCTGTATATATTAATTCAAATTCAAAGAAAAAAATAAGAACCGGAGGTAGTAACAGTGAAAGGATTAAATACAAAAGATGCTTCACGGTTATCCGGTAATTGACGGATATCAGGTGCAGCTCAATACCAGTATCAGACGTCTACGTTTGACCAGAAAAGCTGTTATGTAGATCGGCAAGAAATACAGCTATACAGATTTGGAAACCCTACAGTTATGGCACTTGAAAGCGCAGTAGCTAAAGCTTGAGGTGCAAAACATGCACCTGGTATTTTCATCAGGAATGGCAGCAATCAGCAATGTGCTTATGCTTGCAGGGAGGCGAGGTAGTCACGTAATCTTCCCAAGCGAGGTGTATGGCGGTACCTTTCCAGTTTTGCTACAGAGGTTATGCCAAGGCTGAATATGGAGTTTCCTTTCCATGATTATGACAATTTGGAATTGGTTGAAAGCACAATAAAGGAAAAATACCAGGATTCTCTACATTGAGACACCATCAATCCTCTCCTTAAGGTGACGGATATAAGAAAGCTTGTGAGATAGCAAAAGAGACATAAAGCTAATTACAATAGCAGACAATACCTTTATGACTCCCTTTTTATCAGCGTCACTTGAACTTGGGGTGGATATCGTTGTAGAAAGCATGATAAGTTCATAGACGGCCATATAGTGACGTGGTGGCGAGCATAGTCGCAACCAATAGTGATGAATACATTGGCTGTCTCGGGACTTTTCAGAAAAACTTCGGTGCCATCATGGGAGTTGAGGATGCCTGGCTTGTGCTTCGTGGAATGAAGACTATGGGACTTCGAATGGAGAAGTCTGTGTCTAACTGCAGCTGCTATCTCAGAGTTTCTTGCTAAGCAGCTAAAGATAAAGACAGTATATTATCCGGGCATACCATCCTGCAGATACTATAAGATACAGATGAGTCAGGCAACATCAGGTGGGCTGTACTTTCTTTTCAAGTTCCACAACAAAGAAGATATGGATAAGTTTGTTGAGAGAATCAAAGAAATGCCTATTTATGCAGTAAGCCTTGGAGGTGTTGAGTCAATTATTTCTCACCCTGCGACCACTCACATAAATGTATGTCTAAGGAAGACAGACTAAAAATGCAGAGTTACAGATGAGATTCTAAGACTTTCCTGTGGTAGTGAGGATATCGAAGACCTTATCGAAGACTTAGAGCAGGCACTAGCAGACTAAATACTTTGGCACTGAGTTACTGATTAAATCTAACGCATTTTTCTTTTGGAAGATGAAAGTTTTCAAATAATTTGTAATAATACTGATGGTGGTAGCTATATTGCATAGATGTAGATTAGATATCATTGGGGGATAAAAGCTATGGACTATATTGAAGTAAAGATCAAATGAATAATAATGTCAGGCACAAACTCAAGGTTTCATATAACCATCAGAAAGCAATGTCAAAATTGGTATGATTGATAAGGAAAATTCATTTAGCACACTTGTAGACTGCCAACTGGGTGGAGGAAGACCCTATCTGCATCAACTTGGCACATGAAAAATGCGATAGATAAGAATAAAAGATAATATGGATCGCACTAGACAAAATGTTGCTTGACCAGACTGCAGAGTCTTTTCAAAAATTTGCTTATGCGAGCGAATACTTGTATAGTGAGTTACATATAGAATAGTGTCGGGCTCTACAGAACATGTAGATAGTGCATTTCTGCAAAAAGATAATCCTAATTTTAGTAAAGACAGTATAGGAAGAAATCTAGAAGCGCTCGATAGATGGTTAAAAGGAGAACAAGAGGTTTATCTTGTTACGATGAAGCTCATCATCTACTGCAAAAACATATAGAAAAGATTATAAAATATATTGAAGAACAGGTTCCTAACCTGAAAAATTTTGGGACTTACAGCTACACCTTTTTTGAGAACTTCAAGGAAGAAGGGACTTTTAGCCAAGTATGAGATGGAATTGATGTTGGGAAAATGTAGTAAAAGGTGATTTGGGCATAACTTACCAAAATAGGATTAAAAGAGTTAATGAGGTTCGAGAATACTGTCTAAGCCGGTCTTTGAATGTAAATATACTGATGAGGACTTTGATTGTAAATCTCAGGTTAATGCATTAGAAAGTATTCAAAGGCTAGATATACTTCAGATCAGCTTGCAGAAGAAAATGACTTCAAATGCAGCGCGTAACAAGTTAATAGTAGATACATTTATTGAAAATAGAAAGGAATATGGTCAGACTATTGTGTTTGCGGTAAATATTACACTGCACAATTTCGTTAAACAAATTGTTTGTACCAAAGTGAGAATTAAATCAGATTATATAGTATCTGATATTAGGGATTTAATTACTGTGTAACGATATCAAGAAAGGATAACGAAAGAAAACTCCAAGAATATAGAGAGGCAAACCACAGGTGCTAATAAATGTCAATATTTTTAACAGAGGGTGTAGACTTACCACAAACTAGACAGTATTCTTAGCAAGGCCAACTGTTTCAAAAATTTTGATGACCCAAATGATTGGAAGGGCTCTTCGTGGTACTGCTGCTGGAGGCACATCTGAGGCTCACATAGTATCTTTCGTTGATAAATGGAATGAGAATATTGCTTGGTGTAATCCGGTTTCATTATTTAGCGAGGAGGGGGTTAATGATGTTGAATCGGATGAAATAAGAACCAGATTAATTTGATTGCAATTTCAAAAATTGAAGAATTTGCAGCTATGCTTGATGATACAATAGACACCAATGCTATTGAGAGTATTCCATTTATTAAAAGGATACCCATAGGGATGTATGCTTTTACCTACTTGACGGAAGATGGAATGGACTTAACTTATCAAGTAATGGTATATGATAGTACTAAAGATGCTTATAAAATGTTAATGAATTCATTATCTGACTTATTTAAAAGAATATAATGTTGATGAAGAGTATCCTAGTAAAGAAAATATTGGAAGGAATTGGAAGAACAATGCAGGTCAATATATTTTGTGGTGAAATGGTTCCACCATATGAGAGTAGAGACATAATACATGTTTGAAATATTATGCTCAATTTGATGAAGCTCCTATGTTCTACACATTTGATGAAATTGATAAAAATAAAGCTGATATTTCTAGCATCGCACAGTATATTGTTGATGAGGATATGGGACCAAGAAAAGAAAAGTGAGTATTTAGAAAAATTTGGGAAAACAAAGATGATAATCTGTTGAGACTTTTCTTTGGTAGGAAGATATATTTCATAAAGCAGATTGATCTTGAAATGCTTAAAATTACTGATAAGGATATATTTATGAAGAAAGTAATGTAAAAATATGGCAAGCGTTGTTTTTGAGGACATGCCTCTTAGTGAGATAGGTAAAAATAGCACCTGACGTTGAAAAAGAACTTAGAGATAAAACTTTTGAAGCAGCACTAAATGATAAAGTACTATATGAATGTGCAATATGCAAAAAGGCTTTTTCTAACAGGATACCTCTTCAAATAGACCACATAATTCCAATGAATAAAGGTGGTAAAAACTACCGAGGATAATCTTCAAGTTCTTTGCAGACAATGCAATGGGCTTAAAAGTGATAGTTTAGAGGTAAGCAATTGAGGTGAAACAAAATGGAAGAGTTATTGTATGATATACACACACTTGCCAAATATTATTATAGTAAATAATTTGTCAGCAAATGAAATAAGTAGTTTTTGTCTCGAGTATGGAAATATGAGGGTATATATTTGCCACTGAAATTACAGATTTAATAAAAAGAAAATTTTTGATTGATGTTTCAGATGAAGTAAGTTATTGGCAAAAATAAAGCAGATTTTGATAAAAGAATTTCAGGCAATAAATAATGATCTTAAGACCATTGGAAGTGAAGTTTCTTTTGTTTCAGAAGAAGACTACTATAATTTGAGGTCATATTTTATGGAACTTGAGCTTACAATGATATTTCTTGGAAATAAAAGATTATATAAGGATGAAACTGAGAACCTTATTACATGACTCATGGATATAAAAGGAGGTGCAGGATTAAACCGTTATTTTAAGCAGTGTGATATTTTTATCACATCGAAGCATTCGTTAGGGGAGAGTGGTCTGTGACTTAGAGAAAATTGCGTTGGATGATATGATTATTTTTCGAGTTTTGAATAATCCAAGAGAGTATGTTGTAGCATTTGAAGAATGTAAGAATAATTGCTAAAAAGATAGTTGCCTATTTGAAAAACAGTAGCAAATCCAGATAAAAAGAATTCCACACTGTTTATTTTTAATAACTAATACTTAAATAAAAATCATAACAAAAATACCATAGAACAGGTTATCTGAACATAGAGACCGACTAAAACAGTGCAAAACTAAAGGAAAAATAGCTGATTTAAGGAGGATAAAAGTTTGTATAAATCTTAAGTAACCCCGAGACTATGAAGATAAGTCTGTAAATAAAAATCTTCTATGATAATATAGGGTGGAAATCTTTAAGATAGGATTTTTCACCCTTGTGTTATATATAACAGTTAAAAAGTGTATGTCAATACAGGGTGTCTAAGCCACCCACGTCTTTCTACCACTGTATTCTATTCAGAGCAGTCGTCCTTCATACATAATGCTTAACTCACTGCAGACCTGTGCCCAGTTTCGTATCGTGGTAGTCCATTTTTTAGTTGCCTCAAATGTGGCTAAATACAAGAAGCATCAGGAGGGCTGTATCGCTTGGAAATACGCTTCTCTGACGGTTAAGCTTTACGATAGGTGGAATTAAAGTAATTCTATAGCATTGGTTGTATAAATGTACCTTTCTAACAACGGAAGAAAACTTGAAAAATAGGAGAAATAACATCCAGTTATCTTTCCAGCGTTTCATTGCGTTAGGATATTTTTGGTGTCCATTTTCCTGTCACCTGTTCCAAAAGCACTAGAGCTTTCTTTTCATCAGAAGCTTGGTAAATGGTCTTCAAATCTGTCGCAAATGCTTTCCTGTCTTTTATCAGGTACATATTTCAATGTATTACGAACCTGATGAACAATACATCTTTGATACTCTGTTTTAGGAAAAGCTGCTCAATGGCTTCCTTTATGCCGGTAAGACCATCAGCGCAGATTACAAGGATGTCCTTCTCCTCTGTTTTTCAAAAGCTCATTTAGTACGGATAACCAGTATTTTGAACTTGCGTTGTCACCTACCTGTATTAAAGCACTTCTTTTCTTTCCTTCAGTATTGATACCTAAGATGACATAGGCTGCAAAGCTTCCTTATTACGCCGTTATCACGGACAGAATAGTGGATAGCATCAATATAAAGGATTGGATAAACTTCATCTAATGGCCTGTTCTGCCAGTCTTCAATCTGAGGCAGGATTTTATCTGTTACATCTGAAATGAAACCTTCAGACGTTTCAAAAACCATATATGTCCTCTATTGTCTCTGAAATCTGCCTTGTTGTCATTCCTTTGCATACATGGATATGATCTTTTGGTCCAATGTCTGAAATGTCTTTCTGACGCTTTTTAACAATCTGAGGCTCGAAAGTAGACTTGACGATCCTGAGGAACCTCAATTCCGACCCTGCCCATAGCTGCACTGTTAACCATCTTAGGCTTATAGCCGTTTTTGTAGATCATCACTTTCATATCTCTCAGATTTACCATATCTAAGATGTTCATCCATTTCTGCTTCCATCATCTCTTTAATGGTTCCACCTAAGAGATCTTTAAGTGCATCCTGAATGTCTTCAGCTGTTTCAATATCATACTCTTGAAGTAGTTGCTGAATGATGTTTCTTTTACCTTCAGTCATTATAACCTTGTGTACGGTTTCTTTTCTCTTTTACATAATAAAAAGTATCTATGATTTATATTTTATCATAGAAGACCTATTGCTTAATAGCTATTTACAGAAAAAGTTTCACATACTCGTAACCCCATTAAGTGATCTCTAAGAAACTAAATAAAAAGTCTTTTCCCTCTTTTTATCACTAATAAGCTTCTCAAGGATTTTCATTCATAGCTATACTACCTCCTACGCTTTACTTAAACCCTACTTTATGACTTAGCTCTGCAAAGCAGCAACAACCTCCTCTGAAAGCCCTGTAAACCTAGAAATAAAATCAAACCCGAGGCCCACTGAGCTCATATCTTTAGCAATTCTAAGTTTTTCTTCGTTTGCACCTTCAATTTTGCCTTCAATTTTGCCTTCAATTCTACCTTCAAGTATACCTTCTTTTACGACCCGCGTTTCTCACTTTTCCCTCTTTTCATCACTAATAAAGCTTCTCAAGGATTTCATTCATAGTCTTACTACCTCCTTCACTTGATTTTAATCTTGACTTTTAGTTCACTTGTTATAGGGAACTCATCATTACTATAAGCATCATTGTCAGTAAACAACTTCATCAGCCTTGCAGGCTTAGAACCATCATAATTAACTGTATTTACAAATATCTCAGTCAGACCATCCTCAATCACCTGACCTGTTTCCTAACCACCTTATCTATGTGGTAGAGAGAAGCCCACTGTCAAATATATCAAACTTGATATAAACACAATACACACATCAGGTATGAAACTCAAACCTTTTTACCCTGTTTTAGCTATATTTGTAGTCAAAATAGCAGCATTATAACGAGCTCTCTTTAGATGATTATCATCATCTGCCTTTTGCACCTCAATATTAATCTGCCTTCCATCACCTGTTACACACTTAGCGTCTAGCACCACAGAGCGGCCACTTAGGTTCTTCCCCTGCCACTGCGGTATCGCTTCTACGACAGTAAGTCCATCATCTTCAAGAATAACTCTTAAAATCTCTTCACAGAACTCCTTGTGTTCTGCCATCTTGCAAAACATCAAATCATCAATAGGATTCAGCAGCTTTGCATACTTTTCAAAATTTTTTTTTTCTGGCATATAGTCCTTTCTTTCTTTGGGTTTGCTATAATGCCCTTATAGACATTATAGCAGATGAAATTAAAATGTTAAATAGATTTTCCTGCTAAGTAAGACTTAGATACTCAGGATATGGTAAAGTCTGAGGTGGTTACAATAATCAGAACTGCTTAATGCTAGATATCAAAGAACTGAACACTTTTTGCAGTGATTATTTGGGAGAAAAAGGCAGCAATCAGTATAGACAGATATCGAACACATATCACATATAATCAGATATCGAATACATATTTCGCACAAATCATAATAGCTAGAAATACCGCTTAGTGACTATTGTAACTCACCCCGACAAGAAGTATTATATATGAAATTCAAATAAAAACAACGGCAAAGTGCACAAAGTTTTAGAAGAAAAAGTGTACAAAAATAACCAGAAACCGTACACTTTATTAGTGAGCGGTCCCTTTATATTAAACAAATGGTATCAAAAAAATTGTGACACAACATCATTTAATTTTACTTAGTTCCATAGATTCTATCACCGGCATCTCCAAGCCCGGGGAGAATATATCCACTTTCGTTTAGCTGTCTATCGACTGCACCAATGTAAATATCTACATCAGGATGAGCCTTACTAAGAGCTTCAACACCCTCAGGCGCAGCTATGAGGCAGAGAAAAGCGAATACTCTTTATTCCTCTTGCCTTAAGACGGTTAATAGCAGCTATGGCTGAACCACCTGTAGCAAGCATTGGATCAACTACAAAGATATCTCTTTCATCAGCATCCTTAGGAAGCTTACAGAAATACTCCACAGGTTCTAAAGTCTCTTCATTTCTGTACATGCCGATGTGGCCTACCTTAGCGTTAGGTATGAGATTAAGTATACCGTCCGCCATATGCAGTCCTGCACGAAGAATAGGTACAATACAAAGCTTCTTTCCTGCAATTTCCTTAACTATTGTCTTCTCTAAAGGTGTCTCTATTAGCTTATCTGCAAGATGAAGATCTCTGGTTGCCTCGTAGCAAATGAGCATCGCTATTTCTGAAACCAAGTCACGAAATTCTTTAGTTGATGTATCCTTGACACGCATAATACCGATTTTATGCTGAATTAACGGGTGATCCATTACTATTACTTTTGACATGATATCCTCCTGAATATACTGGCTGAAATTTCCCTAAACGTATCTACTAAATTTTTAATTCAATAAAGTAATAATTACAAGAGGGTATAGGAAAATAAATTAAAAAGTGTGTGCATTCTGCGAAGAGAAAGTTAATTGCTTAAGAAACTAAAGAAGAATCTTTAAAAATAAAAATGATTCCCCGACAAAGCGGGGAACCATTTAGAAAAGAACTAATATTACTTGTTGCCTGATGTGCTTGAGCTGCTTGTTGTAGAAGAAGTTGTGCTTCCTGCAGCAGAGTAGTGCTACCTGTAGAAGAAGTCTTGCTTCCTGTAGCAGAAGTAGTGCTACCAGCAGCAGAAGTATTTGCATTGCTTGTTGTTGAAGCGCTCTTATTTGCTGAAGCAGAAGTATTTGTAGTGCTTGTTGTTGTCTCTTTCTTTCCACATCCTGTAACAAGACCTGCTGTACCAACAGCAAGTACAAGACTGCAGCTAAAACTAATTTTGTCTTTTTCATTTTTTTAATCTCCTTTTTGTGTTTTTGTTATTTTCCTGTTTGAAAAATTACAGTTATAATAAATAGCACTATGAGAATGAAAAAGTCAATAAAAACAGATAAAAAAATACACAGATTATTCACAAAATCAGATTAATATCTTTACAATAAAAAAAGCCGCCTGCAGGCATAAAACCTACAGACAGCCTTCATAAGTCTATATTCCAACTATAATCAGATGTCTATAATGAGTATAACTACTGAACAGGCTTAAGAGCTCCATCAATTTCAGCAAGAGCCTTAGCTCCACCCTCCACAGTAAAAATCTTGCTCTTATCGATACCGGCTTCAATTAAGATACCTGTTGTCTTTTCAGCACCTCTTTTACCTGAGTTACATACGATGTAGATGTTCTTTCCATCATTAAGCTTAGAAGTAGCATATTCCTTCATAGCTGATTCAAGAGAAGTATCCTCAAGAGGGAAGATAGGCTGCCACTCTGAACCTTCAACAGCACCCTTCTTATAGTTCTCTTCTTCTCTTACATCAAGGATATGGCTGTCTGTAACCTTTAATACATCAGCAGCAGGAATATACTGATAAGCTACTGCAGAAGCAGTACTTGCAGTAGAAGTCTTACTTGTGCTATCGCTTTTGCTTCCACAACCTGTTATTGCACCTGTGGTACCAAGTGTAAGTGAAAGTGCAGCTACCAATGCGATAATCTTTGTCTTTTTCATTTTGAACTCCTTTACTCTCTTTTCATTTACAAAAATGTAACATGTACTTTTATCACGATAACTTAAATAAGTCAAATAGAAATGCGCAATAAAGAGGCATATTTATTATAAATGATTATAACTACAATTAGTTTTGATTATCATACCACTGTGAAATGTATTCTTAAATATGAAGTACCAAAAAAACTATATTGTATTCTAAAAAGTACAATATATGCGTATTTCAGGGCTTTTTATGTATTAAAAGATAAACATTATCAAAATTAGTTGACTTTAGATTGTGCGTAATCTATATTTAAGTCAAGAAGCAAAACAATAGTTAACAAAACTTATACACTAAGTGAAAGAGGTTAATGATGAGAGAAGAATGGAGCGGCTTTACACCGGGGATTTGGGAAAAAGAAATCAATGTTCGTGATTTCATTCAGAGAAACTACACCCCATACGAAGGAGATGATACCTTCCTTGCAGGACCTACTAAAAGAACCGAGGAATTGTGGGCTCAGGTAATGGATCTTACATTGAAAGAGCGAGCTAAAGGCGGAGTGCTAGATATGGATACCAAGATTGTATCTACAATCACTTCACACGGACCTGGATACCTTGATAAGGAGAAAGAAACTATAGTTGGTTTCCAGACCGATGTACCTTTTAAGCGTTCCCTTCAGGTAAACGGTGGTCTCAAAATGGCTATGAAGCCTGTGAGAGTAACGGATATGAAGTTGATCCTCAGATAGTAGAGTTTTATTCCAAATATAGAAAGACACATAATGACGGTGTGTTTGATGCGTATACAGCTGAAATGAGAGCCTGCCGAAGCAGCCACATTATAACCGGTCTTCCTGATGCCTACGGAAGAGGCCGTATAATAGGAGATTACAGAAGAGTTGCTCTTTACGGAGTAGACAGACTTATCGAAGAGAAGAAGAAAGAAAAAGAGACAACAAGAACTACAATGTACTCCAACATAACAAGGCTTCGTGAGGAGCTCTCAGAGCAGATTAAGGCACTTAACGAGCTTAAGGAGCTTGGTCAGATTTATGGTTTTGATATATCAGGACCTGCCCACGATACTAAGGAAGCTGTACAGTGGCTCTACTTTGCTTACCTTGCTGCAGTTAAAGAGCAAAATGGTGCAGCAATGAGTCTTGGCCGTACCTCAACCTTCCTCGATATCTATGCAGAGAGAGACCTTAAGGCAGGTAAAATATACTGAGGAAGAGATTCAGGAATTTATCGACCACTTTGTAATGAAGCTTCGCTGTGTTAAATTTGCCAGAACCCCTGATTACAATGAAATCTTCTCGGGAGACCCAACTTGGGTAACAGAGTCAATTGCAGGTATGGGAATAGATGGAAGAACCATGGTTACAAAGATGAGTTTTAGATACCTTCACACTCTTTCAAACCTTGGAACTTCACCTGAGCCAAACCTCACAGTACTTTGGTCAGTAAGGCTCCCTGAGAACTTCAAGAGATTCTGTGCCAAGACCTCAATCCAGTCTTCATCCATTCAGTACGAGAATGATGACCTTATGAGGGTAACTCACGGTGATGACTATGCTATTGCTTGTTGCGTATCTTCTATGAGACTTGGTAAGGAAATGCAGTTCTTTGGAGCGAGAGCAAACCTTGCAAAGTGCCTCCTTTACGCTATAAACGGAGGAGCAGATGAGGTTAGCGGTAAGCAGGTTGGACCTAAGTTCCGTCCTATTACAGGTGATTATCTTGAGTTTGATGAGGTTTGGGAGAAGTTTAATGACATGATGGAATGGCTTGCAGGAGTATATGTAAACTCTCTCAACATCATCCACTATATGCACGATAAATATTGCTATGAAAGAATACAGATGGCTCTTCATGACAAAAATGTACATAGATGGTTTGCAACCGGTATTGCAGGACTTTTCAGTTGTTGCGGATTCACTTTCAGCTATCAAATATGCCAAGGTTAAGGTCATCCGCAATGAGGCAGGGCTTGCAGTTGATTATGAGGTAGAGGGAGACTTCCCTAAGTATGGTAATGATGATGACAGGGTGGATACAATTGCTTATGATGTAGTAGATATCTTTATGGGATACATTAAGCGCAACCACACCTATCGTGACAGTGTACCTACAACCTCCATCCTTACCATTACTTCCAATGTAGTTTATGGACGTGCAACAGGCTCTACACCTGACGGACGTAAGAAGGGTGAAGCGTTTGCACCTGGAGCTAACCCAATGCACAGACGTGATACCCACGGTGCTATGGCAAGTCTTAGCTCAGTTAGTAAGCTTCCGTTTTAAGGATGCACAGGATGGTATTTCGAAATACTTTCTCAATTATTCCTGATGCACTCGGCAAGGGAGACAAGATATTCTTTGGCGATTCAATTGAATTTGACAATAAATTTGCTTGTGCCTGCGATGAGCCAAATGTCATTGTTCCTGAGGGAGAATAATGTAATCTATCAGGTAATGCACCTGTTGATGATAAAAGAACTCTTAATTAACCAACCTGAACTTTACAGATATCTGTGAGAGTATTTAGGGTAATAACAGTCTGTGAAGCAGACAAAATGAAAGGAGAATACTATGTCAGTTAGTGAAGCTCAGATTGATAACCTTGTAAACCTTATTGATGGTTATGCAGAAAAAGGTGGACACCACCTCAATGTAAATGTATTTACTAAAGGATACCCTGCTTGATGCTCAGGCACATCCTGAGAAAATATCCACAGCTCACCGTTCGTGTGTCAGGATATGCAGTTAAACTTTGTAAAAGCTTACAAAGGAACAGCAGGATGAGGTTATTTCAAGAACCTTCCACGAAGGAGTATAAGAAGTATAGGTGGCTGTCGCATTAAAAGTATTGGTGTGACAGCCTTTTTTGGAGGCAGCTATGGGAAATGAAGAGATTAAGGGCAGGGTACATTCGATAGAGACCTTTGGTACTGTTGATGGTCCGGGTACAAGGTATGTGATATTTTTGCAGGGATGTCCAATGCGCTGTAAATACTGCCACAATCCTGATACCTGGGACTTTGCAGGTGGTAAGGAAATGACTCTTGATGAGATATTTGCAGGGATATTATTCTAAAGAGGAATTCTACAGAAAGGGCGGTATAACCTGTACAGGTGGTGAACCCGCTTGGACAACTTAAGTTTGTAACTGCTCTTTTTAAGAGGGCTAAGTCGGAAGGATACATACCTGTCTGGATACTTCAGGATATATTATCCTCTTAAGCCTGCAAATAATGGAAAAGACAGAGGAAGAATACCTAAGCAGCGCCACTTACAAGAGCTATGAAAAAAGGCTGGCTGAATTTGAAGAGCTTTTTAAGGTGACGGACCTGGTTCTATTAGATATAAAACACTCTAATCCTGAGGGACATAAGGAGCTTACAGCCAATTCCATCGAGCCTGTTTTAGCCTTTGCCAAGGCACTTGAAGAACACAAGATTCCTATTTCAATCAGGCATGTAGTAGTTCCGGAATTACCTTTAATAAAAAGGAGCTTCGAGGAGTGGGCGAAATCATGGCGGGACTATCCAATGTAGTTGGACTTGAGGTTCTTCCGTATCATACGATGGGGGTAAACAAATATAAAGAACTGGGAATGGAATACCCACTTGGCAGAGTGCAAGTTTATCCAAAGAAGAGGCAGTACTGCAAAGAATATCATAATTCAGACTATGCAGGAAAAAAGAAAAATGATGGCAGGGAGTAATCCGCAGTCATCATTTTTTTCTTTATCATATTTTCATAAAATTCTTAGTATGTATTAGAACTATTGCGAGGTAAGAAAAACATCATTTAGCCTTCTCTAAACTTTATCCTTATATTTTCCTTGTAACTATGTAGTAACAAACTAAATGACTAAAAAAATGTAATTGTCCAAGTCACAGGGATAAGATATGAATAGTATGTCAAGTGTTCTAAACTTTCACGAATACAGTATATATCCATACTATCCTTAGTCCACAGGCACCTACCAGTGAAACTATCATAGGAAGGATGGAATACCCTATACCACGCATTGCGCCAACCATTACATCCATAAGTCCACATAAGAAATACATTGTAGATATGATGGACAGCCTTATAAGTCCATAGCTTATCACCTCAGCCTCATTGTTGTAGGCAGAGAGCAGGTACTTGCCGAAGAAATAAGCGGAATTACCAAGTACAAGTCCTGTTATTGCAACTATTACCAGGCAGTTTATAAGCACCTTTTTTATACGCTTAAATTTACCAGCACCGAAGTTCTGGCTGGTGAAAGCTTATGCAGGTCTGGTGCAGAGAGTTCATTGACACATACACAAAGCCCTCTATATTGCTTGCAGCTGTGTTTCCAGCCATAACAGTTGAACCAAATGAGTTGACAGAAGACTGTATAAGTACATTTGATATTGAGAAGATACAGCCCTGTAGGCCCGCAGGGAGCCCTATTTTTCATAATATCAATGCATTTAGAAGGATTAATCTTAATTCTGTTAAAGTAAAAGCCTGATTGCACCTGTTTCGTGCTTTAAGCAAAAGCAGTATGAGAACACAGGAAACTCCCTCTGATATAACGGTTGCTATGGCAACACCTGCCACGCCAAGACTAAACACAGTGACAAGAAAAATATTGAGGAAGAGATTTATGACACCCGCTATAGTCAGATAATACAGAGGACTCTTTGTATCACCGATAGCCCTAAGTATGGCTGCCCCCAAAGTTAAGTATGAGATTGAGGGCATTCCAAAGAACAAGATCCTCATATAAAGAGTGGACTGGTCGATGACATCCTCAGGAGTAGCCATCATCTCAAGAAGCGGGCGGGTAGCCACAACGCCTATGATAAGCAAAATGAGCCCGCCGACGATACCAAGCGCTATCGAGGTATGTACTGTCTCTGAAACTGCCTTATCATCTTTTGCTCCCTGGTACCTTGCCACAAGTACATTGGTTCCTATGGATAGTCCCATAAAAAGAGGCTTACAAGTAAGTTGATAGAGTGAGCCTGTAGAGCCTACAGCTGCAAGAGCAGTCTTTCCTGTAAATCTTCCTACAACTATTACATCAGCAGTGTTGAATAGAAGCTGAAGTATACCGGATAGCATTACAGGGTATAGTAAATTTAATTATTTTTGGTAGTAAGCGGACCTTCTGTCATCATCCATACGATAAGAAATTCTAGCTGTTTTTCTCCCGCTATGATATCTCCTTAGAATCAAATATGTATTGATACGAGTGCCAAATACTTCGACACTCTCACCACTTTATCATTGAATATTAACAATATTCGTATCCTTTAATTCTATTACAGACTTGCGATAAAGTCAAAGGCAATTAATCCTCCATTTACACTGCGAAATTGAATAATAAAAGCTAATAATTATGAGATTTATATATAGATAATTTTTAGAAAATGACATAATTTCTAACATTAAATTCTGTAATACTAAGTGATAAGATAAATAGCCTGAATAAATAGTGATTATTGGGGGATATAATGTTTAGAATTGTCATCTGCGATGATGTAAAATTCAATGGCATCATAATAGCAGACAAAATATTCATAACTGTTACTAACACAGATATCACTAACACAATTGACTTAAGCAAGTTAGAGAGTAGCTATGAAACAGCTGAAAAACTTGAAACAGAAGTTAAGGTTTCTGATGAGAATATGTGCCAATGCTATAGCCTGCTATTTCTTTCTTGTATGCACTTTCATCGGCTTGAAAGAAATTGCAGTTGCAAGTATTTTAGGTATAGTAATGCAATCAGCCTGTACTTTATTATTACTGTACATTGCTAATATATTGTTTAACAAAGCTCGTAACTCCAGACTATCTACAAATGGTTTGAGGTGTATTACATTAGCTACCTTTAGTTTCTTGGATTATATCTCATCTGTAAAGCATTATTGCTTTGATGAAGATAAGGCATATGGTCTATTAGCTAGTCTTGAGGTATTTTTGCAATCAGTAGTTTTATGATGACAGGTCTTAGTATTCCGTTAAATATTATCATAGAAAAAAATACCTGAAGTCGTGAAGTTAAAAATCTAACTTTTACGAAAAATGCCTACAATACCGTGAGCTTATTAAAAGTTTTATATTTTGGTGAATTGAAAGAGTAAGTTCCGCATATGAGCCTCTATATTTATATTCAAGTTTAGAGTGGAACTTACTTTTTCAAATAAACAGATAAAAATGTAGATAAAACTTTGATTGATTATTTGTCGCTATTGTTATATACTTAGCTTAAATCATTTTTGAGGAGGCAGTATATGGAATATACGGAAAAAAAGAAAGGCAGAAAGACTTCCGATTGATCTTATACTTGGAGTATCAGAGCTTTTCAAACAGGACAATGAGTTTATTAAAAATGTAAATGCTCCTATTGAAGTTCTTGATATATCAAGAGGAGGCATAGGATTTCACAGTGAGAGCGAATTGCCTGTCGGATACTACTTTAATGCCAGAATCCAGGTGACAGACGACTTGCACTCTGCATTCTATACAGTTGTTAAGATTATAAGAAAATCATATGTAGATGATAAAGTACATTCCTATGGTGCTGAGTTTGTAGGGCTTTCCTTCAGTACTTAACTACATCTTTGATGATTTTTGAAAAGAAGATAGCAGAGAAAATGGGAAAATAAAATAACAAGAGATAAGGACAGTGGGATAATTACCTGCTGTCTTTTTGAATTAATCCAAGTGCTTTATATGTAATCCTCTATCAAATTAAAATATATGCGATGGAGACTTAGACTGTGTGTAAGTCATCAAAGTGGCATTGTTTGATAGAGAATTGATATAATTATACAGATATATATTAAAACACAATAAACAACCATTTGCATTTGTGTTGACGAAACTACTAACCGTGATAAGATGGGGAATGGGCATCTAGCCTAATATATAATGTAAAAGGAGAAGTTATGAAGATGTACAAAAATGTTTGCATTTTTTATTGGTATTAACCCTTGTCTTAAGTGGTTTCAATATAAATGCAGAGTCAGTGCTTGCAGATGAGGCAGCAACACTTACAGATGTGAGCATTACAAGACCTGAGCCCGTTCCTAATACAGGAGGCAAGAAGGCATTTAAGCTTAAAGGCAGCAATATAAAGCTTAAAGACACAAAGGCGAAGGTTACCTTAAAAGGAAGCACAGAGGATATCGCTGATATTAGTAGTACATTAGCATCTGTAAATCCTGATTTAGATGAGAACAACGAGCAGAGTAACTTTAACGTAAAGTCGTGATGTTTCCTCTAACAGTGCAGTAGAAGATAAGGTTTATGTAGTCAGCTTCAGTGTGGATGGAGGCAAAACCTTCTATGATAAGAAAAAGGATGCACACGAATCCAATCTCTCTGCCGAACCTGTAGAGATTACGGTAAAAGGGAACACAGACAAGCCAAATCCTGATGTAGAGCCAGAAAAGAAACCAGAGATTGATAAAATCGATGTGAGTTTATTGCAGGGTATGGCAAGCTTATCGATTAAGGGTAAAAACTTAAAACAGGCAAGTTTTAAGGCAAAGGTAACCTTGGCAGATGGTACTAAACTTGAGATTTTTAACGAACATACGTGGAAATCTTTTTTGGATAATTCTTCAAGTACAATTATAACATTACCGGAGAATAATACTGAGAAAGATATAGCTTACAAAATACAGGTAAGCACGGACGGTGGAAAAACTTATCCTGCTAATCAAGCGGTTACTGTAACAATCCCTAAAAAGGTTGTAGGAGCAGATACAGAGGTAGTAGCTATTTCTGAAAAAGGTAATAGCGTTGGTGAAAAGAAGTTTGACTGGAAGGGTGGAGATGTAAATCTCCTTGTGTCTACAAAAGAAGATACTACCTATGATATGATTAAGGCTAAGATTACTCAGATAGTTGATGGCACAGAGATAGCAGGAGATGTATTTGCGCAAATAGATGTAAAAAACACAAAAAGCAAATCATTTAAGTTTAATGCACATTTTCCGGAAAATAATGGAAAGAAAGCCAAAAGAATATAAGGTAGTATTCAATGCAAAGGGCTCTGACACAGAGTTTCAGTCAGAACCTGTACTTAAGGTAATAGTGGATGGAAAAGACGTGGAAAACACTGAAAAGAAGGTGACAATTAAGTCCATTAAAGCGTCTGTCCCGGGGCTTCCAAAGACTGGTGGAATTTCTAATATCACAATAATTGGAGCTAACCTTGACCTTGATAAGTTAAATCCTAGTATAACAAAGACGATAGAAGGTAAGACTCAAAAAGTAGAATTAAATGTTGAAAAACAGGGAAGTGACAAAGGCGCATCCTTTATCATTACCTTTCCTAAAGCAGAATCAGATAAAGTTGAGACCTATAACATTACTCTCGGAGATAAGTCTGTAACTGTGACTGTAGGAGGAAGAGTAAGCGGAATTCTCCAGGAAATATTACCAAGCAGGGTATATACCAATAAAGACAAGACAGTAATCACTGTATATTATGATGAAGAAATCTATGCTGTTGCTGATGACTATAAGGAGCTTAAAGAAGGGAATAACTCTTCAGGCCAATAATTATGGTCAGATAACTGAGAGTAAGCTTACAGATAAAGATTATGTAACTATAGATGCCAACAAAGCTTGTAATAAGCCTGGCAACTCCTTTTAAAGGGGGAATTAATTCAAAGATTATTGTTGAAGAGAGGCTCTTAAAAGACAAAGAAGGATTTGAGGCAAGGAAAATTAGCCAGATTATTGATATTGCAAAGCCTATAGTGAATTCCTCAGTATTTACTAAGGGTGAAGTCCTTACTAAAGAAGGCGGAGAAGTAGAGCTAAAGCTAATTGGTGAAGGCTTTGTTCAATCAGTGGGCGGAGTGAATAAGGCAGTAAATACACTGGTTAAGGTATTAGAAAATAATAATGCAAAGACAGAACTTTATGGAATTAAAGGCGCTGCATTCAATAGAAAAAATAGCGACGAGATTAAGGTTACTACCAGTGAAGATGGTACAGAACAGACTATAGGATTTACTCTTCCAGCCAATGATACAGGAAAGACCAAGACTTATTCTGTGATGGTTTCCCTAGATGGAGGACTCACCTACAGCTCTGCACTTGGAGTTAACATCCTTGAAAATAGAGCAAAGAGACTGGTAGCCTCAGTACTTCCTACAAGCGAAAATGACGGCAATCCTAGTCTTAGCTTTATGTCAATTACCTCTTATGGGACACAGGGTGGTGGAAAAGAAGAGGCAGACATTACCCACACAGAGACTCCTAATGGTCAGGAAAGCAAGAAGACCTGGGTAACTGCCTTTCGGGTGCAAACCTTGACAAGAGCTTAACAAAGATAAGAATAATTGACAGAAACGGAATTATCTGGTACCCGCTTCAGAATGAGGGTACTTCGATAGTACATCTAACTTTCATCATGAGTGAGCTCTGATGGAACGGGTATATTTGGAAACAGCAACACTCAGATGCTAGAAGTTATCGGAATGAACAATATACTTACCACAGAAACATTTACTTATCAGCTGGCTGTAGATGGCAAGAACTATGATAAAGAGACAGTGGTAACCCTTACAGTACCTTATGACGGTGGGGACTATAAAATACCAAAAAGCAGATGACGGAGGAATTCATTCAGAAGGTAAAAGTAAGTATGATGACAAGTGAAGGAAAACCACTTGAAGAGGCCTCTGAGGTAAGAGGATATTCCTGGTCTAAGCTTAGGTCATTTGGAATTAAAGACAAAAGAATTTCCCTAACTGTAAAGTGCTTGGATATAGGAAAAATGGCAGTGAAGAGATTACGCCTATCACAGGGCTTTATGAGGATTTGGTAGGAAAAACTGAATCAGTGGAATTTGTTTACGAGGAAACAATTCCTCCTACTGAGCCTACGGAAGTAGTGCCTTCACGTTCACCTTTTGATATTATTCCGGGTGTAAATACATCTCCTTCAAAAAATACTGAGATTAAGGATATAGCAGGAGGCAATACTCCTCTTAGTGATGGCAGGGGAGGCACAAGTTCAGATAAGAAGTCACTGTTTGAGACAGGAAAGAACACCTTAAGAATAACTAAAGAGGCACTGCATTCACTTGGCACGAAAGCAAAGAATATACGCTTATCCGTTAAGGATGGTTCGGTTTCTTTACGTGTAAAAGAGCTTAAAGATGTAACAGACGGCACTTCTTATCTTAAGATTATCAAAAAGAACAATGCAAAAGCCGTTAAAAAGGTTCTTAAAGAAATAAAAAAAGTATGCAGGCTTTTAAGGCGAGCATACGAGGGGCAGGCTTTATGATGTAAAAGCTTGTTGTAGATGGCAAGAATATCACTAAAACCACATCAAAAGCTAACTGTTTCTCTTAAGACAGGAAAAGCTAAAAAAGGAAGTGTATATGCTTAACCTTCAGACAGGAAAGAAGATTAAGGCTAAGTATGACAAAAACTAAGTCAGTTGTATTTGGTACAAGGGAGCTTGGAAAAATTTGTTGTAACTTTAAAAAGTAATTAAACCTAAACTTTTGCAATATCACCTCGTAGTAACATACAGAAAAGTGTTTATACTACGACACTGTGCGGAATGAGATATGTAGCCTATGAAGTGAATAATTGCGGTTAAGAGTAGTTAGTGCTAAAGAACCGGTATAGGGACAAATCTCTAAGCCGGTTCTTTTGACACTCCACATCATAAAAATTACGCCCTCACATCAAAGGTATATCTGCTAAAATTATTACTTTCAACCTCAGAAGGGATGAAGTCATTTATAGGGTTAAATTCGCCGGACAACAGCCTTTTTTCCTCTTCTTTATCAGTAGTCTTTATGACCTCGCTTTTTGGATTAAACCCTGCTTTGTAAGTGCACTGTCAAGCTCAAAAAGATTATCTGTTATGAGCTTTCCTGAACTGTCATCATTAAGGAAAAATCTGGTAGATACAGCCCCCTCATTTAACTCGATTCTTATATTCATTCCACCGAGACTCTTCATGTCAAGGTGTAGAAGACAGGATAAACCATTTCCTCCTGACACCCTTTTTTTCTATGCTTATCGGAATAGACATATAAATCTCCAGTTGTGGTCTGACCGTTCATCCTTATAGGAAGTTCCGTAAAGTTATACATCTGATTCATTTCATTCATAAAATTCATATTCTGTTTGGTCTGTCCCCAAATCGGTAGAAAAGCTTGGCAGAGGCCTGCCCTGCTGTATTGTCAGCCAGAGTCTTAAGCTTGTCTATCTGTTCATCCATCCTCTTGTAGAGATTAAGAACGGCATCCTTTTCAGTTAACTCCTCCGCTGAAAGAGTCCAATCAGTATGGATAAGCATCTTAAGAGTCTTGTGGAAATCATCTGACTTAAGAAGCGCCTGCTTAAGTTCAGGTGGAAGATTAGTGTTACTTAGTATATCTTTATATGATTAGCTGCCTCACTAAGGGTTGCACTTTCAGGGAGAAGTCCCTGCAAGCATATCATTTGTGGCAGGAAGTCCCTTTTCCTGTCAAATCAGTTACCTGCTTCATAAGATTATCAAGCTTAGATAGGTCAGCTTCAGGCAGGGGTTTTTAAGAGGTCTGACAATTCACTAAGACTTAGCTCTCCCTTTATAAGGTTTTTGAAGCTAGTGCATCCACGTCTATATCAGCATTTTCAAACAAGGTAAACACATAAAGGCGCTGTTCTTCATTTAATATGGATGAAATAGGAGTTTCGCTTGTTAATGTGACATTTACAGGGTCTCCATCCTCAGTGGTTAGACTAGGGTCAGTTACTGTAGCCCCCTCTCCTGCAAGGTTATCTAAAAGCTCTGCAAGATTTGTAGGGGCTGTGGCAGGAAGGCTAGCCTCGTCATTTGCCACAAGTGAAAGTACCAGTTCATCAGGCTCCTTGCCTATGTTGAATATATCAAGGAGGTCAGAGGCTAACTTTGCACCACCCTCTACATTTCCATCAGAAAGGAGACCCTCTATCATTCCAAGCATGTCCTTGAAGTTTTGCTCGGTGGCAGCAGCAAGCTCAGTTCTGCCACTACTGTACATTTCAAAGAGCTTTGTAGACTCAGGATTTATATCTAAGCCAGCCTTATTCATAAGTACGAGATTAGTCATAGATATTTCAGGATTTTTGAGGGATTGTTGGAGCATGCCATTTATCATCTGCTTACTAACGGGATATTCATTTTTAATGAGAGCTGTGACCAGTTCTTCATTTTTAGGGGAAAATGGCAGACCGGAGGCGTCAAGAGCCTTATATACCACATTTTCAAGGGTAGTCCCTGTCTGCATAGTTTTTAACATAATATGTCCGTCTTCGCTGTCTACCACCCTAAACTTAGCTCCATCACCAATGGAAAGCTCAGAGTTGTTATCATATCTGGCTGTCATAGTTTGACCATTTTCAAGCTCTAAGGTAAGCTCCCCAGGGGATATGTTGGTCACTTGACCTGACAATACCTGTCCCTTAGACAAGCTGTCTGAATTTACTCCACCCGCTGCGCCCCCTGAAACAGCTATCTTAGAGACTTCACTGCTTTTTGCGACTGATGCCGATTCCCTTCCGCTTGAAATCCCTCCGTTTGGCACTCTTGATATATCTAATGGCATATTTCCTCCGTTATTCCTCCTAACAATTAACTCATATATTTATACTATCGGATAAAACCAGTGGTTTCTATAGTGATGCCATTACATTGTCAGTGGTAGATGATGTAAAACTAAAATGTGGAAAATTCCATAATTAGATAGACAGATAAGGCTTTGATAGTTATAATAACTAGAGAAGAGTCAGTACTTATTATTTGAAAGGAATTAGGTATCGAGCATGGATGCAATCAATACTGGAGTTATTAATATAAATGAACTGCTGCCGGGGGCAATGATAAGCCTGACAGCCAGAAAGGGTGATAAGTCTTACAGGTTTGAAAGCTTTGTTTTAGAGTTTCAAGAGAAGGAGGACCTGGATTATATAAAGACTCTAAAAGGTGACTATGTGATTGTTGAGCCAATAAGAGTAGAAGATAAGATAATCAAGTTTGCTGCTGAGGGAGTCAGTTATTTTTTAATAGGGAATCACAAAGAAAAACCTTATTTATTTGAAAAAGTATTCGTAGATAAGATAAATCTTCCTCTATACGGAACGGCGCATATCATCAGGTCGGAAGTGGAAGGAAAGAGATTTCAACAGAAGAGATTACTTTAGGCTATGGCTTGGACAGCACTGCAATATTGCACTAAGAGGCAGCAAAGCCCAGCATGATGCTATGGTGAAGGATATAAGCAGTACCGGAGTCGGACTCATCGTCAAAAAAGAGTATGAAGTCAATGTCGGAGATGCCATAGAGATTCAGTTTAATTTTGAAAAAAATACAATGAGCAAAAAGAAGACTATACCTTTTTCACTCCATACCCTTTTGGGGGAAGTAGTAAGGGTGGTTGATAAAAAAATGAAAAGGCTAACCTGGTAGGCTGTAAGTTAACCGAAGGACAGGAAGAAGTAAGCAAATTCATTGCCCAAAGGCAGAGGGAAAGAAACCGGGTAGGAAGAAAAACAAATGACCTCATAAGTATGTTTGTGGGAAAAGATAGCAATGAAAATGATTAGTTTAGATTAGAAGTTTGTATATTTTTTTAGTTTAGATAAAAGGAGATAAGAAAATGCCTGATAATGAAAGAAAACCATATAATCCTGCCGAGATAGAGCCTAAAGTGGCAGAAATACTGGGCAGAAAATGAGACCTTTAAGACAGATGTATGGGACTTTTAGTAAGCCTAAGTACTATGTACTTGATATGTTCCCATATCCATCGGGAGTGGGCCTTCACGCAGGGCATCCTGAGGGCTATACAGCTACAGATATCGTATCTAGAATGAAGAGGATGCAGGGCTACAATGTACTTCATCCAATGGGGTACGATTCATTCGGTCTTCCTGCGGAGCAGTATGCAGTAAGCACAGGCAATAACCCAAATGGCTTTTACCGAGAAGAATATAGTGTCATTTTCAAATCAGCTTAAAGAACTTGGCTTTGACTATGACTGGTCAAAGATGATAGCTACTTCAGACAAAAATTATTATAAATGGACTCAGTGGATATTTGAGAAGCTCTATGAAAAGGGTTATGCAAAATATATGGATATGCCTGTAAACTGGTGCGAAGAGCTTGGTACAGTGCTTTCCAATGATGAAGTAATTGACGGCAAGAGTGAGCGTGGCGGCTTCCTGTGGTTAGAAAGAATATGAAGCAGTGGGCTATAGACCAGGTTGCCTTTGCTGAAGAGCTGCTGGAAGGCCTTAACGAGATAGACTGGCCTGAATCAACCAAAGAAATGCAGAGAAACTGGATAGGAAAAAGCGAGGGCGTAGAGGTTGATTTTCAAGATAGTCGGTGGTGGGAGAATTCTCCATCTATACAACCTGTATAGAGACTATTTACGGTATCACCTTTATGGTGCTTGCCCCTGATGGTGAGACAGTTAAGAGCCTTATGCCAAGGATTAAAAATAAAGAAGCAGTACAGAAATACATAGATGAAACCCTCAAAAAGAACGATATGGACAGAACTGAGCTTAATAAAACAAAGTCTGGCTGTGTGCTTGAGGGAATATATGCTATAAATCCTGTAAACGGTAAGGAAGTCCCTGTATACATAGGTGACTTCGTACTTGCAAGCTATGGTACAGGAGCTGTTATGGCGGTTCCAAGCCACGATCAGAGAGATTTTGAGTATTCTGAGGCACATAACATACCAAGGATACAGGTAATAGACGGTGGTGATGTGAGTGAGCATGCCTTTGAAAAGCAGGATTATCTTGGCAAGGGCTGTAAAGCTTATGAATTCTGAAGAGTTTAGCGGACTTACTGTAGAAGAGGCTAAGGAAGCAATCACAGAAAAGCTTGTTAATATGGGAGTGGCAAGAAAGAAAGTCAACTACCACTTCAGAGAGTGGATATTTGCAAGACAGCGTTATTGGGGTGAGCCTATCCCTGTAGTCCCACACAGAAGACGGCAGAGTGGTTCTTCTTCCTGAAAGTGAGCTTCCTCTTGTGCTTCCTGAGCTTGATGATTACAAGGGAAAGAATGGCAAAGCACCTCTTGAAAATGCTACCCAGTGGAAAGAATACAATAAAAACGGCATTAAGGGTAAACGCGAAACCTCTACAATGCCAGGTAGTGCAGGAAGTTCCTGGTATTATATGCGCTACATAGACCCTAAGAACAATGATGAATTTGCCAATCAGGAGCTCCTTAAGCACTGGCTCCCTGTAGACCTTTACATAGGCGGCCCCGAGCACGCGGTGGGACACCTTATGTATTCAAGGATTTGGAACCGTTTCCTTTACAACGAGGGACTTTCTCCTGTTAAAGAGCCATTTAAGAAGCTTGTGCATCAGGGAATGATACTTGGCTCAAACGGCATCAAAATGGGTAAGCGTTATCCTGAATATGCGGTAAATCCAAGCGACATAGTCAGGGATTACGGAGCAGATACACTTAGAATATATGAAATGTTTATGGGACCTCTTGAGGCATCAAAGCCTTGGAGTAAGCAGGGTGTGGAAGGCTCAAGGAAATTCCTCGGAAGAGTATTCTTCTACTTCTCAAATCCTGAAAACCTTGTAAGAGCTGGAGGAGAGGGCTATAACGAACTGATGGAAGAGCATAAGCTCATCTACAATCAGACTGTTAAAAAGGTAACAGATGATTTTGAGACTCTGGGCTTTAATACAGCTATAAGCCAGATGATGATATTTATGAATGCCGTAACCAAGGGTAAATGCCCTATGGAATACGCTGAAGGCTTTGTAAAGCTGATATCCTGTATCTGCCCTCATCTTGGAGAGGAACTCTGGGAGATGTTCGGACACACAGGCACAATAGCTTATGAAACCTGGCCTACCTATGATGAGGCGGCTCTTGTAGTAGATACCGTAAAGATAGGCGTACAGGTAAACGGCAAGGTAAGAGGTACTATTGAAATCGGTGCTGAGGCAGAGGAAGAAGAGGCTATGAAAGAGGCGCTTGAGATTGCATCAGTGAATAAAGCAATAGATGGGAAAGCCTATAAGAAGGTGATTTATGTAAAGGGCAAGATACTTAATATAGTGGCGA